>ERZ1047985.956-NODE-956-length-20893-cov-6.577887_pt1 | contig 20893 bp, 17 predicted proteins | sample MGYA00383097_ERZ1047985 | MGnify/ENA primary metagenome ERZ1047985 (study PRJEB29581, sample SAMEA5548367) | metagenome | biome: marine; feature: coastal; material: water | depth 50 m | study: Short-term variability in the microbial, nano- and picoplankton...
GCCAACCCGCAAGTGATGGTGATTAGCTTAAGTGTTTTGCGCATTTTATGCCTCCGTCCCTTTGGACATATCCTTGCATGGGCCTCATGGCGCTTGACCACCATTTTTTGTTGCAGACCCGGGTTAAAAACTCGACAAAGGCATAATAGACTGAAACAGAGTTTTAGCGAAAGCCCTGTTGGCATAAATTTGCGCAGAAAGTTGAAGCAAAAGATGAAAAATCCGGTTGTTATGAGCGAAATATGGCGCGGACCCTTTCTTGAAAGTGTCCATTACGGTCATGCGGTCGTGTGTGATGACAGCGGGCGGGTGGTTAAAACATGGGGCGATCCGGATCAAATCATCCTGCCGCGGTCGTCGGTCAAGATGATCCAGGCGCTGCCGTTAATCACATCCGGCGCCGCCGAAGCGCATCGGCTTGGCCCCGAGCATTTGGCGCTGGCCTGCGCATCGCACCAAGGGGCGGCGATCCATACGGACCGGGTGAAAAGCTGGCTTGCGGCGCTGGGCAAATCGGATGACGACTTTCGCTGTGGTGCGCAGGTCCCCAATGATGAAGCCGCACGCCACGGACTGCGCGACCGCGGCGAAAGCCCCTGCCAGATGCACAATAACTGCTCTGGAAAGCACACCGGATTTCTAACCTTGGCGCAGCATTTAAACGCCGGAGCTGACTATATTGATCCGGCACATCCGGTACAGAAAGCCTGCCTTGAAGCCTTTGAAATGACCACTGGCGCCACCAGTCCGGGCTATGGCATCGACGGCTGCTCGGCGCCAAATTTTGCCGCAAAGCTGTGTGATGTGGCGCGGGCGATGGCATGGTATGCTTCGGCGCAGGACCGGGCCGACAGTGCTTCAGTGGCGGCGCGCAAACTGGTCGAAGCCATGATGCTTCACCCCGAACTGGTCGCCGGCGAAGGCCGCGCCTGCACGGATTTGATGCGCGCCATGTCGGGCGCCGCGGCGATAAAAACCGGGGCCGAGGGCGTGTTTGTGGCCATCCTTCCCGAACAGCGCCTCGGGGTGGCTTTGAAAATCACCGATGGCAACACCCGCGCCAGCAATTCGGCCATTGCCGCGCTGCTGTGCGCGCTTGGGGTGCTAGAGCGTGACCATCCGGCGGCGCAAAAATGGATGACACCGATGATTACAAACTGGCGCGGCATCGAAACCGGCATGATCAAACCGGCCTCTGCCCTGACCTTATGATTGTTCTGTTTAACAAGCCGTTCAATGTGCTGAGCCAGTTCACGGACCGCAGCACCGCGGCCGGTAGCCGGCAAACTCTGTCGGATTATATTGATATTCCCGATATCTATCCGGCCGGACGGCTGGACCGCGACAGCGAAGGGCTGTTGATTTTAACCGATGACGGGCGGCTGCAGGCAAAAATTGCAGACCCGAAGCATAAGCTGGAAAAAACCTATTGGGTGCAGGTAGAAGGCGCGCCGAATGACAGTGATCTGATGCCCTTGCGCCAAGGCGTTATGCTAAAAGACGGCGCCTGCCGCCCCGCAAAAGCGCGCTGCATTGCTGCGCCTGACGGATTGTGGCCGCGCACCCCGCCTGTGCGCTACCGCAAAACCGTTGCCGACAGCTGGCTTGAAATTACCATCCGCGAAGGGCGCAACCGGCAGGTCCGCCGCATGACCGCCGCCATAGGTTTCCCCACCCTGCGGCTTATTCGCGCTCAGGTAGGGCTGTGGTCGTTGGACGATTTGGCGTCTGGCACCTACGAAAAGCTCATGGGTGGCCGCACTTAGACCGCCGCAAGCCCCGCATCTAGCGCCGATAAAATCACGTCTACCTCGGCTTCGCTGATGGTTAGCGGCGGCGACATCAGGATATTGTTCATCCCCAGACGCACCATGGTGCCGGCCTCATAGGTGGCCTGATGCACGCGTTTCATCGCCGCCATATCCAGCGGTGTCTTAGCTGCGCGGTCGCTCACCAGCTCAAGCGCGGTCATCAGCCCTTCGCCGCCGCGCACATCGCCGATCACATCATATTTATCCTGTAGCTTCTGCACCCCTTGATAAAGCTGCGCGCCGCGCGCGGCGGCGTTGGATTTGGTATCAAGCCGCAGGGTTTCGGACAGACAGGCGGTGACAGCTGCCGCGCCCACTGGGTGCGCCGAATAGGTATAGCCGTGGAAAATTCCCCCATCCGCCGAGCGGTCGTTTTCAAACACCTCGGCGACCTGATCGCTCATCAGCGCCGCGCCCACCGGAAAATAGGCACTGGTGATGCCTTTGGCCAAACTCATCATATCCGGCTTGACCCCCCAATGGCGCGCGCCGCTCCAATCGCCGGTGCGGCCAAAACCGGTGATCACCTCGTCCGAGATCATCAAAATCCCATGGCGGGTGCAGACATCGCGCATCAGCCCCATGAATGAAGCATCTGGCACTATAACGCCCCCCGCGCCTTGGATCGGCTCCATGATAAAGGCGGCAATGGTTTTGGGGTCCTGAAAGGTCACTTCGTCTTCAAAGGCGGCCGCGATGTTTTGCGCCAGCTGCGCAGGATCGGTTTCGCCATATGGGTTGCGATAGGGATAGGGGCTTGGCAAATGAAAACAGCCCGGCAAAAGCGGTTCATAATTGATCCGGAACCGGTTGTTGCCATTCACGGATGCGCCGCCGAAATGCGTGCCGTGATAGCCTTTTTTCAACGAAATAAACTTGGTGCGCGTGGGTTCGCCGCGCAGACGGTGATACTGCCGCGCCAGCCGCAATGTGGTTTCCACCGCATCTGATCCGCCCGAGGTGAAAAACACCCGGGCCATGCCATCTTCGGCAAACATCTCGCGCACCGCGAGCGAGGCCTCGATTGCAGGGGGATTGCTGGAGCCTGCAAAAGCCGAGTAATACGGCAAATCATAAAGCTGTTTGGCAATCGCATCTTTGACCACATCGTTGGAATATCCCAGATTGACACACCAAAGTCCGCCCACCGCATCGACCACGGAATGGCCGTCGATATCCGTGATCTTGACCCCTTCGGCGCCGGTGATAATTTTAGGCGGATTGGCAAGCGAGTCTGCCGGATGGCCCATAGGATGCCACAAATGGCGCGCGTTATTCTCTTTGAGGAAGTTATCGTCTTTCATAGGATCACCTGCCAAATATAATTTGATCAAAAGCTAGCACCGCGTTGGCGAGTCTGTCCAGCATGAATAGCGTTCTCAGGACCCATGCAAACCATGGACAGCCCGCCCAACTCCGTGTAATCAGCCAAGCCATGGCTGCTCCTAAATCTGACCCAAACTACAAAGTGATTGCTGAAAACCGGCGTGCGCGTTTTGATTATGCAATCGAGGATGATCTTGAATGCGGCGTTGCGCTGTTTGGATCCGAGGTGAAATCCCTGCGTGTCAACAGCAGCAATATTGCCGAAAGCTACGCCGGGGTGGATGAGGGCGAGCTGTGGTTGGTGAATTCGTATATTGCGCCCTATGAGCAGGCCAAAACCTTTGGTCATGAAGAACGCCGCCGCCGCAAGCTGTTGGTCAACCGCCGTGAATTGGCGCGGCTTTGGTCCGATACCCAGCGCAAGGGCATGACTTTGGTGCCGCTGGTGATGTATTTCAATCACCGCGGTAAGGTGAAGTTGAAAATCGGCATCGCCAAAGGCAAAAAGAATCATGACAAACGTGCAGATCAGGCCAAGCGTGATTGGGGCCGTCAGAAACAGCGTCTTTTACGCCATGGCGACTAATTCCGCCGCGCCCTAAGGCTCAGCCAAGCGGCAAATTTAACCGCTACCCTTGTCAGCGCAAGCTCAGAGTAGTAGGGACAAAACAGAACAATTCGGGGGTCCCAATGGCAGTTGAAGATCCAAAAACACTGGTTTCCACCGCGTGGCTTGCTGCGCATTTGAAAGATCCTGATCTGCGGGTTTTGGATGGCTCGTGGTATCTGCCCACAATGCAGCGCAATGCACGGGCCGAATATGAGGCCGCACATATTCCCGGAGCGCGGTTTTTTGATATTGATGACATTAGCGATCACCGCTCGGAATTGCCGCATATGGTGCCGCCGGTGGAAAAATTCCTATCACGGATGCGTGCCATGGGGGTTGGCGATGGCCATCAGGTGGTGGTTTATGATGGCGCTGGGCTGTTTTCGGCCGCGCGGGTTTGGTGGCTGCTAAAATTGATGGGCCATGATGATGTTGCGGTTCTGGATGGCGGGTTTCCCAAATGGAAAGCCAACGGTCATCCAACCGAGGATATGCCTCCGATTATCCGCGACCGCCACATGATGGTGCGGCGGCAAAACCACCTTGTCAAAGATGTCACCCAAGTGGCCGCGGCCTCGAAACTGGGCGATCATGAAATTATTGATGCCCGCGCCCCAGGGCGGTTTCGCGGCGATGAGCCCGAGCCCCGCGAAGGGCTTAGGTCCGGTCATATTCCGGGATCCAAAAACGTTTATTTTCACAGCCTTCTGTCCCAAGACGGGACACTTAAAGACCCCGATGCGCTGCGCGCCATTTTCCAAGCGGCCGGTGTGGATTTAGCCAAACCTGCGATCACCAGTTGTGGATCGGGGGTCACCGCCGCTGTTCTTAACCTTGCTTTGACCCAGATGGGCAAAACCGACCACGCGCTTTATGATGGCAGCTGGGCGGAGTGGGGGCAGTTCCCCACGGTGCCCGTCGCAACAGGAGAGACCTGAATGTTTGAAACGCTCACCGCGCAACCAGCCGATAAAATACTCGCGCTGGTGCAGCTTTATCGGCAGGACCCACGGCCCGAGAAAATTGATCTCGGGGTTGGGGTTTATAAAAATGCCGATGGTGTGACCCCGGTGATGCGTGCGATTAAAACCGCCGAGCATCAGCTTTGGCAGCAAGAAACCACCAAATCCTATGTCGGGCTGGTGGGCGATCCGGCGTTTTCCGATGTGATGGTTGATCTGGTTCTGGGCGGTGCGGTTCCGCGCGCTGCGGTGGCAGCGGCGGCCATGCCGGGCGGCACTGGCGCGGTGCGTCAGGCCTTTGAGATGGCGCAGATGGCCAATCCGGATGTGCGGGTGTTCGTGTCTGATCCCACATGGCCGAACCACCTGTCGATCTTGCGCCATCTGTCGATTGAAACCGTTGCCTACCGGTATTTTGACGGCGCCACACGCGGCGTTGATTTTGACGCGATGTGCACCGATCTGGCAAAGGCGAAAGCCGGCGATATCGTGCTGCTGCATGGCTGTTGTCATAACCCGACTGGGGCCAATTTGAACGCGGTGCAATGGCAGCAGGTGGTTGAGCTTTTGCAGAAAACCGGCGCCACGCCGATGATTGATATTGCCTATCAGGGCTTTGGCGACGGGCTTGAGCAAGACGCCTCTGCCACCCGGCTTTTGGCCAGCGCGCTGCCCGAATGTCTGATCGCGGCCAGCTGTTCCAAGAACTTTGGCATTTACCGAGAACGCACCGGCATTTTGATGGCGGTGTCGCAAGATCAAAGCGCGCAGGCGCTGAACCAGGGCACGTTGGCCTATCTTAACCGGCAGAACTTTTCGTTCCCGCCCGACCACGGGGCGCGGCTGGTGACCATGGTGCTCAGCGATGCAGAATTGCGCGCCGACTGGCAGGCCGAGCTGGAAGAGGTACGGGTTTCCATGCTGGGGCTACGCCAACAGCTGGCCGATGAGCTGCGTCAGCTTTCCGGCTCGGACCGCTTTGGGTTTTTGGCCGAACATCGGGGGATGTTTTCGCGGCTTGGCACGACCTCGGATAAGGTGGACGCGCTGCGCGAAAAACACGCGGTTTACATGGTGGGCGACAGCCGGCTGAACATCGCCGGCCTGAATTCAGCAACCATTCCGGTTCTGGCCAAAGCCATCATCGACTGCGGGATTTAAGCCTAAAGCACCGCGCGGTTCTACGAAACCTCTTACACCGTCAATGTCGCCGCGACGGCGGATTTCCAGCGGGTGTAGGCAGCGCTGCGCTCTTGCTCTGCCATCTTGGGCATAAAGCGCTGCTCAAGCGCCCAGTTGGCAGCAAATTCGGCCTTACCCTGATAGACGCCCACATGCATGCCGGCCAGCCACGCGGCCCCCATGGCGGTGGTTTCCAGCACTTTGGGCCGGTCCACCGGCGCGCCGATAATATCGGCCAGATATTGCATGGTCCAATCGCTTGCGGACATGCCGCCATCCACCCGCAGCACCGCTTCGCCCGCCCCTGCGGCCCCGTCGGCGCGCATCGCTTCGAGCAGGTCGCGGGTTTGCAGCCCGACACTTTGCAGCGCCGCGCGGGCAAACTCTGCCGCGCCCGAATTGCGCGTCAGCCCATAGACCGCGCCGCGGCACTCTGCATTCCAATAGGGCGCGCCAAGGCCGGTAAAGGCCGGCACCATCACCAAATCCTGCGATGGATCGGCGGCTTCGGCCAATCCTTGGGTCTCACCCGCAGTGCTGATGATTTTCAGCCCGTCGCGCAGCCATTGCACCACAGCGCCGGCAATAAAGATTGACCCCTCTAGCGCATAGGTCGGCTTGCCATCCAGCTGATAGGCGATGGTGGTCAGCAGCCGGTTTTGTGACTGCACGGGCGCGGCGCCCGTATTCAGCAGCGCAAAACAGCCCGTCCCATAGGTCGATTTCAACATACCGGGTTCAAAACAAGCCTGCCCCACGGTGGCCGCCTGTTGATCGCCGGCAACACCGCGAATGGCGATTGCGCCGCCAAAGAGCGCCGCTTCGGTTTCGCCAAAATCATCGGCGCAGTTTTTAATCTCGGGCAGCATTGCCATGGGGATATCAAGCAGCTCGCAAATCTCGGGGCTCCAGGCGCCGCGGTGGATATCATAAAGCAGTGTGCGCGCGGCGTTGGTGGCATCGGTGGCATGCACGCGCCCGCCGGTCAGCCGCCAGATCAGATAGCTGTCGACCGTGCCAAAGAGCAAATCACCATTGGCCGCTTTGTGCCGCGCGCCCTCAACAGTGTCGAGAATCCATTTGACCTTGGTGCCGGAAAAATAGGGATCAAGCAGCAAACCGGTCTGCGCGGTGAACATCGGCTCATGGCCGCCGCTGCGCAGGGCCTCGCAAATATCGGCTGTGCGGCGGTCTTGCCAGACAATCGCCTTATGGATGGCTTCGCCGGTGTTTTTATCCCAGATCACCGTTGTTTCGCGCTGGTTGGTAATGCCAATGGCGGCGATGTCGCCTGCGCTCAGCCCTGCGCTTTCAAGCGCCTTGCGGCAGGTCGAGATCGTGGTTGACCAAAGGTCTTCGGCCTCATGTTCGACCCAGCCGCTGGCGGGGAAGTGCTGTTCAAACTCTTCTTGGGCGCTGGCAATCGGGGTCATGGCCTGATCAAACACGATTGCGCGGCTTGATGTTGTGCCTTGGTCAATGGCGAGGATATTGGTCATGTCAGCACCTTTTTGGATTTTCTAAGGTAAATTCAGCCGATTTATGGATCAAGCGCAACCTGTTTTGCTTTTCGCTTTGATGTCTTTTCAGGTTTGCTGTAATAATTTTCGAAAAACGCTTCAAGCGCGGTGATCTCTTTTTGTGACAGGCGCAGCCCCAGCTTTGATCGCCGCCAGATCATATCTTCGGCGGTTTTGGTATATTCGTTGGCAATGGACCAGCGCAGCTCTTGTTCGCTCAATGTGGCGCCGAAATCACGCCCCAGATCCGCAGCGCTTTGTGCTGCGCCCAGCATGTCCCAGGCCTCTGTACCATAGGCGCGAAACAGCCGCAGCGCCCACCTCGGCGTTAAAAACGGATAATCGCGCAGCAACTGCTGAAGGCGGTCTTCAACCTCTGCAACCGCCAGGTCGCCGCCGGGCAAAGGCACGCCGGCCGTCCACGGACCGGAAAGGTTCGGGAAAAACGGCGCGATGTCCACCAAGGCGTTTTCGGCCAGTTTGCGGTAGGTGGTGATTTTGCCGCCAAAGACATTCAATATGGGTGCGGTCCCATCCGGTTGATTGACCGTCAGCACATAATCGCGGGTGGCGGCCGAGGCTGAGCTGGCACCGTCATCATAAAGCGGGCGCACGCCGGAATAGCTCCAGACTACGTCTTCTTTTGTGACGGGCTTGGCAAAATATTCCGAGGCAAAACCCAGCAGATAATCGCGCTCTTCCTCGCTGCATTCGGGGCGGGTGTCCGGATTGCTATGATCCTGATCCGTGGTGCCGATCAGGGTGAAATCCTGTTCATAGGGAATAGCAAAGATAATCCGGCCATCGCTGCCCTGAAAGAAATAGCTTTTGTCATGCTCGAATAACTTGCGGGTGACAATATGACTGCCGCGCACCAGACGGACGCCTTCGGATGAGTTAATCCCTGCCGTCTGATGGATGATGTTTTCGACCCAGGGCCCGCCGGCATTGACCAGCATCTTTGCCTGAACGGTCTCAAATGCGCCGCTCTGGCTGTCTTCAACACTGAGGTGCCAAAGATCGCCCACCCGTTCGGCTTTGGTAACGGCGCAGCGGCTGCGCATGGTGGCGCCGCGCTTTTCAGCGTCGCGCGCGTTTAGCAACACCAACCGGCTGTCTTCAATCCAGCAATCGGAATATTCAAAGCCTTTTGCAAATTTATCCTGCAACGGTTTGCCCGCCGGATCGCTGCGCAAATCCAGCGCTGCCGTGCCGGGCAATATTTCGCGCCCGCCAAGCGTGTCGTATAAAAACAGCCCCAAGCGGATCAGCCAATCCGGCCGGCGGCCGCGCAGCCATGGCATGAACCGAACCAAAAGCCGCGAGGTGGGTGTTTCCGCATCAAAGCGCATGCCTTTATGAAGCGGCAAAACAAAGCGCATTGGCCAGCTGATATGCGGCATCGCCTTGAGCAGAACCTCGCGTTCAATCAAGGCTTTGCGCACCAGATTAAATTCGAAATATTCTAGGTACCGCAGCCCGCCATGAAACAGCTTTGTAGAGGCCGATGACGTGGCTCCGCCAAAATCATTCATTTCGGCCAGCATCACACGCAGGCCGCGACCAGCAGCATCGCGGGCAATGCCGCAGCCATTAATGCCGCCCCCAATGATAAAAAGATCAAATGGTTGCATCCTTGACTGGTTGGGCACGGCGGGCTCCTATTTGGGGATTGGCTGAAAAAATTAAAACCGCCAAAACTCGGGATAAATACTGGATTTAAAGTCCCTATACGCGCGAATATGCTCGTTTTAAAGTCAAAAAGTACAATTTCGAACAAAAACGACCATAAGAAACCACATTTGCCCGAGCTCCTGCTGGTTTGCGCTTGACCAGATCGGTCGGGCTGTGATGTCTAACGGTAAAACGGAGCTTTCATGTCGCAGACTTTTCGCCATCCTGATATTCTTGAAATTGCCCGAACCCAAGGCAAGGTCACGGTTGAGGGATTGGCCGAGCATTTTAGTGTCAGCCTGCAAACCATCCGCCGCGATTTAAGCGATCTGGCAGAAACCGGTCAGTTAGAGCGGGTGCATGGCGGCGCGATTGTGGCCTCGGGTACGGTGAATATTGCCTATAGCCAGCGCCGCGAGCTAAATGCCGAAGCCAAGGCGGCCATCGCCGCAGATTGCGCGGCGCATATTCCGTCGGACTGTTCGGTGTTTTTGAACATCGGCACCACCACCGAGGCGGTGGCCAAGGCGCTGCTTGAGCATCGCAACCTGATGGTGGTGACCAATAATATCAATGTGGCGTCAATTCTGGCGGCCAATAGCAGTTGTGAAATTATTCTTGCGGGCGGGGTTCTGCGGCGCAAAGATGGTGGATTGGTTGGCACGTTGACCCAGCAAAGCATTGAACGCTTTAAAGTGGATTATGCCGTGATCGGCTGCTCGGCCCTGGATCAGGACGGGGATCTTCTGGATTTTGATATTCAAGAGGTGGGCGTCAGCCAGACCATCATCGGACAAGCGCGGCAGACATTTTTGGTGGCTGATCAGTCAAAATTCCAGCGCAGCGCTCCGGTGCGGATCAATTCGCTTAGCGCGCTTTCGGCGGTGTTTACCGATGCGCCGCTCACCCCGTTTTTGGCAGAGCGCTGCGCCGCTTGGGACACGGCCGTTCATCTTTGCGCTTAGAGTAAATTATTGAATGTTTGGCTCGCCCTGCAATCCCAGCAATTTGCGAAATCCGGTCCAGTATCCGGGCAAGCGCGGCGGCGCCTTTAAACCGGTCAGCACTTCATCCGACCAACGCGGCATTTCGCTTTGGGCAAAATCGCGCCCCCAGCTGAGAAACGCCTCGGCGTCATCTGGGCGCAGCCGGCAGGCGCTGCCGACCAACCCAACAAGTGTTTCGGGCGGCGAATACCATTCATCCTGAATGCCAGTGACTTTTTGCCTGAGCACCGGACCGATCCAGCGCATCAGCCGTTTTTCGGAAAACTGCAACAGCATGTCACCCATTTCATCGCGCGAATATCCGATCAGCGGGGGAAAGGTGTCAAAAAACATCGCCCGCCCATCCACAATGGCAAAGTTGCGAATTGAGGGGTGAAACCCCACCCGTCCATCCCTTTCTTCGAGCGCATTCCAGAACCCGGCGATGACCTTGCCCGCGGCGTCCATCAGATTTAGGGCGGTTTGCCGATCTGCCGCGATCAATTGCGGGCGCATCATGCTGCGCGCATCAAGCGCCTGTTGCACCACCACCGGCGTGCGCCGCCCGCCGAGATCAAGCAGATGAAATTCGGTTTCCGGCAGTCCCACATTTGTGCGCTTGAGCAGCGCGACATAGTCCGTGTGCGCGTGGGCCAAACGATCCAGCGCGGCATCGTCGGCCAGGCTGCGATAGACTTTGATCACCCGATCCGACAGCGGGCCGTTTTGCGGCCGAAACGGCGCGCAAAAATAGCCCAGTTTTGAAATTGGCTGGCCGCGGGCCGCACGATCTTCGATGATCGTTTTGCTCAGCTCGTCGGGATTGGTCATCACGCGCCTCTTAGTGTCTGCCTGTGGCGCTATACTTGGTTGCTGGGCGGTTGACCAGAGCCTGCGGTTAGCGATCGCATCTAATCTTGAGCCCCATTGTACCTTTGACGGCGTTAGGCCAATTAAGGTTAACCCGGTCTTTGGCCGAGCCTTTTTTCCAGGTTTACAAAGGGCATGTGATAGGTTTTCTGATTTGAGGATGACTTGATTTCGCTTTTGGCCACCAGCGCTTCGACATCGCGTGCATACCCCCCAAACGGCAGTTGACCGCCGGTTTTAACAGACCAGACAGAGGTGGCCGAATTTTGCGTGTGGCTCAGGCGCAAAGGGTTTTGGCTTCGGGTTTTAATATTGTTGAAATTATTGCCCATAAACTGGATATACCGCAAACGGGTACGGTCAATATCAGCATAGCTGGTATCAATCCGTTCCACCTAGTTGATGGTCCCGTTGAGTGAGCGGAACGTATTGCCATTAACCGTTAGATTTGAAATCCCGTGGCCGCTGCCAAAAGGTTTGATCACAAGATAGGCAAACCAATCGGCGACATCACCGCTTAAAAAGACATTGTCACTGACGGAAAGCGCCGAAAAGCCGAAACCTGAGGTGAAATCCGGTGTGGGATCATGTTCATTGGTCCATTCCAAAAAGCAATTATCCACATAATTGCCAACAACAGTGGTGGCCGTGTTTGATTTGGTCATGGCCAAACCCGCCAGCCGGATGCCATTGGCCACCCCATCCCCTTGATAAAAATGATTGCCGCTGACGATATTGTTTGACCCGCTGAGGATGGCAAAATGGCGAAACTGCGAGGCCCAGTTTTCGCGCAGTTTGACATCATTGCCATTGGCATTGAGTACAATGCTGATCCGATCCTGGGACTTGGTATTTGCCTCGCCGGTCACAAAATGACAGCGATCCACCAGCATGCCCTGACAGCCGGTCCCGATGGAGGTCATTCCGCGGTACTTGGGCCGGGTAATGAAACAATCTTTGATGTGAAAAGTAATTCCTGTGCGCGCCAGCATGATACCGCTGGCTTTGGTGTTGCATTGAAATTCGATGTTTTGAAGAGAAAATTTTGACAGCTTTTCAAAGCAGCTGAAATCCAAAAGGTATCTAAATCTGGTAAAAGTAAAATTTTGAGTGCCATCCGCGTCAAATAAGGCTTCGGATAAGGTCACTTCCTGCGCCGCAACATTTTTCAATTTGACGTAAATTTCGCGCCCAACCCCGTGACCTTCTACCAAGGCACCGACCGGAATATTGGCCACATCCACAACATTTTTCAAAACTTTCGGAGTGCTTTGATCATAAGTTGCAACCGAATTGACAACTTCATTTTCCCACGCAGTGTCACCTTGGGCATAAAACTGACCGTTTCGGATCAAACGGCGCTGGGCATATTCGCTCCGGTTGGACACCGCCGCCTGCATATCTATTGGGGCTGTGACGGCGATCGTGCGCCCGCTTAGATCAAGCGAGTCGTGATCACCGCTGTTGAGCAAAGCCTGAAAGGCTTTTTTAAAGGCCAGCTCTTCTGATTTAAACGCATCAATATAGGTGGACAGGTTATAGGATTTACTCAGCACCAAAGGTGCATCATCGGGCATCACAAGCCGCCCCTGAATTTGCACTGGCGCGCTTAGGGACAGGCCGCGGCCGATGTTATAGAGACCCTCGGGCACCAGCAATTGGCGCCCGTTTGCGGCCTGATCAGCGGCCACAAAAGCGTTGTAATTGTCAGTTTGACCATCGCCCAAGGCGCCGTAATCGCGCACATCCACCACATTGATCATTTCGCGGTGAAACAGGCCGGTGACATCTTGGATTTCAAAATCATCAATTCGAACAATGCCGCCATTGGCACCGGTTAAATCCAGACCGAAATGCCCGTATGTCGGCTCAGAGCCCCACACCATATCGACCCCATCGCGCAGCCCTGGCCCGACAATGGCGGAAATTTCAACCACCTCTCCGGCCGCGCTGAGCGCCACAGACGGCCCTATTTGGGTGGCGGCACTGACCCATTTGTCACTGTCGTTGCCAGCCCATCCGGCAATTCGAACCGCCGGCAGGTTGCCGGTCACCGATTTGATCCGGGTGCGTATCCGCAGATAGGTTTCTGGCCGCATCGGGGTTTTTGCAAAAGCGCGCAATTTTTGCACCGAGTGGGTTTTGATCAATTCCAAACAGCCGGAAAAATCGCTGTCACTGGGCACATAGGCCGCCTCGGCCACCTCTGCGTAGCTGTCCGAGCCGGCAGAGCCATCGCCGCTTGACCAATTGGCAAGACCGGATTTGAATGCGGGGGGTGAAAAATTGGGAAGAGCGGAGCTTGATGTGCTCATGCAGGGCCTCTTTGGTTGACGGTTTCGCGCCAGCCTAGTCGGCCCTGCTTAAGGATTTCTTTTGGCGGCGTACGCTGCCCGGTTGCGCTAGGCGCTAAACTCTGCGGGGTTGATGAACTCCACGCCTGATATTTTCCAACCTTTACTGGTGCTGACGACAAAATATCGCAGATAATGGACTTTGCCGGATTGATCGACAATTTGTAGGGACTGGATCAGCCCGGCGGGCGTGCTTTCAAAATCCAGAAACCGAACGTTTTTAGGGCGCCAGACCATGGGATAGCCGCGCTGCACCATCTTGCCAAAGTTTTCCGGCGTGCCGAACATTGATCGGATCGACGGGCTTGCATAGGTAAAGGCGGCGGCAAAGTCATCTTGTTGAAAGGCTTCGATTTGGCCATTGATGATGGCTTGCACATCCTCTTTTTCACCGGCGGCAAGCGGCGAGCCCATGATTATCAAAAACCACAAAATTGCAAATATACGCATCACAACATCCTATTTGATGACTACTAGCTAGCGCGCCGCCAGCGAAAATCAATTCTCGGTCTGCTGATGCCGCTGTGCGGTTTAGTGGTTTAAAAGGTCGCCTGCCAGTGCGGCCTTGATCAGCGCAGCTGTTTCGGCCACCCCGTAAAGGGCAATAAAGCCGCCAAACCGCGGCCCTTGGCTGGCGCCCAAGAGCACCTCGTAGATGGCTTTGAACCAGTCGCGCAGCGGATCAAAACGTTCGCGCCCGCAGGCAAAAACAAGGCTTTGAAGCGCTTCGTCCTCCAGAGGTCCATCATAGGCCAATAGCTGATCACGCAGATCGCTAAGCGCTTCGCGTTCCAGATCGCTTGGCGCGCGGTAAACTTTGGCCGGTTTGACGAAATCATTATAGTAGCGCACCGCAAATTCGGCGGCCTGATCCAGCCCCGGGTGGGTGGCGGCCGAGGCTTTGGGCGCATAGCGCTGGATAAATCCCCAAAGCTGGTCTTTCTCTTCGACATTCGCGACCGAGGCAAGGTTCAGCAGCATGCTAAACGATATAACCATATCCGGCGCTGGCACATTGTGGCCGTGAATATGAAATACCGGATTGTTCAGCTTTGCTTTGATGTCCTGAACTGCATAGGCGCGCAGCTGCTGCTGATATTCATCCATCGCTTTTGGGATCACGTCAAAATGCATCCGCTTTGCGGTTTTGGGCTTAAGATACATGAAATACGAAAGGCTTTCGGTATTGGCATAGGTCAGCCATTCGTCAATCGACACGCCATTGCCCGAGGTTTTCGAAATTTTATGCCCGTTTTCATCCAAGAACAATTCATAGGAAAAATGCTCGGGCGCACGGTGGCCCAGAATGCGGCAAATTTTGTCATAGATGGCCGTGTTGGTGGAATGGTCTTTGCCATACATTTCAAAGTCAACGCCAAGGGCGGCCCAGCGGGCACCAAAATCCGGCTTCCATTGCAGTTTCACATTGCCGCCCGTGACCGGCAGCGTGTGCTCAACCCCATCCTGGTCGTCAAAGGTGATCTTCCCTTTGGCGGCATCAACGTGCTTCATGGGTACATAAAGCACGCGGCCGGTGTCGGGATGGATGGGCAGGAAGATGGAATAGCTCTGGCGGCGCTCTTCGCGCAAACTGGCCAGCATCACTTCCATGATCTCGTCATATTTTTCTGCCGCCTTCAACAAGACGGTGTCAAAGCGGCCTGAGCCGTAAAAATCGGTGGCCGAGTAAAATTCATACTCAAAACCAAAAGTGTCCAGAAACCGCCGCAGCATGGCGTTGTTGTGATGGCCAAAGCTGTCATGGGTGCCAAAGGGATCGGGCACCGATGTCAGCGGCATTTGCAAAAAGGGTTCAAGTTTTTCGGGGTTCGGGATATTGCCCGGCACTTTGCGCATGCCGTCCAGATCATCGGAAAAACAAATCAGTTTGGTGGGAATATCGCTAATTTCGCGAAACGCCCGCATCACCATTGTGGTGCGCGCAACTTCCCCGAAGGTGCCGATATGCGGCAGGCCCGACGGCCCATAGCCGGTCTGAAACAGCACATAGCCCTTTTCCGGCGGCGCTTTTTGATAGCGTTTCAGCACCCGCCGCGCCTCTTCAAAGGGCCAGGCTTTTGCGCTGAGCGCAGCGTCGCGCAGATCAGACATATCGTTTCTCCGAATTTATCTGTAACACGATCTGTGTCACATTTACGTGCTTACTATTGCCAGCAGTAAGATAGGTCAATATTCTGCACTGCAACAAACACAAACAAAGGTGGCTATTTTGACCCAAGATCTTGCCCATGTGATGACACCGCAGGATTGTCTTGTGGTGTTGATGATGGCCGTATCGGCTTCAGATGAAAACATTCTGACCGCTGAACTGGTCAAAATTCAATCCACAGTCAACAACCTGCCGATTTTTGCACAATATGATATCGACCGGCTCAACATCATGTCGCAGGTGGTGTTTGACCTTTTTGAGCAAGAAGACGGTCTGGATGCGCTGTTTGGTTTGGTCAAAGCCAACCTGCCGCAAGAGCTTTATGAAACCGCTTATGCTCTGTGCTGTGATGTGGCCGCAGCAGACGGTATTATCCGCGAACCGGAACTGCGGCTATTGGAAGAAATGCGTTATCAGTTGACCATTGACCGGCTGCATGCGGCCGCGATCGAGCGCGGCGCAAGGGCGCGGCATTTGACCCTTTAATCCACCCTAGCGCTGGGCAAACCGAAAGCTATCATCCGGCGTGCCTTTAAAACAGCGTGGGATGACCGGATAGTCGCGGGTTAGAAAATAGGCATAAGTGCCACTGGGAAACTCGGCTGAAACGGTCCATGCGCCATTGCATTGATCTAAATTCCCAGCCCCTTCTACATATTCAAAATCTTCCAGAAAGGTGCCGTCATAGGCGCCTCCGGGTTGATCGCCGCCCGGCCGTTGACCCGATTTAAGCTGGTAGGATGCGCGCGCCGTGGCCAGCGCACCATCGATAATTCCGTTTAATGCGTAAATCGGAAACCCGTCCGCAGCATAGCCCACCAGCGGCGAGTGGGTTTCATCCGACCAACCGGCCAGTTCTAAAAGCCCAAACGGGATGCCGTGATAATGATAGCTGCCCGTGGGCTGCACATGGGCATAGTTTTCATCCAGCCCCAGCGCAATTGTGCCGCCAAGCGCGTTATAGGACCAGCCGGACTGGGGATCGCCATGCCAAAACTCGGCTGCCAGCGGATCAAACACTACCCCCTCAACCGACACCCCAAAATTCCAACCAAAACTCAGCGCACGCGGCTGTGCGGCAAATTTGGGCTGCAGCGGCATGCGCAATGTGACGGTTTGCGCGGCAATGCTGTTCGGATTTCCTGGGTTTGGAAAGGCCCCGACCTGATGCACGGGTATGCCATTGCCTGACAGGGTTCGCTGCGTGCCCGAGCTGCCGATACGGGCTTTGGATTGGCCGGCAGATTTTGTTGCCGAAAGCAAAGACAGGGGTTTGACGCCTGTCACCTCGTGATAGCGCAGTCGCGGTTTGGCAGATATATCAAGCGTTTGATAGACCAGAATCGCAATAATCAAAAACGACAAAGCCGCTGCGGGAATAATTCTTTTTATCATTGCTGCGTTCCAAATGGATATAGAGCCTTACACGCATCCAAATAAAATTTCCGTCGAAAATATTTTAGACCATCAAAAACTGCCCGGCCGGCAAAGGCAAGCAAAAATTAGCGCTTGGGTCTTATCCGCGTTTTGACCAACGGGCGAGCAGAACATATTGTACATAGCGCGCCCTTTGGTTCCAATAATCTGCCGCTTTCGAGCTTTCGCGTTGCCAGATGGTCAACCGCGCGCGGCGCTCAAGGTTTTGCGTAAAAACCGCAAACGCATAGGGGGTGTCGACCCCGCTGCTGACATAGCCGGCCAGCGCACTGACAAAATGCAATGTGCCGGTTTTTGCGTGAATTACGGCTGTGGAATTGCGATCCAGATTGCCGCGGGTATCGCGCGGCTTGATGCGCCGCAGCAGCGCAGGAAAACTTGGCATAAGCTGTTGCGCAGCCACCAGAGCGCAGACCATATCTTGCGCAGTGATCCGCGCCCGATCGCCCAGCCCTGAATGATCAACAAACTGCGCATCTGGCATGTTAAGCTGCCGTGCCGCCCACTCCTGCATATGACGCGCTGAAGTTTTGAGGGTTGAATAATCGCCTCCCGATTGCCGTGTGGCCGCCCGCCCCAAGCCTTCGGCGGTTAAGTTTACCGAATGCTTCAGCATATCAACCAAAATCTCGGACAACGGCGCGCTGTCGATGTGGCAAAGCCGGCGATGCGCCTGTAGGCGCATGGCTTCTTGTGGCATTGGAAGGGCAACCCCGTAATGCCGTGCAAGACTGTGAAACACATCGGCCGTATAGGTGCCGGGGCGCCGCACGGGCAGCCAGCGGCCGCCGCCTTTGCCCAATGCGCTGTGCGCCACGGACCAGTTTTCAAGCTCAGGGGTTTGGGCGTATTTAAACACTTCCATCCCGCGGCGCTCAGAGGTCATCTGAACAGTGTTGGCCTTGGGGCGAAACTGCAGGTCACGGGCTTCAAGTTTGAAATCATAGCTTTGGCCGTTTCGCGTCCATTCAAAAAACACCCGGTTGAAATTCAAATTAAGCCCGGCCACCGATGGATTATATCCCAGATGGATCGGCTGATCGGGATCAATTTGATGCACCGGTGAAAAGCCGCCATGATGATAGAGAAACTGCCCCGTGATTTGTGTGATGCCAGTTGAGGAAAGTGCCTTGGCAAGCTCAGCCAAACGGTCTGTGGTCAGGGTGGGATCGCCGCCGCCGATTAATATAAGATCACCGTCAAGCACCCCATCTGTGAGCGTGCCGGTCATCGCCAGTTCGGTGCGAAACCGGTAATCCGCCTCCAGATGATAAAGCGCATAGGCGGCGGTAATGGTTTTGGCCACGCTGGCCGGCGCAAAGCCTTGGGTTTGGTTTTCCGCAGAGAGCAAGCGCCCGTCTGCCAGTGCAGCCGCCGCGCAGCCGAACTCGCCCTTCAAGCCGGATTTTTCAAAAAAATTTCGGATCGGTGATTTGGGCGGCAGCAGGGGGCGCATTTTTGGGCGCAGCGACACTTGCGGCGGCGTCGCCCAAGACGGCCCTGCCGCAGCCATCCCGGTCAGCAGCGCTGCAATCTGGCGCCTGTTAAACCGCCGGCTCATATCGCTTTACCCCTTATCATCAAGAGGACTGCGATCCGCTGCGCAGCGCGGTTGAGGACAGATCAACCATCGGCATATTGATATAACACCAGCAGGGGGCTTGATACTGGCCAAGCAGCCGGCTGTGGGTTGAAGGCAGGCGGGCGTGGCGGTAGATTCGCGCCGCGCGTGCTTTGAGCGGGGCAAGGCGATCGCCCGGCCGCGCCAAAATGCCAATCGGTGTTGTTTCGATGATGGATTGCCAATTCTGCCAGCGGTCGAATTGCATCAGATTATCGGCCCCCATCAGCCAAACAAAGCGGGTGGCTGGATAAATGCCGCGCAGGGCTGAAAGGGTTTCGGCGGTGTAGCGGGTGCCCAGATCCGCTTCAAGTGTACAGACTTTGACCCTTGGGTGGTGAATAAGCTGGCGCGCGGCGGCGATCCGATCACCCATCGGGGCAGGACCACGCGTCTTTAGCGGATTTCCCGGGCTAACCAGCCACCACAGCTGATCCAGACCGAACCGGCGCAGCGCGGTACGGGTGATTTCAACATGACCGGCATGCGCAGGATCAAATGATCCCCCCAAAAGACCCACAACCTGTGACGTCATCCGTCGTTCATTCCTTGATTGGTTCTTTGCTTTCGTTTGTCGCTGTCTATCCAAGTTGGCTGCGAAAATAAAGCCGATGTTGCGCAGACTTTTGAGGCTTTGGCCTTTGCCGTTTATGCAAATGGTTTATTTTACCAGTCAAACCGTTGCCCCGGCGCGTGCAAATCGTTATTAGATCGGAAAACCCAACTCTGGCGGAGTGTTTACATGGCTTCCTATCAATATGTCTATCACATGGACGGTGTTTCAAAAACCTATCCAGGCGGAAAGAAATGCTTTGAAAACATTCGCTTGTCGTTTTTGCCCGGTGTGAAAATCGGGGTTGTCGGGGTCAATGGCGCCGGTAAATCCACGCTGATGAAAATCATGGCGGGCCTGGATAAGGACTTTAGCGGCGAAGCTTGGGCCGCCGAAGGCGCCAAGGTGGGCTATCTGCCGCAAGAGCCGCATCTGGATGACAGCCTGACTGTGCGTGAAAACGTGATGTTGGGCGTGGCCGAGAAAAAGGCCGTTTTAGATCGCTATAACGAGTTGGCGATGAATTATTCCGATGAAACCGCCGATGAAATGGCGCAGCTTCAAGATCAGATTGACGCAGAAAACCTGTGGGATCTGGACAGCCAAATAGATGTCTCGATGGAGGCGCTGCGCTGCCCGCCGGATGAAGCGGATGTAGCAACGCTTTCGGGCGGTGAACGGCGCCGTGTGGCGCTGTGTAAATTGCTGCTGGAAGCGCCTGAAATGTTGCTGCTGGATGAGCCGACAAACCATCTGGATGCGGAAACCATCGCGTGGCTTCAGCAGCATTTGATCGACTATAAAGGCACCATCCTGATCGTGACCCACGACCGGTATTTTCTGGATGATATCACCGGCTGGATCTTGGAGCTCGATCGTGGGCGCGGCGTTCCTTATGAGGGCAACTATTCCAGCTGGCTTGAGCAAAAGGCCAAACGGCTGGCCCATGAAGCGCGCGAAGATAAATCCAAGCAAAAAACCCTTGAGCGGGAATTGGAATGGATGCGCCAGGGACAAAAAGCGCGTCAAGCCAAGCAAAAAGCCCGGATCAATGCCTATAACGAGCTGGCAAGCCAGTCTGAGCGCGAAAAAATCGCCCGCGCCCAGATTGTCATTCCAAACGGCCAGCGGCTCGGCGGCAAGGTGATCGAAATTGAGGGTCTGCAAAAGGCCATGGGCGACAAGCTGCTGATCGAAGGCCTTAGCTTTGCACTGCCGCCGGGTGGCATTGTTGGCGTTATTGGCCCCAATGGCGCGGGTAAATCTACCCTTTTTAAAATGCTCACTGGGCATGAAACCCCCGATGCAGGCTCAATAGGCTATGGCGATACGGTGCAGCTTTCGTATGTAGACCAATCACGCGATGATTTGAAATCTGACGAAACCGTCTGGGAAGCCATTTCCGGCGGCGCTGAAATTATCGAGCTGGGCGATGCACAGGTTAATTCGCGCGCGTATTGTTCTTCGTTTAACTTCAAAGGCGGCGATCAGCAAAAGAAGGTCGGGTTGCTGTCCGGCGGGGAACGCAACCGCGTGCATATGGCGCGGCTTTTGAAAGAGGGCGGCAATGTGCTGCTGCTGGATGAGCCGACCAATGATCTTGATGTGGAAACCCTGCGCGCGCTTGAAGATGCGCTGGTGGATTTTGCCGGCTGCGCCGTGGTCATATCGCACGACCGGTTTTTCCTTGACCGTATCTGTACCCATATCCTTGCCTTCGAAGGCGAAGCGCATGTGGAATGGTTTGAGGGCAACTTTGAAGACTATGAAGAAGATAAAAAGCGCCGCCTTGGGGCCGATGCGCTTGAACCCAAGCG
>ERZ1047985.957-NODE-957-length-20871-cov-7.000288_pt1 | contig 20871 bp, 28 predicted proteins | sample MGYA00383097_ERZ1047985 | MGnify/ENA primary metagenome ERZ1047985 (study PRJEB29581, sample SAMEA5548367) | metagenome | biome: marine; feature: coastal; material: water | depth 50 m | study: Short-term variability in the microbial, nano- and picoplankton...
CAGAAGGAACTGGTCAATCTTATTCAAAAATCAGGTGCCATGAAATTTAATGATGGTCTTCTAGGCTTGTAAGAAGGAGAAACCTTGAATATTTTAGTTTAAAAAATAAGAGAAAGTATTACCTTCAGTATTTAATGGGACTTGCTAAAAAAATGCCTTTTGACTCTCGCCCTAAGCTTGAAGAGCCTCATTTATCATTCGCCATTTTTTTCTGCTTGTCGTGGTGAAAATAGAGCGCTAAAACATTTGTTGTTAGAAGCAATAAAAATGTGTAACTCAGAACCTTGGTTGACAATAGCTTTACAACCTTAACTTTATTTTTAGCATTTCATAAGGTGATTTTCCAGCATGTGCTGAGTACTGGCGATGAAAATTGTAGAAAGCCTCCCATTCAGCTAATTGTTTACGTAAACCCACATCGTTAACGTAATCATAATAAATGATAAAACTCTTGTTTATCCGTTCTATGAGAGCGCTCCACTTTACCATTTAATCGAGGCGTAGCAGTTCTAATATATACATGTTCCATACTAACATGCCAGTTAAATTGAGATTGAAACTCATGCCCGTTATCGGTACGAATTTGTTTTATTCTAAAAGGAAATTTTTCTAGAACATAATGAATGAATTCAATAGAGCTTTTTTGGTTATGTTTTTCATCTATTTTCAAAGCACGAATTCGGGTAGCATCATCTATTGCTGGATCTGTTCGCAGGGTTGGGCTCTCAGGACAAGGACGGTTATTAATTAACCCTTTCTCGCCAAACTTGATATAAGCACGTCTCCACCGATAAAAAGCTTCCCTAGATATACCAAAATAACGACAAGTTTTTTACTCTATTAGCATGTTCAAATACTTTTAATTTACGAGAAATATCACGTTGAGCTTTAATATCCATAATCTAGACCTCTCACAGTTAATATAAAATATAACTGTCAACTGAGGTTTAGACTTCTATAATAAAATTATGTAGCCTTAAATGCACAAGTGGCTTTAAACTCATCGATACTTGTTACAATAACCCAAGCAATTCGTGTTAATTTATTGGTAAGAGTAACAATTGCTTTTGCTTTGCCACTGCGTATAACAAGTGCATTGAACCATCGGCTTAGTGCATCAGTTCGATCAGGTGTATATTTCGAAACGGATCTTACGCCATGAATTAATAAGGCCCTTAATTCGTTATTACCATTTTTGGTTATACGGCCTAATTTGGGTTTACCGCCAGAGCTTGCTTGTCGAGGAACTAAGCCACACAAACAGATAATTGTCTTCCATTTGAAAATTGTTTTCCTGTACCGACCTGACTTAAAAAAGCAGCAGTGACAATCGGTCCAAACCCAGGGATAGCAAGTAACGCTTGGTATCTTGGTTGTTGTTTACATAAAGCTTCTAGTTCACTTGAGATTGACTTGATATCTTCAGTTAGGCCATTTACTTCTTGCCATAGGCTATAGATTAATTTTCGTATTACATTTGATAGCTTATTGTCAGCATCTTCCAAAATCTCGGGAACCTGCTCTCGTAGAGACTTGAAACTTTTAGCGATAGTAATGCCATATTCACTTGCTAAACCACGTAACTGGTTAGATATAGCTATTCTTTGAACAACTAATCTTTGTCTAATACAGCGTAGCGACTTCATATCTTGTAGCTCGATTTTTTTTATTGGTACGTTATGTAAGTTTGGTCGTGAGACTGCTTCACAAATTGCACGAGCATCGTTAGCATCATTTTTCTGGTGACCAACAAAAGGTTTAACGTGTTGAAGTGTGATTAACATAATTGAAACCCCCATTTTTTCAATTGTCCTAGCTCAATAGTTAGAGCTACCACAAGCTTCCATGGCAATAAGTGTATTTTCTGGAAATTGACGTACCACGTCTAAAAGCTTTGCTCGGGTAACCTTTTTATTCGAAGTAACTTTGTTTTCATTGGATAAAACACATACTTGAAAATAGTGTTTTGCTAAATCAATACCGACAACATTGATGCTCATGATGATTCTCCTAAAAATTGAATTTAATCAATTTGAGTATGGCTCAATAAACGCCAATGGGGAGGGGCGTCCATCACATCACATAGTGCCATAGGAATAATGCTAATCTTGTGCGTTTTTATGACGTTAGCTATTGCTTTACTAATGATAGCTCCTCCGACGAAGAACATTGGATGTGCAGGATTTTAGGTTAAAACTAAGAATTCAGCTCGAGTTGTGCTAATAATTTATTGAGTAGTATTTATTATACAAAAATCGTTATTCTAAATACATATTCCAAGGACCAGTAATTGCTAGTGTCATAGTTGGCGAGTATACATTGACAAACATGGTACTCCCATCTGGAGAAAAACAAACTCCTGCTAACTCAGTCTGACGATTCAATTTTGCAAAGTCATAGACTTCACCACTTGGGCTAACACCACGTAAATGATTTTCAACAACCTTGGTATACTGATCTTCACAAACGAGTAAATGACCTTGTGGGGTTAAGGTTAGGTTGTCACCAAAGTTAAACTGGGTTGGGTCGTGACTTTCTAGAAATAATTGGATCCTGCCATCACTTCGTCCAGAGTTAGAATACTGGGATAATGGCTGATATCTCATTATTTGGCCCAATTGTTTTTTCCCACCATTAGTACAGGTAAAATAAAGCTCATTATCTGCCCAGTGAATACCTTCGCCACGAGCAAAAAGTGTGGCTCCTAACTTGTACCCTCTTTCTCGCAAATCATCTTTTGGGCTATCAGGATTGTCTAAATCTATCCATTGAGTTTCAAACCATTGATTTACTTCCATACGTTTTTTGTCCCAATTTCTGGAATCAAACTTGGGTAAACCTTTTATAGACAATACTTGCAGTTGCCCGCCTCTGGATAATTCACCATAAGCTTTTGGAATAAAGCGATAGAATAAGCTATCAGCTCTGTCTTCCGTTAAATAAACAATACCAGTACTAGGATCAACACATGCTGCTTCATGATTAAATCGGCCCATTGCTTTTAAAGGCACTGCTGCGACTAATCCGTTAGCATTCGCTGGCACTTCGAAAATGTAGCCATGATCACGTTGAATCTTAGCGTCAGCCGTAGCAACAGATTCTTCGCAAGAAAGCCAACTTCCCCATGGAGTGACTCCGCCAGAACAGTTACGAATGGTACCAATTAAACTTAAGTACTCTCGCTCTATTTGCTGTGTCACCAAATTATAAATTATAGTCGAGGTACCACCAGGCAAAGCTATACCTTGTGGGTTAACATCAAATGCAAATCTAGATGTTAATGTTTGTATTGATGCTGGCTGCTGCGGCAAGTGCTTTGGTTTTAACTCGTGGTTTCTAATTAAAGCTACCTTGTCCTTTGACAACCCAATACACCCCATTCCATCAGCCCTATCAGGAACATGAAGTTCATCAGACATAACATCACCCAAACGGGATATTACCTGATATGTAAAACCTGCAGGTAAATCTAGCAGCCCTTGAGGATCGGCTTGCAAAGGCCCATAGCCAAAGTTTTTATTCCTCTTTTCTTGTTCTTTAGGGAGTATAAGCGAACAAGATACCAAGCCAGAAAAAGCCAATGCACCAGTACCTTTTAAAAATAATCTTCTGTTTAACATATTTATATTTAGCTAGTTCTTTTGAAAAGGACTGGCACCTTATTGATTAAAAATAATATTAATAATTTAACATTTACTAAGTGTTATGTTATAACATAACACTTAGTATTAAGAAAGGAACGAAATGACACACTCAACTACTGCCCGCAATATTGAATTTCAAACTTCAGATGTTAGACATGCTTCGATAGCCAGCGACATTTCCGTGTTAACAGATATCTATCAAGAAGATGTGAATATTGCTGTTTGGCAAAATCAATTATCTAGCGATGTATTAGAGAGTATTGATGCGGTCATGCTGGAAAAGACGCGTTTGCACGTAAAAATTTCTGTAACACCAAACGATGTTGTCGAAGAACTGATAACTTCAGCTCCTCAGTTAGAAGATCAAAAAGCTTTATGCGAATACATCAAACTTCTCGTCAATATTTTCTATACTTTATTTGAGTTAAAAAATGTAGGCCTTCGACTAGTAATATTAGATCAAGCAATGTGTCCTAAATTTCATGTCGACAAAGTACCCTGTCGACTAGTCACAACCTTATCTGGCATTGGCACACAGTGGTTACCACATGACCAAGTAGACCGTTCTAAACTTGGCGCTGGCAGCCAAGGGCTATCAGACGAAGCATCAGGAATTATGCAAGACCGAAGCAATATTCAGCATTTGGCCATTGGTAACGTTGCTTTATTAAAGGGTGAAGGTTGGTACAACAACGAGAACTGTGGGCTAGTTCACCGTTCACCAGCAGTTGCAAATAATGAACAACGCTTTCTGCTTACCTTAGATTGTATCGATTAACTCATGTTGAAATTTATGTTTCACCTTTTAAAAATACTAACGACATTAGCTTCCTTAATGAATGCAAGTGCTACAACGGCAAACCAATACTCTGCTCATACTCATGGCCACGCTGAATTAACCATAGCGATTGATAAAAACAATATTGATCTGAAGCTAATCACACCCGCTGCAAACTTACTAGGGTTTGAACATAAAGCAACAACAGCTAGCGAAATATCCCAAGTAATCGCGATGAAAAAACACTTAGCACAGCACGCTAATGTCATTATTTTCAACCATGCTGACTGCCACATTAAGAGTTCAAATATTAACACTGGCGATATTCTTAATTACGACCATCAAGAGCACGCTCATGAACATGAAAATAGATATTCACACACCGAAATCATTGTGGATTATCAATTTCATTGCGCGAACGCGAGTGATATTTCATCAGCATCGGTGAAGTTATTTAAGCATTACACCGGACTAGAAAAAATTGATGTTATGTGGCTTACCGCTTTTCAACAAGGTTCGATTGAACTTGATATGAAAAATACAGGAATAAGTTTTCAGTGAATCTAAATCTTCATGCACAAGAGCGCCTGCAATTAGCAGAACATGTTTGCAAAATAAAAGATGTTAGGCTGACAAAAAAACGCCGGCAGGTATTAACGCTTTTATTGCTTTGCGACAAAGCTATTTCTGCTTACGATTTGATTGATCTATTTAAAAGGCATTTTAGGGAAGAGTTGTTACCCATGACAGCTTATCGGAACCTAGATTTTTTAGAAGGAATGCAATTAGCCCACAGACTTAATACCGCTAATAAATATGTAGCGTGTGCTCATGTTGGCTGTAATTCTTCTCATGTGTTACCACATTTTTTAATTTGTCAAAAATGTTCACGCGTTGAAGAATTAAACAATTACACCACCAATAGCTTAAGTGATTTAGAAAATAAAGTTGAACAAACAGGCTATCAACTATCGTCTCCCCAAATAGAATTAAATGGTATCTGCAAAGAATGCCTTTTAGAAGAAAATAACGACTAGAAATTACTCCACTTTAAAACTTATAGGTTATACAAATGAAAATTCTCAGCAATTCTCTTGATAGATCAGCTATTACTTTATCTGCATTATGCTTGGTTCATTGTCTGGCTCTACCTGTGGTTACAGTATTTTTACCAAGTATGATTGCTACTGCAGTTAGTCAAGAGTTTTTCCATAGTTTAATGGTTATTTGTGTGCTCCCAATAAGTATTTTCGCGCTTACTATGGGCTGCAAAAAACATAATAAGCTATCTGTTGCAATATACGGAGGAGTGGGTCTTGCGAGTTTGATAGTCGCCGTTGTTTTTGGTGAAAGTCACTTAGGTGAGACGGGTGAAAAAGTCATGACAGCAATCGGAACGTTAATGATTGCTTTTGCCCATTTCCAAAATTATAAACTCTGTTCAAAGTCTGCTAACTGCTCGTGTTAGGTAAAAAATAATGAATAACACATTAATTAAAGAGGCGACCATTGTTAATGAAGGTCGAGAAAGAGTTGCCGACGTACTCATTAAAGGGGACCGAATTGAAAAAATTGAACAGCATATTTCTGCATCAAATAGTACGAATATTATCAAAGCTCAAGGTTGTTATTTACTCCCTGGAATGATTGATGATCAAGTACATTTTCGCGAACCTGGACTCACACACAAAGGTAGCATTGCAAGTGAGTCAAGAGCAGCTGTTGCTGGCGGTATTACCAGCTATATGGAAATGCCTAATGTGTCACCAGCGACAACCACCATAGAGGCATTAGAAGATAAGTTCACTATAGCTAAAAACAGCTCTCTTGCTAATTATTCGTTTTACTTAGGCGCTACTGAATCAAACCTAGAGCAAATTAAAGCACTTGAACCGCATAAACATTGTGGGGTAAAAGTATTTATGGGTGCCTCTACAGGAGATTTATTAGTTGAACACCCACAAGTGTTAGATGCTATTTTTCAGCACAGCCCAGCATTAATTGTAACGCATTGTGAGAGTAGCCCTATTATTGAGCAAAACTTGGTGCGACTTAAACAAGAACAGTCAACGGTAACAATTGAAGATCACCCTATAATTAGGGATGAAAAAGCTTGTTATGCTTCATCTTCTTATGCAGTCGATTTAGCCAAAAAATATAATACTCAATTGCACGTATTACATATTACAACGGCAAAAGAACTCAGCTTATTTTCACCCGGCCCAGTTACTGGAAAAAAGATCACTGCAGAAGCATGTGTGCACCATTTATGGTTCACAAATAAGGATTATTCAGCACTTGGAAACTTGATAAAATGTAATCCAGCAATTAAAACTGAAACTGATAAACAAGCGCTTATCCATGCACTACATACTGGGCAAATAGATATTATTGCCACTGACCATGCACCGCATACTTTTACCGAAAAGCAAGCCGATTACCTTAGTGCTCCAGCAGGTATGCCGCTTGTAGAAAGCGCGTTATTAACGTTGCTTGAACACGTAAAAGACAAGCGTTTCAGTATGACTCAACTTGTCGAGAAAGTAGCTCATAACCCAGCGATAAGGTATAAAATTAGTGAACGTGGTTATATTCGTGAAGGGTATTTTGCAGATTTAGTCTTAATTGACCCGCAACAAACTACTTTAACACACCATAAAGATAGTCGATATCTCTGTGGCTGGACACCATTTCATGGTCATACTTTTTCATCTAAAGTCGTAAGTACATGGGTTAACGGGCAACAGGTTTATGATGGTAACAATATCATTGAGCACGCCGATGTAGCACAACGACTCAAATTCTCTGATTTACAATAATTAGTATCATTTAGGAATGAAATAATAACAATGTTAAGAAAGAATCCATCAGGGCACTTACCCCAAATATCAGAAAGCGCTTATATCGATCCTACCGCTTTAATTTGCGGCCACGTTATAATAGAAGATAATGTTTTTGTTGGGCCATATGCTGTCATAAGAGCAGATGAAATTGATCAACAGGGTCAGGTTGCTCCCATCAGAATTAAACAAGACTCAAATGTACAAGATGGAGTTGTTATACACGCATTAGCAGGAACTGAGGTAATAATAGGAAAAAGCACTTCTATTGCCCATCGTGCTGTCATCCATGGACCGTGTACTATCGGAAACAATGTTTTTATTGGTTTTAATACCGTTATTTTCAGAACTAACATTACTGATAATTGCGTGATACGGCACAGTTGTGTTGTAGACAATATTGATTTAGTTACGGCTGTTCATGTGCCGCCATTAACGAATATCGAGCCAAACTACAATTTGGCAAAACTACCAGAATTAAGCGCAGAATATCAGCAGTTTTCTAAATCTGTGGTTGCTGCCAATAGCTTACTAGTTGAAGGATATAAAGGATTAGAAAGTGAAAGTATCTAACGAAAAAATTCTGTCTGTTCCCACCAATGTTATTTCTGGTTTTCTAGGTGCAGGTAAAACCACTGCTATCATGCACTTATTAAAACAAAAACCAAGCAACGAACGCTGGGCTGTGCTGGTAAATGAATTTGGTGAAATAGGTGTAGACGGCAGTTTATTTAGTGCTTCAATAAAAGAAAACGCCAACATGTTTTTTAAAGAAGTACCTGGCGGATGTATGTGCTGCGCCTCATCGTTACCGATGCAAGTAGCTCTAAATCAATTATTAAAAGAAGCGAAACCTCACCGACTATTAATAGAACCAACAGGTTTAGGTCATCCTTTTGAAGTATTACAACTGCTCTGTAATGACTATTATAAAAAATCGTTAAGTTTAGAAAAAACACTAACTCTCGTTGATGCAAGGCACTTGGATGATTGTCGCTACACAGAGCACGCTACCTTCAATCAACAGCTTGAAGTAGCAGATTTTATCATTGGTAATAAAGTCGATTTGTACGATGATCGAGACCAAGAGGCGCTGTCCCACTACATAAAAGACCATGGGTATACGCCTGAACCAATAAACTTCGTTGAACATGGGAAAGTTAAACTGGAGTGGTTAGCAGGTAAAACAAACTTTCAAAGTAGCTCTAATCACCATCATTTTCATACTCCCTCAAAACCCGATGTAAATAATGAACCGGCCATTCCTAATTCTGGTCTTTTGAAAACGCTAAACCAAGGAGAGGGATACCACAGCATAGGTTGGCGAATTACCTCAAAAAAGTTGTTTAATAGAACAAATCTTTTAGATTTTCTAAATAATATAGCGGCTATACGGGTAAAAGCTATATTTATCACTAATGAGGGTATTTTCAGCTACAACAATACCGTTGATAGTATTAATGAGGTAAAAATAGATGAATCTAATGAGAGTCGAATAGAGATTATTAGCGATAGTATTGATGACTCATGGGAGCAAAAGCTCCTACAGGCAGTATACTAGATTACTAACATGTTGTTGCATGTTTCCTTTGTGTAGTAACTATTCGTTTTCATCGTACATTCGTATTTTATCCATTGTCATACTGTAAGCTGACGTCGCAATTTGGTCTTCAAATAGCACGACAGATAATTTACCTGACACAACAACAGGATCATAAAATGCTTCTAATGGGAAACCATTTTCTATTTCTATATAAATAATTTGATTTGGCGGTGGTGGAGGCATATGCAGACATGCACCAAAATAAGGAACAAGAAAAAAACTGGTAACGACTTGTTCATCATTAAATGCTATCGGTACAATAAAACCAGGAATTTCAATATTCTTACCATCCATGGCTTCAATAATATTCGTTGATATTAATGCCCTTTCATAGTTGTTTTCTTCACCTTGTTCAGCAATTATGACACTTTTCTTTTTGCTGACAATTTGATCTTCAATAGAACCGTCTTCCACATCCATAATATACTCAGGTGGGTTAAGTAACGCATCTAAATCAGTTTGGGGAATCAACTCTATCCATTCTATTTCTTGGTAATGAACGGCTTGTTTTTCAATTTCAGTTTCAGTTTCAGTTTCAGGGGATTTTACTAATGAATTCGTTTTAGTTTTAGCCTTATTATTCACTTTAATAATATCGTCTGTAACGACTTTCTTCATAGCCGCTTTGTCAGTATCTACAGGGGGTTGCTCACAACCAAATAAAAATAACAAAGTAGAACAGACAACCAATATTCGCATTTATTTAATCCTCAATTTATACCGATACGCAATAAATAAGCCTTCACCTTACTGTGAAAAACTTGGCTTTAAACACCATTGAAAGTGTTATATTATAACACTAATTAAAACAACAATAACTACTAATGTCTATCCAGCTCAGTAACATAAAATTTTCTTATCCAAACGCTTCGCATAAAAGCGTACTTAACATAGAGCAATGGTCAGTAAATGATGGTGACAAACTATTTATATATGGTTCCTCGGGATGTGGTAAATCAACATTATTAAATATCATTTCTGGAATTCTTTGCCCGTCAGCTGGCTCTATATCCGTTTTAGGTGAACCTCTTGATAAAATGAGCAGCAGCCAAAGAGATCGTTTTAGGGCAAATAACATCGGTTATGTTTTTCAACAGTTCAATTTGATTAGCTATTTGAATGCCAAAGAAAACATAGCATTAGCAAGTCATTTTTCTAAGAGAAATAAAATGGAAAGTTTAGACAATAAAATAACGACTTTATTAGAAGCTTTAGAGGTTAATGAGGACGATTGGTCTCGACCAACCAGTATGTTAAGCATTGGCCAACAGCAACGAATTGCTATAGCACGTGCTTTTATCAATAGTCCGAAATTACTGATTGTAGATGAACCAACATCATCATTAGATGAGCCTAGTAGAGATAAATTTTTGTCATTGCTAACAACGTTGTGTGATGTTAATCAAACAACACTGCTCTTTGTTAGCCATGATACCCGCCTAAAGTCTCATTTTGATGTTGTACAAAATTTTACCGACATTAATAACGAAGAGGTTAAGGGCTGATGTTCATTCATTTAGCCATAAAGAGCCTGCTAAATCGAAAAGGTTCAATTATATTAACCATAGCAACGATAAGTGTGAGTCTTTTTGTCATGCTCGGCGTTGACCATATTCGCCACCAAGCAAAAGCGAGCTTTGCTAGTAGTGTTTCGGGGGTTGACCTTATTGTTGGCGGGCGAACAGGTAGCATGAACTTACTCTTATATTCCGTTTTTAGAATAGGGGCGCCAACTAATAACTTAAGTTGGCAGTCATACAAGCGTCTTTCAAAAAAGCCTTCTGTTCGTTGGGCTGTACCTATTTCTTTAGGTGACTCTCATAAAGGGTATCGTGTTATAGGCACTACCCCTAGCTATTTTGAATTCTATAGTTTTACTAATAAGCAGCCTCTTCACTTTAAACAAGGAAAAGCATTTGAAGGTGTTTTTGATATTGTATTAGGCGCTAATATTGCCGAACAACTTGGCTATAGTTTAGGCGATACTATTACCTTGTCCCATGGTATAGGTAGCACTAGTTTTAGAAAACATGACAATTTGCCGTTTAAGGTTGTTGGTATTTTAAAAGCAACAGGAACACCGGTTGATCAAACTCTACATGTTAGTTTACAAGGCTTAGAAGCGGTGCATGTAACAGAGCCTTTAGCGATCAGGCGTTTAAAAGAAACACCTAAAATGACCTTAGCAAAGGCTATGAATTTGACACCTAATTCAGTTACAGCAATCATGATAGGTCTCAAATCAAAAATGGCAGTATTTAATTTTCAACGTCAAATAAATACAGATAAACAGGAGCCACTTACGGCTATATTGCCTGGCGTAGCACTTTCTCAATTATGGCAAACCATGTCAGTTTTTGATAACACGCTCCGCTTAATCTCTTACCTCGTGATTATTTCATCATTAATCGGATTAAGTGCAACTTTGCTTTCCTCAATAAAAGAGCGCTTGAATGAAATAAGACTCTTAAGAATAATAGGGGCCTCTTCAGTTTATGTTTTTTCCCTTATTGAACTTGAAGCACTATTAATTGCATTCATCAGTGTCATTATCGCATTAGTTAGCTTAAGCATGGTTTTGTCAGTCTCACAGGAAATTATCCTTAACAGTTACGGTGTTATGATAAAGCCTTTGATTTTTTCAGAATCTAGTATTGAGTTAATCATTGGCTTTTTCTTATTTGTATTTATCGCAGCAATTCCACCTGCAATCACGGCGTTTAGCGCCGCAAAGAATAGCCATGCATAAAGTAACTATCGACACTCAGAAGATAAGAGAGCTTAGAAAATTCGACATAGTGAATTTAAAGTCATTATTTAATGCTTTAGATGTTGTTCACTTCGACAATAAATCGTTAAAACACAACCATAAGAAATGAAACTAATGAAAATAAAAATAAGTAAAACACTTACAGCATTACTACTGCCGCTTGTAATAGCGACATCAGTTAATGCATCAGACATTAAACAAACAAAAGGTGACTTTGAAGATAAATTTCGTCAATTAGATGAAGTGCTTCCGACCCCAAATGTTTATCGTAACGCCTCTGGTGAGCCAGGTGAAAATTACTGGCAGCAGCAAGTAGACTACAAAATTAAAGTCTCACTTGATGAAGAAGAGCGTCGTTTATCTGGTAATGAAAAAATCATTTATCAAAATAACTCGCCGTACAAACTAAAGTATTTATGGGTACAACTAGATCAGAATATTTTCAAAGATGATTCTATTGCTAATGCTGCCAACAACTTTGGTGGTATTGGTCGTCGTGGCCCATATACAAAAGCTGGTGATGCAAAAACACCAGCAAAAATAAGCTTAGGTGAGTTACGCCGTCAACACTTTATGGCGGATAACGAATTAGGTTACGAAATAAGTGCTATCAAAGACAGTCGAGGTAATAAGCTTAGCTTCGTTGTTGTCGGCACACAAATGCGCATCGACTTACCTAAGCCACTAAAATCAGGTGATGATGTAGAGTTTTCTATTGATTTCGCTTTCAACATTGTTGAAGAAGATGCGGTATCAGCGCGTTCTGGTTACGAAAAATTTGAAGATGGGAACGACATCTTCTTACTCGCACAGTGGTTTCCACGTTTACATGCTTATACCGATTACGAAGGTTGGAACAACAAAGAGTTTTTAGGTCGTGGTGAGTTCACTTTAGAATTTGGTGATTACGAAGTAGAGATTAACGTTCCTGCTGATCACATTGTTAGTGCAACAGGTGTGTTAACTAACCCTAAAAATGTATTAACTAAAACACAACGCAACCGTTTAGAAAAAGCGAAAACAGCAAAACGTCCTGTGTTTATTGTCACTGAAGAAGAAGCATTAGCAAACGAAAAAGAAGGCACAGACAAGCGTAAAACATGGTTTTTTAAAGCAGAAAATGTGCGTGACTTTGCTTGGGCTTCATCACGTACATTTATGTGGGACGCCAAAGGTTATCAACAAGGTGGGAAAGTACAAGATCACGTCATGGCGATGTCTTTCTACCCTGTGGAAGGTGGCGATTTATGGAAAAAATATTCAACCGAGTCAGTTATCCACACCATGGACGTTTACTCGCGATATTCATTTGATTACCCATACCCAACAGCGCAATCGGTTAATGGCCCTGTTGGCGGCATGGAATACCCTATGATCACCTTTAATGGGCCACGTACTGAACTACGAGACGATGGTTCTCGCACCTATTCACAAGCTGAAAAACGTTTCTTAATTGGTGTAGTGATCCACGAGGTTGGTCATATCTATTTTCCTATGGTGGTCAACTCTGACGAACGTCAGTGGACTTGGATGGATGAAGGGTTAAACAGCTTTTTAGATGGAATTGCTGGTCGTGAATGGGATCCTACTATTCCTTGGGGCGTTGAACCACGTGATATTACGGGTTACATGAAATCGCAAAACCAAGTGCCAATTATGACGCAATCAGACAGCGTATTACGTTTAGGCCCTAATGCTTATACTAAACCTGCTGCTGCCCTTAACATTTTACGTGAAGTTATTTTAGGTCGTGAACTATTTGATTTTGCCTTTAAAGAATATGCTGAAAGATGGAGATTTAAACGTCCGACCCCTTCGGATTTTTTCCGCACAATGGAAGAAGCTTCAGGTGTTGATTTAGATTGGTTTTGGCGTGGCTGGTTCTACTCAACTGACCATGTAGATATCTCGATAGATAAAGTTTATCAAATGCGTTTAGATACGCATAATCCAGACATTGATTACGGTCGATTACGTCAAATTGAAGTAGACAAGCCTTCATCGTTATTTGTTGAGCGCAACAAAGCCGAAGGTAAAAAATTATGGATAGATAAAAACCAAGACGTCACTGATTTCTACGACAAAAATGATCGCTTCACCGTAACGAATAAAGAGCGTAACAAATACAACAAGTTCATCAAAGGGTTGAAACCTTGGGAACGTAAAACATTAGAACGTGCGATTAAAGAAGACAAAAACTATTATGTTTTAGAGTTTTCAAACCTTGGTGGCTTAGTCATGCCAATTATTTTAGAACTAACTTATAAAGATGGATTTAAAGAAAATCAGTACATTCCTGCTGAAATTTGGCGCCGTACGCCCAAGCAGGTTCGCAAGCTTGTTGTTTCAAACAAAGATAAAGAACTCGTCAGTGTAGCTGTCGATCCTGGTTGGGAAACGGCTGACGTTGATGTAGAGAATAACCACTACCCTCGTCAAATCATTCCAACACGAGTTGAAGCTTATAAAGCGAAGAAGCCTTCAGGTAAAGTAAATCGCGATATCATGAACGATATTAAGACCGAGCTTAAAACTGATGAAGATAAAAATGATGAAAAAGAGAAAAAGGATCAATAATGCCTAAAGGCTTATACATTTTTATAATCGCTTCATTGTTGGTGAGCGCTAATTTTGTTTTAACAAACTTAGCATTTGCTCACCAGCAGAAAGCAGCTGAAACAACGGTATTATTTAACAAACGTTCAGGGAAACTGGAAGTATCGCATCGATTTTACATGCATGATACAGAGCATGCTGTGCAGTTGTTATTTGATAAAAATGCAGACATTATTGACTCAGAGAAAACACAACAGCAATTTGCTAACTATGTTGCTAAACAATTTTTAGCACGCACGTTATCAGGTGAAGCGCTGCCATTAACCAATGTAGGCTATGAAGTAGAAGGTAAATTTTTCTGGGTTTATCAAGAAATGGTAATACCCAGTAAGCTTACTGGCGTTAAGTTATTTAATGGTGCATTACGAGAGCTTTGGCCAACACAAATCAACATGGTTAATATAGAGGGAAAAGGTGACGTTCGTACATTATACTTCAGCGAAAGTGAAGACTGGTTAATAACTAAGTTTTAGCTAGTTCAGTTGCTGTTTACGAGTATTACTTTAGCGCTGATTTGGAACTAAAGTCGTACCTTTTAAAAAATTGTGTAACTCAGAACCTCGGTTGACAATAGCTTTACAACCTTAACTTTATTTTTAGCATTTCATAAGGTAATTTTCCAGCATGTGCTGAGTGCGGGCGATGAAAATTGTAGAAAGCCTCCCATTCAGCTAATTTTTTACGTAAATCCACATCGTCAACGTAATCTAATAATTGATAAAACTCTTGCTTATCTGTTCTATGAGAGCGCTCCACTTTACCATTTAATCGAGGCGTAGTAGGTCTAATATATACATGTTCCATACCCAGCTCTTTAACATGCCAGTTAAATTGAGATTTTTTGTCAGTGCATGGTTTCAGCGACACAAGAAATGATATCCTAGCTTTTTCTGGCTAGATTTAACTAGCTCAGGCATAATCTCTGCCTTCATTCTTATAAAACTATTGAATAGGAAAGATTATGATCCATAGTATGACGGCATTTGCTCGTATTGAAATAAAAGGCGATTGGGGCAATGCAGTTTGGGAAATTCGCAGTGTTAACCAACGTTTTTTAGAAACCTACTTCCGTTTACCCGAGCAATTTCGCAGTATTGAGCCCGTATTAAGAGAGCGTTTTCGCAAGCAACTCAATCGCGGTAAAGTAGAATGCCAATTACGCTTTAACGCCAATCCTGGTGAGAAAAGCGAGCTAAATATCAATGAAAAACTAGCACTACAATTAATTCAACATGCCAACTGGGTAAACGAACAAACCCTAAATAGCCAAGTTAACCCGCTAGAAGTAATGCGTTGGCCGGGTGTGATGGAAGCCGCAGAAGAAGACATGTCTGCCATTCAAGCACAATTACTCACGGGCTTTGACAGTGCATTAAAAGACTTTATCCAAGCACGTGCCAGTGAAGGTGAAAACCTAAAAGCCATGATAGAGCAACGATTAGATGCCATCACAGTTGAAGCCGATAAAGTACAAAACTTCATGCCTGAAGTTATTGAGTGGCAACGTAAACGAATTTTAGACAAGTTTGAAGACGCTAACATTGAACTTGAATCCAGTCGCGTCGAGCAAGAGCTCGTATTACTTGCCCAAAAAATGGATGTGGCAGAAGAGTTAGACAGGCTTAACAGCCATGTCAGTGAAACAAGAAAAATTCTTAAAAAAGGTGGTGCACAGGGCCGTCGTTTAGACTTTATGATGCAAGAGTTTAACCGTGAAGCTAACACTCTTGGCTCTAAATCTATCAATACCGATGTCACCGCCAGCGCAGTAGAACTTAAAGTTTTAATCGAACAAATGCGCGAACAAATAGCGAATATTGAATAGTATTTCACGACATCTAGCGAATTTCTAAACCGAAATTAAAACAAGGGGTTATTAAAGCCTCTTGTTTCCCCACCATTCACTCTCCATGGTGGCAAGATGGTGACTGACACCCTGCGCAGAAAATGGCAATTAAAGAAATCTGGAGTTCAAAAGATATCATTGAGGAATATCTTGCTAAGGGGTAACCGATTAAACTTATCTATGAGTATTTTTTTAACCAATTTAACGCATCAGCTTCGTTATCAAAGTAGGCTATATGCTGTACTTCCTTTGAAGGCACCCTTTGTTGATCTATAGCTTTGATTGCTGGTGAGTTAATAACTAAAGCTTTGGCGACCAGATTTTGAGTATTTAACCATTCATTGAACTTGTTAGATACAGCAAATGCTTCTGGAGTTGCACCAGGTAGCTTTAAAAGATTACCAAGTATCAAAATTTTTTGTTGATTAAAATTATTTATTATTTCCGTTAGCTCTTTGGCTAGAGCTTTAGCTCCCTGTTCATTAAAAGCCTCTTCCAAAGTAATATTTATAATATTTTCATCAACAATTATGGCGTATTTTCCGTGTTCTAAAGTCAATCTGAATCTCCACAATTATAACCGCTTATAGGAAGGAATTACCGCGTCTCAACACAGGTATTACCCATACTTATAAGTTTATAGCATATCCAAAAAATCATCAAATAACAGTGTAATATCTAGTACGGTTTTGAAATTTAAACCATATTGATGAGTTTGTAATTTTGCTACCTCGTAAACGATTACTCAATGTGTAGAGGCAGCTATTGATGATTTACCCCTAGTTGGTTTAACATCAAGTTCCAGCTATTTTAAGGATATCTTCAAATGATTTCACTCTCTCCTGAACAATGTCGCGTTATTGGTGTAATGCTCGAAAAAGAAACCACAACACCTGAGCAATATCCACTTTCTTTAAATGGCCTGCTTGTTGGTTGTAATCAAAAAAGCAACCGTTCACCCGTTATGTCGCTTACAGAAAATGATGTGCAAGATATCGTTGATGAATTAGTAAAAATGAACCAATTAATGGTAGATAACAAAGCATCAAGCCGTGTAAATAAATACTTTCATCGTTTTTGTAATACCGAATTCGGCAACTTACAATTTACTCCGCAGCAAAGAGCAATTATTTGTGTATTACTGTTAAGAGGCGCTCAAACACCCGGTGAATTAAGAACTCGCACTAATCGCCTAGCTGATTTTAGCGATGTACGTGAGGTTGAAAATGCCTTAGCACAATTACAAGGTTTAAATGGCCAAACGCTAGTTAGGAAACTTGCCCGTGAACCTGGCAAGCGTGAGTCTCGCTATGTACATTTGTTCACAGAAATTGACGAAAATAGTACAACTGATCTGAATAATGAAATAGATACTGACCTTGCTCCCTCAGAAAGCACAAATCAACTTAACCAAAGAGTGACTGACTTAGAGCAACAAGTGTCTTCATTAGCAGAGCAAATAAAGCGTTTGGCTGAAAAACTTGAAGGTCAATAAACCAACTCATTCTTTATTTAGACAACAAATGGATAAAAAATACGAATATCTTGGCTAGTAGCTAACCAAGCTATTATCGACCTCAGACATAATAGACTTAAATTACCTGTTACCTTTGACCGATTTATTTCAGAGCATGAAATCGGAGCAATGAGAAATGCCTTGCCAGTTACTTCGGATGTGTGCCTGATGGGTTCGGAATATCAGGCAATAAGTTTGTAATGATTGAGGCTATTAGACAATTTCCTATCGGTACTCATATCAGGACAAACAATGGCGGAAATGTGAAGATATTGGCTAAAATAGATGAAAAGAAGTATCAAGTTACTTCCTTATCTGCTGATAACTGTGACTGTCGCTTTGTACTAAATAGTGATGAGTTTGAAGGGGTAATCTATGAATGAGTTACTACTTTTAAACCCTACACAACCTGAGGAATTGTCAGCGCAAGAACAATATGCTTTAACACCTTGCTACAATCGCTGCGGAGGCTGTTCTTTGTTCCCCTATAAACAAATTGAGCGTGCTGGTATTACCAGAGACAAATAATAGCCATTTTTATTTGCATTTAGATTTTTATGATATACAATGCCGCTCACAGTGTCTTAAGTGTCTTAATTGTCTTAATTGTCTTAATTGTCAAGGTAACAGTTTAATGGAAAAGTTTTCCCCTTTATATCTAGCAATGTTTTGTATGCCTACATTAGCGCTAGCCAAGCCACAAGCTGATGCAGAAGCAAATGCAACACAAAATGAAGGTATTGAAGTGCAATGACTTCTTATGCCGCTATAGCTGAATTAACTAGGGTTTCAGGCTCTATGCTAGATCCTCGTCTTGTAGCGAGGTTTATTGAGGTTATTAGACAATTTCCTATCGGTACTCATATCAGAACAAACAATGGCGGAAATGTGAAGATATTGGCTAAAATAGATGAAAAGAAGTATCAAGTTACTTCCTTATCTGCTGATAACTGTGACTGTCGCTTTGTACTAAATAGTGATGAGTTTGAAGGGGTAATCTATGAATGAGTTACTACTTTTAAACCCTACACAACCTGAGGAATTGTCAGCGCAAGAACAATATGCTTTAACACCTTGCTACAATCGCTGCGGAGGCTGTTCTTTGTTCCCCTATAAACAAATTGAGCGTGCTGGTATTACCAGAGGGGAGAGTTTTAGACACTTTGTTGTGAATCAGGACTCTCGGAAAGTAAGCGCTCAAGGAGTACGTTTATTGTGTGCCTTAACCCGTCGCCAGAACCAAATGCTACCAAGAGATTATTTAAACAAATATGCCTGGCCTGAATCAACAATTGTAATAAATAATTTAAATGTAGCAATATATGATCTACGAATTTTTTTGAGAGGCTCCTCTGTTAAAATAGTAAACCATCGTAAAAAAGGCTATTGCTTAACACTAGATGAGTGAGGGGTTTAACATACTTTTAAAGCTAAGAAGGGCAAAATTAGATATAAGTACTCTTCTTAGCTTATTTCATAAATAGAGGCTAAGTAGTACTTTTCTTCATCAGAAAGCACTTCTATTTTATTATGTTGACTACAGTTTTTAATTTTCAGTTCTCTTGTTAATATTTTCATTAACTCCATACAAACATTTAGATGAGGTGAATTAACAGATTCCTCACCGTCAGCCATATTTTTTAAGGCCTCTATATTTATGGTGCTTGTAATGTCCGTCATATACTGAGAGGCAATTTCAAACTCAGAAATGATTTTATCTTTGATTAATTTATCCATTAGCAGTTACCCTTTGAGGATTAAAGTAGAAACCTTGAACCCTGACCCCCTTAATAACCGTTAAAAAATCTAACTGCTCTTTAGTTTCAACACCCTCAACAATAACGTTGTAGCTTTTACTTAAAAAGCTTAATAAACTTTGTAAAAAACCTCGATCCAAATTTATTAACTGCCAAAAGAGCTCTTTAGAGACTTTTACCGTATTAAAATCCACTCTTTTTGACAGTAATATATCAAAATTAGATTGGTTGTTTCCAAAGTCATCTAGCCATAAAAAAACACTCGGCAGCTGACTTATTTTTTCAAGCATTCCATATTCATAAGTGCCCAGTGCCTGGATATCACTTTCTAATAATTCAAGCGCAATTTTCTGTTCAGTATGATTCAAAAATATTGGTAGTAATTTCTCAAAATTACGAATGACCTGAACAGGAGTATTTAAGCTAATAGTATATTCTCTTAAAGACGTTTCCCTTAAAACTTCATCTAAAATTAACTTATATAATTGAACATGCTCACTTTCAGTTAAGTGAAGAAAAAATATTTCTGGTGAGATACTTTCTTTCTTGGTAGTTACCGAACAAAGAAGCTCCATACTTGAACACCCTATGGTTGGGGAAATGATTTTTTCTAAACGTGGAGTAACTTTAACATCATCCCAGATTATACTTCGAAAATGTATACTGTTTAAAAAGAACATTGTTGCGCTCCAACTTGTTCTTTTTCACTGATGTGTGAGGTTAGAACATAACCCACCCCTCTAACATTATCGATTTTTATACCGGTATGTCTTAGTGCAGTTCTGATTTCTGATATGGTTACGGTTAAATTATTTCTAACAAACAATCCATCAGGCCAGCCATATTTATGCAAATAGTTGAATTTAACTGGCTCGCCTGCCGATTTAAAAAGAGCACAAAGCACCCGAAAAGCTCTATTTGATAACTTTATTCTATTGTCATTAACACAAAAAAGTTGTGTTTCTGGGCACATATAATACTCTGCACCTAAATAACTATAACTAGTCGTATCCTTACAGCTTGCGCAATAAGACACACATATAGCAGAATAAGGATTGCTTATATCACAATAAGACCCACATACCTCTATCGATTTGCCCTGTATTTCTAATGTCATATTTTTACTTCACAAATTGTTAGTTATATACAAGTCCTTACAGTTCGTTATTTGCAAGTCCTTGTTGCATTGCTGGATTAAAATAGATCATCCCTGATCTCAATAGGTGTACTCTCTTATTTTCAAGTATTATTTTCCTATTGTATTACTGCCCCCAGTAATTCGTTGTTTTTAACCATTTGCTCAAAATCTCTGAAAACTATAATTAAATGCTGTAAAAAAGTGAAAACCTCAAGATTAACTTCAATTAATTGTGGGGCATCAAAATTAATGCTAAGATAATCACACAGCTGTTGCAGATAACTTATATAGGTAGTTAATAAAAAGTCGTTTTTGTTTTCATATGCGTTTATCGCATCCTCGAGCAACTCTAGAGCTAAAGTT
>ERZ1047985.963-NODE-963-length-20830-cov-5.618628_pt1 | contig 20830 bp, 38 predicted proteins | sample MGYA00383097_ERZ1047985 | MGnify/ENA primary metagenome ERZ1047985 (study PRJEB29581, sample SAMEA5548367) | metagenome | biome: marine; feature: coastal; material: water | depth 50 m | study: Short-term variability in the microbial, nano- and picoplankton...
AGAAACTACAGGAATGGAAGAAGAAGACAATCTTCCGTTCACGAACAATCATCTCGGTAGCCGTGTCTATACTCGGCTTCGTTTTGGTCAGCCTGTTAGGGCTTGACATCAACCTAGGAGAATTCATTTCAGCCGCCGATGGTCTGCAAGTTGGCGAGGCTGTTCTTGCATTGGGTGCTGTTGTAGCCGCCTTCTTCCGCAAGAATGCCAAGGCTGACTTGTCTCAACCTTCTGACGGGTAGGATGACTTGCTTCCCAGTCTTCCGTAACGCATCAATATCTGATGTTCAGGTTTACTCCCTGATGGATCTTGGTAGGGACTACAACGTCTCTGCTAACTTCACCCTTGGGGAGTTTGCTTGTAATGACGGAAGCGACATTGTGCTTATACATCCAGCGTTGATCCCCCTGCTTGAGGCTATGCGTCTCAAGTTTGGGGGTCCGTTGTTTATTAACTCAGCGTACAGGACCCATTTGTATAACCTATCCATAGGTGGTGCGCCCAGATCCAAGCACCTACTTGGAATGGCGGCAGACATATGGACTCCTAACACGTACCCAACTAAGGTTGCAGATTATGCAGAGGATCTCAACATTGGTGGAGTTGGTCGGTATAAGACGTTCACACACGTAGACATATATAACGCGGATCGGCGTTGGAGTTTATAATATGACTTGGCAAGAAGAGGCGTATGATCTGTTCAAGAAAGGCTTGAGTGTTAGGAAGATAGGTAAGAGGCTCAATGTGGCTAAATCCACGGTGGCTGATTACCTAAAGCCTTTTAGGGATCTACCCTTGAATGATGCTAAGGTGCTGGTGTTCGACATTGAGACTGCCCCTATGGAGGCTTATGTCTGGAACTTGTATCCTAAGTTTATCAGCACGAATCAACTGAAGCAGTCGTGGACTGTGCTAACGTGGTCAGCGAAGTGGCTAGACAGCCCTACAATGATGAACGCGAGCGTAGACCCATCTGCACCTAGAGATGACTTCGATGTCGTAGAGGAGCTGTGGCAACTGTTTGACGAGGCAGACATTGTTGTTGCGCATAACGGTGACAAGTTCGACGTAAAGCGTATGAACACCCGCTTCCTACTACTTGGGCTTCCTGAGCCTTCACCTTACCGCAGTATCGACACGCTGAAGATATCGAAGCGTAAGTTCTCCTTTGCCAGTAATAGACTGGACTACATTAGCAAGGTTACTGGTGGCGAGGGTAAACTAAGCCATGAGGGCTTTGGGATGTGGGAGAAGTGTCTTCAGGGAGACGCTGAGGCTCTGCAAAATATGCAGGACTACAATGATGTAGACGTTCTAGAGCTTGAGCGTGTTTACAAGATCCTCCGTTCATGGGATCATCACCACCCGAACTTGGGAGCCTTCTCCAAAGAGGAGGTGGTCTGCCCAGTATGCTCAAGTGGTGATGTTACTCCCACGGGTAAGTTCTATATGACTCAGACACAGCAGTACCCAACATTTAGATGTGGTAGCTGTGGCAAGATCAGTAGGTCTCGGAACTCATCTAGCGTTGCCAATCCAAAGAAGCAGGGACTGATCCCCTCTAAATAATCCAATCGTTAACGTCAAGGTCGAAGGTATTAAACACATCTTCGGCTTTGGCGTTTTCGGTGTTTTTGTACTTCCTCTTGATGTGGTCGAAGCTCCACATATTCTCTTCTGGTGTCTTAATATCTATAGCCCAGTTCTGCCCTGTCAGGTGTACGCACTCACCATCCGCCACAAAGCGTTTAGGACCACCATCTACGTTCCTATTCAGGCTCTCCTCATAGGGGCGGTAATCGCAACGCATTAGGACCCTTCGAGATAGGTATTTTCCCGCTCCGAGTACAGCCCTATAGTGGAGTAGCGTTTCGCCCGTGGCTTGATCAAAGTAGAAGCATCTACCCAGCTCAGTGAACACGGGTTTTTTTTTCGCTACCCAACGGAAATACTCAGGGTGGATGAGGTTGTCTGAGCCGATGATCATCGCTCCCTCATAGTCACGAGGAACCGCTTCAAAGATGTTGTTGAACTTGGCTGACAATGGAGCATTCTCGGAGAACACTACGTCACAATCAGAAAGATCAAAGGCTACCATTTCTGATAGCCCTACGATGATCTTAAATCCAAACTCCTCCCTCAGATCCCGATAGTAATCCAGTACCTGCTGAGTTAAATAGTCCCTTCCCCAAATGGGTATGCATATTGCTAATTTCATACCTGCACCGTCCTGTCTAGATTAGAAAATTTGCCATCCTTGAAGTAGAGTTCTGCCGTTCCTGTTGGACCGCTTCTCTGCTTCGCTACAATGATCTCACCGATGTTGGCGAGGTTTCTGCCTGTGTCGTGGTCCATTGTAACGCCGTAGTATTCGGGTCTATGGATAAACATGACGTTATCTGCGTCCTGCTCAATCGCACCAGACTCTCTAAGATCTGAAAGCATGGGTCGTGCGTTAGCTCCGCGACTCTCAACGCCCCTGTTAAGCTGTGCTAGAGCCACTACTGGGATATCTAGCTCCTTTGCTAGTCCCTTGAGGCTACGGCTGATCTTAGCAACCTCACGCTCCCTAGATGTCTCACCATTGACTGTCATAAGCTGTAGGTAGTCTACCACTACGAAGTCTAGTCCACCCTTCATCTTGAGCCTACGGCACTTAGCGCGTAGCTCAGTAGGTGTCATACTGAAGTCATCGTCGATGTACAAAGGTAGTGCGTCTAGTATTCCTGCCGCCCGTGTCAGCCTGCTCCAGTCCTCATCATCCGTAAATCCCCTCCTTGCTCTCTGTGGGTCAACGTCAGCAACCTGAGTAAGTAGACGCTGAACCAATTGGGTTCCGCCCATCTCTAGTGAGAAGAATGCGGATTTTTTTCCTGCTTTGGCTGAGTTCAGAGCCACCTGCATTGCGAATGCTGACTTACCCATAGCGGGACGTGCCGCGACAATCGTTAGGTCTGTATTCTTAAACCCTGCCGTGATGCTGTCCACCTGATAGAATCCTGATGAGATGCCAATGATCCCACCATCGGATTCGCGAGCCATTTCCAGCTCGTCTAGTGCAGGCTTCAGGAGAGCGGAGATATATCCGCCTGTCTCTTTTTTTCCCTCCGTAGCGATGTTGAAGATGAGGCTCTCGGCTTCGTCAATGGCTGACTCTACGCTGTCGGTCTGCTCATCCGCTATCGTGATGATCTCACGACCTGCTGTGTTGAGCTTGTGCCACTTGTCATCCCTGTTAATGAGACTGGCATAGTGTACAGCGTTCGTGCCGAACTCACTACCCACTAGGTCAGCGCAGTAGGTTATGATGCCCTTAGAGTCAGGAGCTTTTGACGCTCTGTCCGATACGGTTACGTAGTCGATAGGAATGGAGGCATCAAATAGCTCCACCATTGTCTTGAAGACCAGTTTATTGTCCGCTACCCTGAATGAATCAGGGGTCACGATACCTATGACATCAATGAAGACATCAGGGTCATTAAGGATCGCACCTAGTAGTGCGCGTTCATTATTGGAGTACATATACTTCTAGTGCTGTGTTTAAGAGGTTAAACAGGTGGCTATTCTGCCCATATAGTTCGATTTGCTCCCTCACACGCCGTTCAGCGTGGAGGACTGTTGTGTGATTGATTCTCCCGAAGATACGGGCTGTCTCTTTTAAAGTTGCACCCTGTCTGCGGATTGCTACCATTGCTACGTGTCTAGCGTCAACAACTTCCTGCGCCCGTAGCGGACCGATTAGATCCTTTATGTCGATTCCAACCTCAGAGCAGTATAGGCGGTGGAATTCCTGAAACGCAAGTGTAAAATTTGAGACTGCTTCTGTATCACTCCAGTTTACTGCAAGCCCTTTTTTCGGCTTGGGGGTGACCTTCTTTCCTGCCCACCTGCTTGCCCTATCCCACCTTCTGAATGATCTCATTGATTGCCTCTAGTTGTTTCTTATTCAGTAGTAATGCTATCTTGCGAGAGTTATAACTCGCTAGTAGGCTGAGACCCTCAGCAACGCCAGTCCAGTAGACTGCTTGCTCACTTGGAGTCCATCCACTATTCTCCTTTGCGTTGAAGCTATAATCTGTGCGGTCTAGATAGTCCTCCCAGAACTCACACGCTTCCTCCGCTGTCTTCTTCACCTCTGGTACTGCATCAATTAGGTGATCCAGTATCGCTGATACAAGGTCTGCTTTTTTAGCACTCATTTTTTCCCTCTGCCTTTTGTAGTAATTTAAAAAACTCTTCTAGCTCCATAATCGTGTACACCTGCCTAGGGTGACCCTTGGAGCGATCTATATAGAATGTTATTAGCTCCTGATCTCCTTGTAAGTAGTTCACACAATTCACAAGAAACCATTTCACTACGTTCTTGAACATAAACCGTTTAGACTGCCAACGATACGGACCTATGGTTCCATCGTCTTTGTAGTCTAAGCCCATTGAGCGTCCGTCACTTGCCCAAGCCCTTTGAGCGTCTATCCCGTACTCCTCTGCCATCTTGACCACGTAGGTCTCAGCTACGTTGCCACGTACCTTATTCTTTGCACTCATATTAGCTTCCATTTGGTTGTGTAGAAATGCGCACGGTGTGTGTAGTTATCTACACTCGATGCTTTGATGTCAACCAAGGCTTGGTTCATTTTTTCCCTGCCCGACTCCACACGGTCGATGTGCAACTCGAATACGTCACACTCGTTCAGATGCCCACGCTCCACAGCGATGAACCTACAAACATCAACACTTGCAAGGGATGCGTAGTGAGCTATCTGACGGTCGTAGTTGTAATTCCAAATCTTACGTGGGAATCGACTGACCTCCTCACCTGTGGTCTTGAGATCGCATACATAATCCTCACCAACCATATCAAGCATTCCCTTGACTGCTAATCCGGTTTCCTCGTGGATTGCCGTGTAGATGACCTGCTTGGTAGTCTCAGACACCGCCTGAGAAGCCACAGGATTGTCCCTAACGGAGTCTAGCATATTTTTGAGGCTAGCATACTCATCTGCGGAGATCGTCGCTCTTGAGCCAACCTCAGCAAGAAACTCTGTATACGGCTTGAGCTTATGAAAGGTCTTCGGATCGGGACGAGCATATCCGGCTAACTGGAAGCACTCCTGCATATCCAGACCAGAGCGCATAGACTTCACCAGTCCGACCTGCTTAGATGTTGTTGGCGTTTCCATACCAAGTGGAGTAACTACATACTGGTCAGCCCACAAGTGTGGCTCTAGTAGCAGGCAGTCAAAGGCGGAACCCATTCGCATAGGGTCGGATACCGGAGTGGAGTACATACCCTCCAACTTGGCTTTGTACAAGTGCGGTGATCGCTGAAAGAGGTTAACGTCTGAGTTGCTTATGCCATCTAGGGCGAAGTATTCGTCCTGAGTGCAGTCTATTTGTTTAATTTCTGTATACATATTTCTATTTGCTTTTAGGGTTAGTGTGGGGTGTGTAATGCCAATGGTCATTCCTTAGTTCCCACTCGCTTGCATCAAACTCTCTGTTCTGCTGTTTGGTCTTCACCATCAAGTCAGCGAACTCCGCCTTAGTCAGTACCTTGGCTTCCACCTCAATCTTTCCGTACTTCTTAGCATTCTGATACCAAGTATTAGCTCGTGCCTTGAACTTCGTGGGTGTAACTCCAGTATGGGTGGTGTCATTCTCTTCGTGCCACGCTAGAAATCCGTGTGCCATATCTTCTGCATCAACTGGGGATACGCCACGACCGACAAAATAGCTAGTAACCAAATCAAGAAAAGAAGCATCTTTTTCTCCTTTATTAATATTATTATTTAATCCTTTATTAATATGTAGACAGTTTTGTCTATCAGATTTACCAGAATTGTCTAGGGGGTCACGACAGATTTGTCTATCAGATTCGCCAGAATTGTCTACCTTGGGCGAAAGTATGCGTAGCTCTCTAACCTTATTCTCGGTAACTCTACGGCTTAAGTATCCGCCCTTGACAAGCTCTGTGACGTACCTACTCACCTGCCTTGGTGTTACGTCTGCGATCACGGCAATGTACTCGTTAGAAGCGTAGCAGTATCCCTCCTTCTGCGCTAGTCCTGCAATGTCTCCGAACACGAGCTTGGCTTGTGCGCTAAGATCCTCAGCCCTGCGAACGACTGATGGTATTGTTGTGTAGTAAGTTGAATTTCTCATTGCTAAAAAGGTGCATCTCCTGTTAGTGGTGTCATAGTGTTGGCGTGAATGGCTATCTCTAGTACAAGATCGGTGGAGTCGAACCATACTCCTGACTCCTGCAATACCTCAATTATCCAGTACCCGTCAGGCTTTCGAGATAGGCGCATCTCAGTCTCAGGGTCAACGAACATTCTGATGTTCTGCATTAGCGCAAGTGCGTCACATAGTGACAGTTTAATGGTCGGCTCTGCTCTGATTTTGTTATTCATTTTTCTCTCCTTCTATTTGCGGTACATATAGATACCAAGCTGAAACTTGGTAAAGGCTCGGCGGAGTGCCATAGACTCGGCTATGGATTGGTAGTCCCCATAATTGTCCGTAGATGAATCCTCAGACCCAGTACCTTGACGAGTGAAGCTACCGTCAGATGCGTGTATAGTCACTTCAACGATCATTTCAAACTTCTTAGACACCTCAGAGTGTCCGCTCTTGACAATTCGGTACTCCCATTGCCCATCCGTTACTGCGTTGGCAATGCTGACGCATTCATACCACGGAATGAATGTTATGGTGTTTCCACCCATTCTCTTGCTTTTTTCCCTGCTAGGGTAAGGCTTTGCTAGATCTGCTTGGATCTGTGCAATGGTTTTTGTTGGTTTTCTTTCAAGCATTTCTTCGCCCTCTAGGCTAAAGTTATTAAAAAGTCTGCGTAGTGCTTCTACGTTATTAGATTGTAAATGTTTCATCTCCGTCCAATAAATCTAGGAGTTCAACCTCTGGTTCATCACTCAGAATTGCCTGTACTAGCTCTAGTACCTGAAGGCTGTCTAGGCTAATGACTGCTCCGTTCTCCCACGTTGCTAGTGCCTTGATCGTTAAAAGTAGCTCTGTTATTTGGTCTAGTGTTGCTGATGCTTGTGCGTTATTCATCTTACTTATCCTCCGCGTCATAGTTGAATACGTGAAGGAGTGCATCATTTGCCTCTACCGTGATGTTGAGTAGGGTCTCACCGATGCGATCCCCTTCCTTGGCAACGCTCATTGCTCCAACCAATTTGGCTAGGACTGTCGCAACGTGAAGGGCTTCTACCTCGTCGATGTTGGTTCTTACTTCGTTGTTCATATTTTTCTCCGTTTATAGTTGCGAGCAGACGCTCGCTAGGTTGTTAATTTCTGATACCGAAGGCAGGTCTGTGGCTTCAATGGCTTCGCGCCATCCCTCACCGTCTCCGACCATCCTCCCGACTTCAAAACTAGTATAGGCAATTCCTATGACAAATCCTAGTATTAGTGCTGTGAATGTTGTGTGAAGAGTTACGCTTAGTGCTTTCTTTTTCATTTTTCCTCCGGTGTTAGGTCATTGATGTTGGACATAATATCCTGCACTTCGCACATCTTCAAGCATCCTAGCACTCCGGCAGGAAGTGGTTGCTGATCGTACTGGATGTTATCATCCTTGTTTAGTAGGGCGATCTCGAACAATCCGAGTGTTGCCCCCATTGATATAGAATTTCTGATTACAGACACTCCGTAGCCGTTGTCGAAACGATGGATCGCTTGGATTCCGAATGGGGTCTGTGTTTCTATAAAGTGTAATTTGAATTTCATTTTTTTCCTCCCTAGTGTAGATGGCTAATAACTTGTTCGTATACGAATTCCTCATCATCATTCAAGGCATCAAGCTCGTCATCTGTGGCAGGTCTGCCCTTGTATGTGAATGACTCAACGTAGCAGTTGCAGAAGTCAGGTGCATCGCTAGTGTCGATACACATCTCAACATCGTCGATCTCTTCATAGTCAAGCACCAAATCCTTATACTCAGGGTCTGCTATGGTCGCAGAGTAGAATGCACCACCCTTCTCTATGCTGATATGCTTTGGTGCGTCCTCGATAGATGTTATCTCTGTCCCAAAGAGGAAACCGCCGACTGGAAGCTCCACTACAGCGTATTTTTCCCAACGAAACCTACTCTGAGGACTCATACTATATAAGTTATATGTTACTTTCTTGTTACTCATCTTTTTTTTCTCCGCCGTGTGTTATTGTTTGATCTGTCCCAATATTATGGTGCTGAGATTTAGCATCCTAATGAAGATACCGTTAAGATGGTATTTTATTTCTTCACACTCTCTTCATAACATTCGCTTGATCTCTAGTGTAGAAGTCACTACCTTGTTAACAGATTAAAACAACGCCGGAGGGCAACATTATGGAAAACTATACGAAGAAAGTCGCAAGTTACGACCTAGTAGACGGGAAGCTCGCGCTTACGTATGTACAGCAGCTCGAAACGCCTGAGACCCGTCAGGATCTATTGGAGCGGTACAGCTCTGATCTGAGGTGGACCAACAAGGAGTGGCGTGACGGCACTTTAGAGTTCGAAAGACGCAACAAGGCTACCACCGGTATTTTTTCAGGTGAGCCGATCCCCGCGAGAGTAGAACGCGTAACCTGCATACCCACGAATATCTTTATTGGATAGACCGGGCTGATTCACACAACCTTCACGGTACTATAGTTTTTATTGGTTATATTAGTACCAGTTCAAATAACCAACCAACAGGAGACACAGCAATGAAACTTATTGAAAGACTAAAACCGGAGATCAAAGAGGCTTTAGAAGCCTACGGGGAAAACTACCCTGCCACGATGCGGGCATCCTTCACCAACCTACAGGAAGTGGAGTCTATCTATGATATGACCTTTGGGACATTAGAAAGTATCAGATCTGCATGGATGTGGCAACAGTTAGAACTACCTATTGAAGAGCGTTCTGTCGTTGCGCCTGAATGGAGTTGGTTCCTTCTTTATTCTGAAATGTAGGGAGGATGGCACGGGGAAGGGAGAAACTCTCTTTTTCCCCTGTGTCTTTTTTCCCTGTGTCTTTTTTCCCGTGGGTGCGCCTGCCTGCGTGGGTGTGCGCGTGATTCGCCGATCCGACAATGTCAAGCGATTCATCAAATATTCACATAAATTCACGGTATCTTCATACAATATCTTCACGCAATCTTCATACAAAAAGTTATGCTTCCTAGTTGTTTTATCCTTAAAATGGCAAGGCACAGGAGTGGGAGTAAAAAAAGGGTTTATGAATGTTGTGTGAAGACGAATAAACTTGTTGACGGTGTCGCTTTTATGTGTATATTGGCATCAGATCGCAACAACAACAACAAAAATCAGGACAATAGAATGGAAACGACTACACTACTTAACAACACTACAGCACGCCAACTCAAATCCCTTTCACGCATCAGAGCCATTCGAAACTTCTCCGAGATGTTAGCCAAAGAAGATACCTTCTTTCAACTGAGCGTGGTTCGAACACTACTCGACGTTCACAATATTGAATGGTATGCATCGGACCTTGATTTGTACCTCCAGCCCTACCAAGGTGTCAGCATAGAAGATATTCCCAGAACGACTATATTCACAATTACAGAAGCTGTATTCAACGCTCTAGATACCCTTGGCGCAATCGACGCGTAATCCTTCTACCACTTCTAACCTTATACCGGATTAATACTATGCCACATCTACTTACACAGAATCGCAAGCTCAAAAAGACATCAAGGGAATCAGAGGTCAGGGTATTCAATTTTGGGATCCCCGCCTACCAAACGGCAAAGGGGAAACGTACCTGCCCCTTCGCGGGGTCCTGCGTGAAATTCTGCTACGCTCAGAAAGGCGCGTATACGTGGGGAAACGTGAAACCGGCTTTTGAATGGAGGTACGAACGAACTCAACTCGATTCGTTTGTTGAAGAGATGTCAGCAGAGATCGCCCGCAAGCGCGCGGATTATGTGCGAGTTCACGATTCCGGTGATTACTACAGTCCAAAGTACTTAGACAAGTGGCTTGAGATAGCGCGGATGAACCCACGCGTTCGCTTCTACAGCTATACTAATTCAGTCAAAATGGTAAAGGATTCAGACGCTCCTCAAAACTTTGATTTCATATTCTCTGACTCCGGTACACAGACCGACCTTATTGAAGACACAGACCGCCATACACGTATATTCAAGTCCGTAGATGAGCTGCACTCAGCTGGTTATGTCAACGCATCTGAGAACGATCTGAACGCAACTAAGTGGTTCAATAATACCGGACGTGTCGGTCTCATATTTCACTAAACAGAACAGTACAATGAAAGATTTATCCTACCGAATCGTGACAGCCTTACTAACTGCATCAACTACGTGGATCATTCTAACCGCGCTAGTCTCATAACGGTAACTTTGAACAGTAGGTGGAACCGGTCCCTACAACCGGTGAAACCTCAAACCAGTATAGTGTGATGGAAAACAGCCGGGCCTTCCCCTACTTTTATCTGTGCCAAACCTCAGAGATTCACATAATCATCACCCATTTTTCCCTGATTCTTCGCCTAATCTTCACAATTGGGGGGTAGTGGGGGTATTTTTCTCCGTGGTAGTCGCGATCACCCCCTTTTTTCACGCGTGCTATACCAAAAATTAGAGTTTTTTTCACATACGGGCTAGATTTGTTGATTTCACTGAATATTATTGTTCCCTGTTAGCGAGATATTCACATAAGTAATTATGCAGGTTCCCAGAAAGTTGCGAGTTAACTGAAACTTCACGGAATCAATACACGCAGTGGATGATTTATACACTCGGCTCCTGCCGTGTGTTGGAAGAGGAGCTACGGCTCTGATGAGCCTCCAAAGAAATAATAATTTTGTTTCACTTGTTTAGGGGATTCTTGCAATCTTCATACTTTATTGCATTAGAAACAAGAAGATACACCTCGCCCCCTATATGCAATATTATAAAAAGGTCGAAAATGAACCGGATTATGGTAGACAGATATGTCTAAGGTAGACAGATATGACTAGGGGTGTGCCAGACGATGAGGATGCAGTTAGGGGGATGCGAACAATTGCCAAATACACACCAGCTAATCTGGTGAACCGCGCTATCTCGAATGGACTTTTAATTTACCTGATCCAACCCGCTGTCTCAAAGGGAAGTGTGCCAGTATACTGCTTGCTGTTTAGGACCTATGTTCCTACCTGCCTAACTTCTTGTTAAGCCTTCTAATCTCCTGTCGCTCAAACATAAGAGACTTTACTCTGGCTTTAGCCATCTTCTCTTCTACACTGTCTTGCAGTGGGTGAGAATCTCTCTTGACTAATATGGTCTTCTTCTCTAGCGACATAGAAGAGTATACGAAATTCTTATGAACTTGTCAAGGGGGTAGGGCAAAATAATTCATCTTTTCTTCATTTATTTTACGCTGACAGCGAAATTACAGCACTCCCATATCGTCATCGTTGCGGATGGTGTATGTGATTGAGACATCCTTCGTGTACGCCTTGAGAGCTTCCTCACGTAGCAGTCCCTTGAGGATCAGCATATAGCCAATCACGTCTTCAATAGCGTCCTCAAAGCCTTCTCCATCTACGAGCAGTTCGCCCTTCTTTATGTAGGTGCGGATGCGTTGCATCTTATCCTGCACACGGATCATCAGACCTGTCGTTGGCTCCACGCCCTCTAGCGTAGATAGCCTGAAGTTCGCAAATGGATCTCCGCCTCCGGTATAATCGTTCTGCTTCTTCTTTAGTGTTTCCGTCAGCTCTCCGAGCGTGTGAGCCACTAGCTCATTAAATTCGTTCTTGGTCATCTGTGTCATTCTATAGATGTTTTAAGATTTCGGCTTCTGCTCTCTCGATGTCCCATCCAGCCCTTGCGAACCACGGGTAGTTTGGCGCATCTACCATAAAATGAGCGTCAAGTATGGCGAACATAGATGCCCTACGCTCGGCATCCTGAATATATCCCTTTGCCTTGAGGTACTGCACATCTGCGCGGATCTCTTGCGCCCTAGACATACACTCAACAATACAGAGCTTAGTAGGGTTGAATAGCCTGCACCAGATCCAGTACAAGCCAAGTCCCCTGAGCGTCCAGTAGCGAGACTCAAACTTCTCCTGCTCAATTACTGAGGGGCTGACACCCTCTTTAGCTACGATTACGAATCCGTAGTTAGATGCGGTTCTACTTCCCTGATTGCGCTCACCAAAGAAGAGGTACTTCCGCCGAGGCTTCAGTTCCTTCTTATAAATGATTGGTGCTACCCAAAATATAGGCTTGAATGGTTTCATTTCCACTCCTCCGACTCCCAGACTTTGTGAAAGTAGTGCGAACACACTACAATAATAATTATTGCTAATAAAAGATCCATTATTCGGTTGCTAGTTTGTAGTTCATGGTTGGTACGTGTTGTCCCGCTGGATTCTTCTCCCAGATTCGCTCATAAATTGGATATTCCATCTCCCCTGTGTCTGGATTCTTCCAAGGTACTCGAATCCTGTCGTGCGCATTGAACGCGGCTGTTTGGGATTTGCCGAGATTCAAGTTGTTGCCCTCTCTGGGTCCGTCTACAAAGTTGATTTGAGCCATTTTTTGATTCGTTTTTTAGCTAATATACCCCAGACCTTGATTCTACGCACTAATGCGTCCTGCTGTGGCGTTGTTAACGGCTCACCGCTTATGGCGAGTTCGACATGGTCCAATTCTGGTCGCTTAGGATGGTTCATTTGACCTCCAAGCATACATATTCGCTTAATAGATCGCGCAAGATGCACAATTTACCGTCTGTGTCTACATATCCGGTGTATACCCACGCATTATTCTGGTCGATACCCACTTGGAAGTGCATATTAAAGAAGCTATCGTCTCCAACTACTGTTCCGCGTAGTGTCTGGAATAAAATCTGCTTAGACTGCTTGTTTTCAAGCTCGTGACCGCCAATAATGCTCTGTGCATCGCCTAGATTGCCATCATATATGGTAAAGCTGACCCTGTTCTGGAAAGTCGGTGAATCATAGATAATCCCCTCCCATGAGCCTGCAATCGGCTGATTAGAGGCTGGATCGCTATCACAAGCGGTTAAAAGTAGCAAAAATGCCAGTAGTGCGGTCTTCTTCATTATTTCCTTGTTGTTTTGGTAAAAATTGCGGTTAAAGACCTAGCTCTTTTCGAGATTATTAGCGTCCCACCGCTATCCCGTCCTTATCCGTTTTTGCAAAGTGTGCAAACCTTATAATAGATTTATCACAATATTTAAAACGCAATTAGTTAATTACTAGGTCTTAAAAGAACACGCATAGATTCTGCTATGCCAGTAACCATAGGAGGGGGCGCAGGAATCGAACCTGCCCTCTGCGTACCAACCGCCCCCTCTCTGTCTACCTACTAAGTAGACGCTTGACCCTCTCCACTATCTCCTCCTCTGTGAACTCATCTGCGTGTTTGGTGTTCCCAACTCGTTGCAAATAATTTCTATACTTAGAGGAGTAGGGGTTCCTGTGTGATGGAGGACTCCAATTGCTAGGCATCCAGAAGTCGTTGGTTTTACTCATTGTCACCACCAATTATGTCTTTAGCCTGCTTTAGCAGTTCCTGCATCTCATCCCTAGGGAAAGGTTCGTCCAGTATGTTAGCCTCTGCCATCAGGACTCCCTCTTCTAGAGCTTCCTCGGTTAAAACCTCAACCAAGAGCTTAATGCTCGTTGCTGAAGATTTATCCAGATCAGTTACTGATGAAGCTATGAGTGTTGTAGTTAAGACATAATAGGCTAAGAGCATCTTGTGAGGCGAAATATCGAAACCCTCATCAAAAAGGTCATCCCAGAGCCTACCTACAGAGGTAAACACCCTGTCCACCTCCTCTCCACCTAATAATACTGAAATCTCTTCAGAAAGTTGCATAAGACTGTTAGTTTAGATTAAAATGGGAGATCATCTTGTACTGGAGCAGGGGCTTGAGCCTTGGCTGGCTGAGGCGTAGAGCCACTGTCCTGCTTTGGACCAAATTCAACCGCATAAGCAGTCATTCCGGTGCGAGTGATGTTAATTCCATCCTTATTAGTGTAGGAATCATCTTTTAATCGCCCAGAGGCAACCACGAACGATCCTTTCTTTAGGTGAGCGGCGCAGACCTCTGCGAGTTTGCTCCAAACAGTAGTTTCAAGCCAGACTGTAGAGTCTTTGCCTGCTGATACGGCAATCCTAAGACTTGCTACTGATTCGCCACCGCCTGTGGTCCGAAGTTCAACATCTGCTCCTAGTCTTCCGCTTACTGTTACTGAGTTAATAGCCATTTGTAAATCCTGTTGTTTTGATTATTAGAACAGTGGAATATAAGCATCAGCAACTATATAGTTCCCGTGTGTTGACAAAAAAGTAAAAAAAGTGACATTTATTTTGGTTTACCCCTTGACAACCACAACTTAATTCACTATATTGCGCCATCTTCATTCAATCTTCAAAGTAGAGATGCCCAGAAAACGTGGTCTAAAGACCTATGCAGAACTAAAGCCGAAGCAACGCAAGTTTGTCGATGGTGTTGTGGAGGGCGGGTTAAATAATACCGCCGCATACGAAGCCGCTGGATATTACTGCGGTCCCAGTAGAAATGCAATGAATGTATCGGCTCATAAGGTCAGGTACAATGAACACGTTGACTATGTTATTCGTGAGCGTCTAAATAAGTTGGTGATGTCGAAGGAGGAAGCTCTAGCTAGGCAAACCGCCGCTGGTCGCTTTGATGTCAGCGAGGCACTAGAGGTTGACCCTCTTGTCTGCCCTCATTGTGAGCAGGAGATCTTTGAGGAGGGTCACGCTCGTATCAACGTCAAGAAGCTGAAGGAGATGGGGCTTGGGCATCAGATAAAGAAGATCAGTACAGACCGTAATGGTAATCAGATTATTGAGTTTCGTGATGTGGATCAGGCACAAGACAGGATACTCAGAGCGCAGGGCGCATATACCACTAAGGCGGAAGAGGAAGTAGGCGGTTTAGCGGCTCTTATGAGTAGAGCTTTACAGGTCAGTTCTGGCGAGGATGGGTGACATTCTTGGCAGTTATAGTAGACATTTTTGGCAAATCTGATAGACAATATTGTCTACATATTATTATAGGATTATTAAAAGAGTAATAAAAGCCTATTTCTTCTATTATAGAAATATCAGATGAAGAGGTTCTAGCAATAGCCGAAAGGCTTGCTGATCCTATCTTCTATGCAGAGAACGTCATCGGCGTAACTCCGTGGTCAAAGCAGTGCGAGATCTTAGAGGCAGTGCAGAAGTATGACCGTATATCTGTACGTTCTGGTCATAAAGTCAGTAAAAGCCATTCCGCCGCGATATTGGCTCTGTGGTGGGCTACCACTAAGAGAGATGCCCGTGTGCCGATCACCTCAGCGTCTTTTAATCAGGTGGCGAAGATCCTGTGGCGTGAGATAACGTCTATGTACCGAAAGGCTAACCTGAACGTACCACTAGGCGGTCAATTATACCGAGATCCGAGTAGTGGGCTTGTATTCCCTAATGGCAATGAGATCTTTGGGTTCTCTACTGACCAGCCGGAACGAGCCGCTGGTATCTCTGGTGAGAACCTGCTCTACATTATTGATGAAGCCTCTGGTGTAGATGAGGCGGTATTTGAGGCTATGGAGGGGAATATGGCGGCTGGTGCCAAGATGGTACTATTCTCCAACCCTACCAGAATGATAGGAACCTTCTTTGATTCGTTCCACAGCAAGAGCAGATTCTGGCATAATATACATATTTCCAGCCAGCACAGCCCGAACGTAACGGGTGAGCGAGAGATTAAGGGACTAGCTGGACCCAAGTGGGTGCAGGAGAAGAAAGAGGAGTGGGGAGAGAAGTCACCGATGTTTCAGGTGCGTGTAGAGGGCAACTTCCCTAGTCAGGGCGATGATGCGGTTATTGGTTTAAGCCTTGCTACAGACGCTCAGATGCGATGGAAGGATGCTCCTACAGAGGGTGCGCTTCGTATTGGCGTTGACCCCGCTAGGTATGGAGAGGATGAGACAGTTATATGGGCTGTTCGTGGCGTAAAGGCATTAGAGCCTGTTGTTGGTTTTGGCTGGAATGGTCAGCAGATCGCGGCTAAGGTCTTAGAGGTGGTTCGCCGATTGAAGCGACCAACCGATGACAAGATCTATGTGAAGATCGACGTTATTGGTTTAGGAGCGTCACCTACAGACTTCCTGAACACTATGAAGGAGGCTAAGGATCTGGGTGTCGTTGTTCGACCAGTGAACGTATCTAATGCGTCATCTAATCCAGATGTGTACTCAGACCTCCGCTCCCAGCTATGCTTCGACCTACGAGATTGGCTTGAAGCCGGAGGCACACTGCCTACTGATGAGAGATTAACACAGGAGGTTGTGTCTGCAACCTATACTTTAGACGCGAAGGGAAGAAATCGTGTCACCAGTAAGAAGGATGAGCGTAAGCTATTAGGGCGTTCACCTGACAGACGAAATGCGTTGGAACTTGCAATTTATGAAGCCACCCCTAAAAGAACAATCGGAGGGGGTCAATTCCCAATATAAAGATGAGCGAAGAACTCTGGGTAGACTATAGACATCCCGACTACGAAGAACTACGACGAAAGCGCAAGTTCTCACGCGACCAGTACAGCGGTAACGCTTTAGAGGTAGTCCTTCAGGAAGCCAAGAACATGGCTCACGAGAGGGCTGTGGTCTCTGCTATCGACGGCGAGGATGGAGGAATCCGCGTTTACGATAGTATGGCTGGTGGAAACAAGAACGGTACTTACCTGAAGCGGAGGGCGCATGGGGAGATGGCTGTAGCCTTCGGCGAAAGAGCCTCTATTACACGATTCCCCTCACACATGGCAACCCTTGTTGATTCTCAGATCGGCGGGGTTTTTGCAGTTGAGGATAAGGCGCATAGGGAGTATGGCGGTCCACTTGGTGATCCTGATGTGGCTGATGACCCAATGTACCACTTTCGCCGTGACGTAGATGGCTCTGGGATCAATATGGAGTCGTTTATGATCTCAGCAGGTCAGCGTATGATCGTTGATAACTGGTTCTGGTATCGTGTTGACAGGGTTAGCGAGGCAGACCCTATTCGCGCATACTGGGTAGACCCAGACTCCATTCTGAACTGGCGTGAGGAGGATGGTGTACTTGTGGAGCTTCTGCAAAGCGAGATGAAGTGGGAGCAACCCAGCCTAAAGGATAAGGGCGTGTGGGTCAAGTATTACCGCCGATGGACTGTTGATGGGTGGGAGCTGTACCACGAGGTTGACAAGGAAGACTCCGCTTCGGGTGAGCGAGAGGTTGTACTGGTTGCAGATATGCAATTTCGCTTCCCGTTCTTCACGGAGGCAACCAAGACCAAGCGCAGGCTACCATTTGGTCGCACTAGGCTCCCTCTGGATCGCTACATTGGCTACCAGATGGCTCAGGATCACAATATGTTATACAACCTGCTGTCTGATGCGCGTTGGAACTTCCGTGTTATCAACCATCCACGCCTAGCGGGTAACGTCGAGGATGACCAGTGGACTAGATCCCTGCACACCATTATGCAGGGCGTGAACGCTATGCAGGGTGACTGGAAGTATATCAGCCCAGACTCAGCCAATGGTCACACGGCTTACAAGGTGTACTCGGAGGAGACTAGGCAATTCTACATCGCCAATCACCAGCGCATGAACGGCTCAAGCGTCGAGAAGAGTGCCACAGAGGTGCTATTTGACGAGGCGGCAGGTCGCACAGCGTTCTTGCGTATCTTCGCTAGTGCCATTGATGACATTGAGAATGACATCTACTTCTTGGCGGCACAATGGGAGTCACCAGAGGATACGTCAGGATGGTATGCTACGTGGGTAAAGAGAAGCAGTGACTTCAAGCCAGTAGATCTTCAGGGTCTTATTAAGACTCAGGCAGACGCTTTCGCGGCTGTTGCTAACCACTTGGAAGTTGATAGCGCACTACAGTTTGCCCGTGAGGGTGCTGTAGACGGGCTAAAAGAGAAAGAGAAGCAGGAAGTACCTGCGGCTCTAAATTCATTCAATGCTCCTTCAGAAATCGAAGAAGAGCCAGAAACAAATAAAGATGAGGAGGTGCTAGATGACGCACTATAAGGAGGCGTTCTTTTGGCTTATAGGCGTTACTGCTACACTAAGCATGCTACTAGGAGGGTGGACTATGGCTGAAACAGTAGAGCTTGAGTCAAGACTAACGGTTATAGAGGACTCTAGGTTTAGCAAGGCAGATGCGCTTGTTATGGAAATTAAAATGAGAAAAGAGTTAGCTTTGGCTACCCAAGAAATAAAAGATTGCCTAAATAGCATACAAAAAGGCAACGAGTGCGAATGACATACGAATACAAATTTACTGATACGGAAGAGATCGTAGAGGCTGACTCATACGGCTTGACCGAAATCGACGGAAGACCTGTTAAAAGGATCTTCTCAAGCACAGCATTTACGCTAAAAGGGTCTGGTTGGCATAAGAGCGACTACCCTTCAGGCAAGAATACGAGGCTCCACGTACAAGAGGGGCTGAACTACAAAGGAGAATAATAAAAAAGTGAAAATAAATGTGGTTTGCCTCTTGACAATTCATATTTTATTCACTATATTCCCAGATCGTCTACCTCTCTAGGCGGTTCTGTACCGGCGCAGAGAATTAAGAGAGTGATAAATGCCGTGTTCAACGCCTACCCCTAGGCGATAAAAATAAAGGAGAAACATGGAAATCGTTGTAAAGACAGACGATGGCTTCGAGCCTCTACCAGAGGATCAGGTTGTTCTTTCAAAGTCTGAACTGGAAACAGGATACGTATCAAAAGATAAGGTGTCAAGCGAATATGTTATGAAGGCATCGTTTGAAGACCGTCTTAACAGAGCGGTATCTAACCAGATTGACAAGGCTCACGAGCGTGAGGATGTTATTGCCCGTGTTCTAGAGACGCATACACCAGCAGGTGCTGATATTGATGCGGCTAAGGAGCAGTGGGAAGCAGGCAGACTCAAGCCTCTATCAGAGAAGTATGATCGCTTACGTGGCAACCTACGGAACTCCGAGGTTAACGCACACGCGGCAGAGTTCTTTGACGAGCAGTATACGCGACCATTGCCAAACGGCAAGCCATCGCCAATGCAACTTGCACTGGGTGACCAGTTTGAATACAACGAGGAATACGGCTACGTTGCCGCAGTAGACTCTGCTGGCAATTTTATCCAATCCTCAGACCCGACGAGCGCGAAACCATTTCGCAATGTGACTGAGCATATCTCGTCTCTATCAGAAGATCCTGCTTGGACTCCTTATCTGAAGCGACCAGCGAAGAATGCTGGCGGTGCAGGTGGGGCTGGTGTAGCAGATGCAAAGGTTGGAAAGACCGACCCGCGCAATATGTCTCCTGAAGAGCGAAACGCTTGGATCGCTTCTAACGGTATTGATGCTTGGATGAGTATCATATCTTAATCTAATTTCGGAGAGAAATAATGGCTATTGGAAAAGCGTCGAATTTCGTCATCAATGATGACCTGTTTGACACAATTTTTATTGAGCAGATCAACCAGAATGTTAACGCATTCAACGCGGCATCTGCAAACTCTATCCGCTTTGTTACGCAAATGCTGGAAGGAGACTATGCAAAGACTCGCTTCTTTGACCGCTTGACTGGTGGTGTTGCTCGACGCGATACTACGTCTGTCAGCGCGGCTACCGACACTGCATTGACGCAGGACGAAGTGATCTCCGTGAAGTGTTCACGAGGATTCGGTCCCTACGCACAGACGCTAGATGCGTTTGAGAAAGCCCAGATCAGCTCTGAGCAGATGACTAGCAATCTTGCTATTATGTTTGCTGATGAGTTCCTGAAGGATGCTCTCAACACGGGTCTTACCGCTGGTGTTGCCGCCCTTGGACAGTCTACTGGCAGTCAGGACTTGCTCTATGACTACTCAGGCACTGGAGACCTATCTCACGCCGCCCTGATTGCAGGTCGAGCCAAGATGGGTGACGCTTTTGGTCGCATCAAGGCTTGGGTGATGCACTCTAAAGCATACCACGATCTCGTTGCCGCACAGGTTAGCGTAGCTTCTGGTAATGTTGCAGACTTCGCTATCTACGAAGGTAACGCAGGAACGCTTGGTTTGCCAGTTGTAGTGACTGACTCAGCTTCGCTAGTTCTAGACGCAACCACAGACAACTACTACACTCTCGGCTTGACTGAGAATGCGATTGTTGTTCAGGAGTCTGAGAACCGCCGCATGGTGTCTGACCTGATTACAGGCTTGGATAACCTTGTTATGCGCGTTCAGGGAGAACACGCCTACAACGTAGAGGTCAAAGGCTTCAAGTGGGATACCACCAACGGTGGCGTGAACCCAACATCCGGAACCATTGGTACTGCTACCAACTGGGACTCTGTTGTTGCTGATGACAAGGACAAAGGTGGGGTTGTAATCCAGACAACCTAATGAAGCGTAACATTGTAATACTATGTAAGGGGACTCCTAACGGCGAAGAGCTTACTCTGCGAGATCTGTTCATCTCGCGGGGTGACTCAGCCCGTGTGGTTAGTGCGACACTAGTAATGGATCGCAGAGAGCGAGAGTCTTGCGACATCGCCTACTCTTTCCACAAGGACCTCCTAGTAGGTTATGATGTTAACGAATTGGTTATGCCGGAGGGCGTGGAAAAAGCGTCCTCTGGCTATACCATTCAGCGTAAGGGAAGGTGGTGCTACATCATTGACCCTGACGGAAACAAGGTCAACCAGAAGGGTTTGTCCTTTGAGGATGCTACAAAACTAATGGGTGAACTATAATGGCTATTGGAGACTGGGACAGCCTAGCGTTATC
>ERZ1047985.968-NODE-968-length-20753-cov-4.842400_pt1 | contig 20753 bp, 21 predicted proteins | sample MGYA00383097_ERZ1047985 | MGnify/ENA primary metagenome ERZ1047985 (study PRJEB29581, sample SAMEA5548367) | metagenome | biome: marine; feature: coastal; material: water | depth 50 m | study: Short-term variability in the microbial, nano- and picoplankton...
TCTTGTACCAGAATTTTTTATTCTTTCTATAATAATTTTACCATTATGTTCTTCAATGATTTTATGCACTATCGCTAATCCTAAACCCGTACCTGTTTTTTTCGATGTTACATAAGGCTCAAAAATTCTTCCAATTATTTCATCAGGAACACCGATACCATTATCCTCAACAATCAATTCAACTTGATTATCTTTATTATTTATAAAAATTCTTATTTTTGGTTTTTCTATTCCCTTTAAAGCATCTCTTGAATTCTCTAATAAATTTATTATTACCTGCCTTAATTTATTTTGATCTGCATAAATAATTGGTATATTTTTACTTTTTTTAACCTTTATTATTTCCGAAATCTCATATAAACCAATTACTTCATCAATAAGATCGTCAATTCTTATGGTATCTTTTTTAATTTTTGGTGGTCTTGCATACTCTGTGAATTCATTTACCATTATTTTTAAAGCATTTACTTGGTTGATAATTGTATTTGTAGATCGTTCAAGAATACTTGAGTCATCTTCATTTAATTTATGTTGAAATTTATGTTGAATTCTTTCAGCAGATAATTGAATAGGAGTTAAAGGATTTTTTATTTCATGAGCTAATCTCCTAGCAATTTCTCCCCAAGCGCTATGTCTTTGAGCTTGAGTAACTTCAGATATATCATCAATTACAAGAACATATGATTTACCTTTAGTATCATTAAGTGGCGTTATTTGTAACATTATTGTTCTTTCTTGATTATCTTTATTTAATTTAAATTCTTGGCTTATTTCTTTCTTATTTATTTTATTATTATCTATATAAGTTTCAACAAATTCATATAAAGGCTGAAATAATAAATTTTTTGAGATTATTTCACTCATAGCTTCATTATTCATTGCTATTTCTTTATTTCTTAACATTTTTGATGCAGCAATATTATTTAATCGAATTATTTTATTATTATCAAGAACAATAACTCCTGTAGTTAAATGCGCTAAAATAGTTTCAAGAAATGTTCTTGCAACCTCAAGTCTCTCTCTATCCTTCTCTGAATTTCTTGTGGCTTCGCCTAATTGTGAAGTCATACTATTAAATGAGCTTACTAAAACTCCTATTTCATCTTTTCCTTGTTCTGGAATAATTTTTTTATAATTTCCTTTTGCTATTTGTTTTGTTGCATCTGCAAGCATTGCCAATGGAGAAGAGAATTTCCTACTAATAAAAAATGATACTGCTACAGATGATAATAAAGCTAATAACAACACTAAAGTCAAAGTTAGTATATAAATAACTTTTAATGAATTTCTACTATATGTTAACTGTTGATATTCATCATAAACAGACTCAACAGATAAAGCTAAATTAGCTATTGATGGAGGAATTGGTTGCGTTAATTGAAGAATCAATCTTTTAGATATTACATTTTTTGAAATAATGGGAGTAAATGTTTTTAAATAAATCTGGCCGTCATCATGCTCTTCGATTTTTCCAAAGAAATTTAATCCCCCTCTTTCTAAATCTTTAATATTGGGAATTGGAGGGATTAAATCATTTTTTTCACTTGAAACTTCTATAATCATTGAATCTTGATCAAAAATAACAGCGTCTTGTATTCCAAATTTAGCTCTTAAATCTGTAAGTATATTATTTCTTTGTTCTATATCTGCATTTCCAATCGAATAAGCGATACTTTTACCCTTTAACTCAATATCACGCATTAAAATATCAATGGTCTTTTGTCCTAAGGTTAACCCTCCCTCTAATGCTGATTCAACCTTAACATCAAACCATGATTCGATAGATTTTGTTAAAAAACTTACTGATACTAAATATACTATTAAAACTGGAATAATCCCCATTAATGCAAAGGACATAACAAGCCTTAATGTTAATCGACTACCTGTAATTTCTGTCTTAATATTATTAAGTAAACGAAAAATCTGAACTGCTATCAATACAATTAATGAGCATATAAAAAGAATATTTAATGCCAATAAAATTCTAAATGAATCGCTTGAAATTAATTCTGAATTTGAAATTGCCTTTGCTAATAAAATAAGTAATGCAATCCCAATGAATGCAACAGTTGTAATTATGTATTTCATTTCATTTTCTCAAATTTATGAATGCTCTTCTCAGAACTCATAAACCAAGTTCTATTAAAATAATTCACCTGTAAAGGCTTAGGTAATTTTTTTCTTTCTAGCATTATGTTTAACCATAATTCATAATTCTTACCATCATTATCGAATGTAAACTCCAAGTCTTCCACTTTTAACATTTTTTTTATTGCGTTTTGCATATCTTTATTTTCATACTTTTGTCCATTAATATCGATAATTTCATATATTTTTCTTAATGCTTTATATTTAATTTGATAATACCTTACTTCTGTTTTAATAGTTTTGGTAGGTAAAATATTATGTAGCTCAACTATTCTTAAAGTTATCTTAAATACTAAAGGAATCCCTTTATCTATAGCTTCTCTTATTAAGTAATCTAAACTTATTTCTTGATTAAAACTAACGTAATTTAAATCATTACTATTATTAATTACTATATCTTTAATTAATATCTTATTTTCTTCAGGATACGAAAACCTATTTATTATTAATAATAAAATAAAAAAAATAATTGCGATAATACTAATTTTTTTGGAGAAGCGCATAAAACAAACCGTCATGATTGTCTGAAGGAAGTAATTGATTTTTTATATGTATTAAATTTGAAGGGAAATTTATATTAAGTTCAGAAACATGATTTGATTCTTTTATAAACTTTTCAATAATATTTCTATTTTCTTCTTCAAAAATAGAGCAAGTTACATAAAGTAATTTACCATTCTTTTTTAACATTGGCCAAACCGACTTTAATAAAATTAACTGATTATCTCCGAACTTTTTAAGATCATTGATTCTTCTTAGCCATTTTATATCAACATGTCTTCTAATAATTCCTGATGCTGAACATGGAACATCAAGCAATATCCGATCAAAATGTTGCTTATCCCACCATTCATTCTGCCTACTTATTTTTTTATTTAAGATTTTTACTTTTAAACCTTGACGTTTAATATTATCTTCTATTTTTATTATTCTTTCCTTATCACTCTCAACTGCTAATAATTTAATTGTATTTAACTCTAACATGTGACAAGCTTTTCCCCCGGGAGCTGAACATGCATCTAAAACTCTCTGATCTTTCTTTAAATCAATTATATGAGCTGCTAATTGAGCTCCAAAGTCCTGAATTGAGATCTTTCCATCTAAAAACCCTGGTATTTTACTAACTTCCATAGGTTTATTTATGATTAAACATTCTCCTCCAACTAATTTATAATCAATGTCATTTTCATTCAATAGTCTAGAATATTCTTTAACTCCGATCTTTCTTAAATTAATTCTTAATGCTTGAGGTGGATGCTGATTACCAATATCAAGAATCATTTTCCAATTCTTAGGGTATTGTTCTTTTACTTTCTCAATCCACCAATTTGGGTAACTATACATTGCAGATTCATTATTTTTTAATTGCTTTTGTAAATTATTTTTATTTCTTAAAAAATTTCTTAAAACTGCATTTATAAATGAACTTTTCTTATGATCTATTCTTTTTGCTGCATCAACTGCCTGATTAACTAAAGTGAAATCATTAGATCTAGAATTATTTATTTGAAAAAAAACTACATGTAAAAGTGATTCAAGGCATCTATTTTCAATTTTATTTTTAACTAATTTATTAATATAAAAATATGATTTACCTAAATCTCTTATCGCCCCATAAACCATATCTTTTATTTGTGGAATATTCTCAATTTCATTATTATATTTTTTTAAAATTAACTTGAAACTTTTATCTAAATTTTTTCCCATAAGAACTTGTTCAACAATCATTGCTGAAACCCATTGAGAATAATTCATCATAAAAGAAATTCACCATCATTAACTTTATTTGCCATAATAAATTCTCTTGCTGTCATTTTTCTTTTACCTTCTAATTGAATTTCTACAACTCTAATAGCGCCATCAATTGTCCCTATAAAAATATTATTTTTTTCAGCCTGAAGATACAATTTACCAGGATCAATTTTCTTAGTATCGTTTTCATTGTAAGCTTTCCATATTTTCAATATTTTTCCTCTAAATTTACAGAATACTCCAGGAGAGGGATTAAAAGCATTTATTTTACGTACTATTATTTCTGATGTTATATCTTTCCAAACTACTTTAGCTTCAAGCTTGCTAACTTTATTTGCATAAGTCGCCATTGATTCTTTTTGAGGAACTAATTTAAGAGGCTTATTAGTATAAATATCTTTAAGAACATCGGTCATCAATTCAGCGCCCAACTCAGATAATAACTTTGTCATATCCCCAGTATTTGCATCTTTAGCTAAATCAATAATTTTTTTTCTAACTATATCTCCCGAATCCAATTCTGGAGCTACTGACATAATAGTTACACCAATTTTTGAATCTCCAGCTTCAATTGCTCTATGAATTGGTGCTGCACCCCTCCATAAAGGAAGTAAAGAAGCATGAACATTATATGAACCTTTAACAAAAATATCTAAAATTTTAGCTGGTATGATAAGACCATATGCAACAACTATTAAAATATCAGCATTAACATCAATAATCTTTTGAAATGCTTCATCATTATTTAATCTTTCCGGTTGAAAAATAGGAATATTAAGTTCTTTTGCCTTTTGTTTAACTGGGCTTGATTTTAAAATCATCCCCCTGCCAGACTTTCTATCTGGCTGAGTTAGCACCAGAGAAATTTGATAATCTGATTTAAAAATAGCATTTAATGTTGGAACAGCAAAGTCTGGAGTGCCAGCAAAAATAATCTTAGGTTTTTTATTTATCATGCGTAATTTAAGTTATTTAAATAATTTTAAAGTTGCCATATGTATTGATTATTTAATTGTTAACTGTTAAATTAATTTAAATTGAATTATAAAAATTTTAATTTATTAATTATACTGCGTAGAGTCTCGTTTTCTTTTTTTTCATTACAAAAGTTTATAAATTTATCTACTCTTAAATTCAAAAAAATAAGGAATTATCATGTTTGATTTATTAATCTATATGTTTGAAAACTACTTAAGTTCTAAAAATAATTTAGATTTTGCTAATATGACTTTAGAACTTGAGGCTGCTGGATTTAATAATAAAGACATTGAAAATGCTCTTGATTGGTTTTCAAGACTTAAGGAAATGTCAACAAAAATTCCTCAATCTCATTCGTTAAAATTAAATAATAAATTAAGAATTTTTACAGAAAAAGAAAAAGAAAAATTTTCTTTTGATGGGTTAGGTTTTATTTTGTTTCTTGAGCAAGCAGATATTCTAAATTCAATCGAACGTGAAATTATTATTGATCGAGCCATGGCTCTTAATCAAAACATAATTAATATAGATGAAGTGCGCTGGATTGTAATGATGACTTTATGGAATAATGGGCGAGAAAATGATTACCTTTTTGTTGAAGATGCTTTATATCAAACTCAACAATCAATTCTTCATTAATTGCTAATATTATTAATTATTTTTGAAACAATTCTTGATTCATTTAACGTATAAAAATGAATTCCAGGAACTCCATATTGAATTAAGGTTTCACATAACTCTGTTATAACATCAACACCATAATTTCTTAATGATTGAATATCTTTATCTTCATAATTTTCTAATTTTAATCGAAGCCATCTAGGAATTTCTGCTCCACAATTCGATGCGAACCTTGAAAGTTGCTTAATATTATAAATAGGCATTATTCCAGGAATAATTGGTACTGAAATAGATTTTTTCTGGCATTCTTCTATAAATTTAAAATAAGCATCTACATTAAAAAAGAACTGAGTAATAGCTGAATTTACACCAGCATCAATTTTTCTTTTAAAATTATCTAAATCTTCTTTTGGTGAATTTGCTTCTGGATGATATTCTGGATATGCAGCTGCTTGAATATGAAAGTCATTTCCTGTTTCTTTTCTTATAAAAGAAATTAATTCGTTAGCATATTTAAAGTCTCCGTTACTTATTGCTCCTGAAGGATTATCTCCTCTAAGCGCTATAAGATGATCAATATTATTTTCTCTGTATTGTGTCAATAAATCTAAAATTTCTTCTTTCGAAGAACTAATACAAGAAATATGAGGAACAGCTTTATAACCAGATGATTTAATATCTAACACTGTTTCTAATGTTTTTACCTTAGTTGAACCCCCTGCTCCAAATGTAACAGAAAAAAATTCTGGAGTAAATTTAGATAATAATTTTACAGTTTTATTAAGATTAGAAATCCCCTCCTCTGTTCGAGGGGGAAAAAATTCAAAACTTACTGAAGGTATATTTTTCATAGAAATTTAATATCGATAAGTATCAGTTTTAAATGGTCCTGAAATTTCCACTCCAATATATTTTGCTTGCTCTTGAGTAAGTGTTGTTAAATTAGCATTTAATTTAGTAAGTTGTAATCGAGCAACTTTTTCATCTAAGTGTTTAGGTAATGTATGCACACCCAAAGGATACTTATCCTTTTCAGAAAATAATTCAATTTGAGCAATTACCTGATTGGCAAAAGAAGATCCCATAACATAACTTGGATGACCTGTTCCACACCCTAAATTTACTAAACGCCCTTTTGCTAACAAAATAATTCTTTTATTGTCTGGAAAAATAACATGATCTACTTGTGGCTTTATTTCTTCCCATTTATATTCTGATAATGAAGCAACATCAATTTCATTATCAAAATGTCCTATGTTGCATACAATAGCTTGGTCTTTCATTGCTTTCATATGCTCATGATTAATAACATTGTAGTTTCCTGTTGCAGATACAAAAATATCTGCATATTCAGCCGCATAGTCCATAGTCACTACACGATAACCTTCCATAGCTGCTTGAAGTGCACATATAGGATCAATTTCTGTTACCCAAACTTGTGCAGACAAAGCTCTTAAAGCTTGCGCTGATCCTTTTCCTACATCGCCATATCCACAAACAACTGCAATTTTGCCTGCAATCATTACATCCGTTGCTCTTTTGATTGCATCTACTAATGATTCTCTACATCCATATAAATTATCAAATTTAGACTTAGTAACAGAATCATTTACATTAATTGCAGGAAATGCTAATTCATTATCTCTAAACATTTGATAAAGACGCAAAACGCCTGTTGTAGTTTCTTCTGTTACACCTTGAATATGGGATATTCTCTCCGAATACCAAGATGAATTTATTTTTAATTTATTTTTTATTGCATTAAATAAACAAATTTCTTCTTCAGAAGATGGATTATCAAGAACTGAAATATCTTTTTCTGCCTTAACTCCAAGATGTAGTAAAAGAGTTGCATCTCCTCCGTCATCAAGAATCATATTTGTATTTTTTTCATCCGGCCATTCAAAAATACGATGTGTAAAATCCCAATATTCATCTAAACTTTCATTTTTAAATGCAAAAACTGATGTTCCACCATTAGCAATTGCTGCTGCAGCATGATCTTGAGTTGAATAAATATTACAAGATGCCCATCTAACTTCTGCCCCTAATTCATTAAGTGTTTCAATTAAAACAGCTGTTTGAATAGTCATATGCAATGAACCAGAAATTAAAGCTCCTTTCAATGGTTTTTTAGTAGCGTACTCTTTACGAATTGCCATTAGCCCTGGCATTTCTGTTTCAGCTATAGCAATTTCTTTTCTACCGAAATCTGCTAAGTTAATATCAGCTATTGAATAATCTTTTATATTTAATTTTGAATCAGTCACTATATTCATTTTTCCCCTAAAATAAATGTGACCAGGGAGATGAGTAATCCACCAAACATCCCGCAACTGGTACGGTTTAAAAATGGTGAACGCAGTTACAAATAAATTTGTAGTTCGAGCCTGGGAAAATTCTTGCAGCGCTCCTCGAACAAAAGCAATACTAATTTAAAAACTAATTAAAATCAAGCACATAATAATAATTTACTTTTGGTATAAAGTAGATTTCTTATCTGTTATTTCCCATGTAAATTCAGGTTCATCACGGCCAAAATGCCCATAAGCTGCGGTTTTCTTATATATTGGTCTTAATAAATCTAACGTTTCCACAATTCCTTTTGGCCTTAAATCGAATTCACTTACTACTAATTGAGATAATTCTTCATCAGATACTTTACCAGTTCCATAACTATCTACCATTACAGAAGTAGGTTTTGCAACGCCTATTGCATAAGATATTTGAACTAAACATTTACTAGCCAAGCCTGCAGATACTATATTTTTTGCAACATATCTTGCTCCATATGCTGCAGAACGATCAACTTTACTTGGGTCTTTACCTGAAAATGCTCCCCCTCCATGAGGAGCTGCTCCCCCATAAGTATCTACAATGATTTTTCGACCTGTCAAACCGCAATCTCCTTGAGGGCCGCCAATTACAAATCGCCCTGTAGGGTTAATTAAAAATTTAATATCTCCTTTAATTAATTCTTTAGGAATAATTGGATTAATAATTTCTTGTGTAACTGCCTCACGCAGATCGTCTAAATTAATATCAGGTGAATGTTGAGTAGATAAAACAACTGTATCTACTCTAACAGGATTATTTCCATCATATTCAATTGTTACTTGAGATTTTGCATCCGGCCTTAACCATGGAAGTTTTCCATTCTTCCTTACTAATGCCTGACGCTCTACTAGCCTATGAGATAAATGAATTGGCAAAGGCATTAATTCTTTTGTTTCATTACAAGCATATCCAAACATCAGCCCCTGATCCCCTGCTCCCTGATCTAAAGGGTCATCCATTGCTCCATCGACACCCTTAGCAATATCTGGCGATTGAGTATCATACCTAATTATAATTTCACATGTTTTATAATCAATCCCATAATCAATATTATCGTAACCGATTGATTTCAATGTCTCTCTTGCTATTTTTTCATAATCTATTTTTGCATTAGTTGTTATTTCTCCTGCAAGAACTACTAAATTAGTATTTGTTAAAGTTTCTGCAGCAACTCTAGCGTGAGGGTCCTTAGCTAAAATTGCATCCAAAACCGCATCTGAAATAAGATCAGATACTTTATCTGGATGGCCTTCTGATACAGACTCAGAAGTAAATAAGTAGTTTTTCATAAAAAAACCTTACATATTAATATTAAGAAGCCGTTAGAATAACAAATAACTTAAATAAAAAATAGAAATAAATGAAGATTAAATTCACAAAAATGCATGGAATTGGTAATGATTTTATAATTATTAATCAATTAAAAAATCAATATAATCTTAATTCAGCAAATATCAAATCATTATCACATCGTCAATTTGGCATTGGATTTGATCAATTATTAATTATAGAAGCTAGTTCAAATCCAAAAGCAGAATTTAAGTATAAAATTTTTAATTCGGATGGAAATGAGGTTGAACAATGTGGAAATGGGGCTCGTTGTTTTTATCATTATATAAAAAATAAAAATTTATCAAAAAATTCAGTGATTAACGTTGAAACAAAATCAGGACTTATTGTTCTTTCAGAAAATTCTGAAAATCTTATTTCTGTTGATATGGGTAAACCAATATTTAAAGATAAAATTAGTGAATTATTTACTTTCGTTTCAATTGGTAACCCTCATGCAGTTCTTGAGCCACTTGATAAAAAACAAAAATGGGAAGATGCAATAAATTTAGGCAAAAAACTTCAAACTAATAAAACTTATTTTCCCGATGGAGTAAATGTTAGTTTCATGAGGATAATAGATGAAAAAAATATAAGGCTTAAAGTTTTAGAAAGAGGAAGTGGAATTACTCTTGCTTGTGGTTCTGGGGCATGTGCTGCAAGTGCTACAGCAATCTTAAAGGGGCTAGTAAAAACTCCTGTTACAGTTCATATGGATGGAGGGAGCCTGATTATTGATTGGGATGGTTTAAATTCAATAATAATGTCCGGGACTGCTGAAATTGTATTTGAAGGAGAATTTGATTTGAATTCAATTAAAAAAAATGAATAATACTGAATTAATTGAAGAGTATAAAAAATTTATTGCTTTTGAAAAAAGATTAAGCTCTTCCTCCGTCAAAAGCTACCTTAGAGATATAAATGAATTATTAAAGCTTATGGGAAATAAAAAGCTTAATAGTTATTCAATTGAAGATATTAGAAAAAATATTGCAATACTTCATTCTAAGGGTTTAAGTGGAAAATCATTATCAAGAATGATTTCTTCTTGGAGAGGTCTTTTTAATTTCTTAATACATAAATATCAATTTAATCAAAATCCTACATTAGGTATTAAAGCTCCAAAAAGTAAAAAATTGTTACCTCAAACATTATCAGTTGATCAAACAATTAAACTCATTGACATCAAAGATAATTCTTTCTTAGGACTTCGTGATCATGCTATTTTAGAATTATTTTATTCATCTGGACTTCGACTATCTGAATTAGTAGATATAAATATAAATAATATTAATTTTGATGATGGGACAATTACCGTAACAGGTAAAGGAAATAAAGAACGAATCATTCCAGTAGGAACATTTGCTTTTAAAGCTATAAAAAAATGGTTAAAATCAAGAAAAACTATAAATAATCTGACGCCTAAAAATCAAATACTATTTTTAAGTAAAAGTGGTCAAAAATTAACTCCTAGAGCAATTCAATACCGATTAAAATTTTGGGCAATTAAACAAGGTATTCCCGAGAATATTCATCCACACCTTCTTAGACATAGTTTTGCTTCACATTTACTTCAATCAAGTCAAGATTTAAGAGCTGTTCAAGAACTATTAGGACATGCAAATATTAGTACGACACAAATTTACACACATCTAGACTTTCAACATCTTTCAAAAATATATGATAAAGCACATCCAAGAGCAAAGAAAAAATAAGAAAGAAATTGAATTCTCTATTGATGCTATGAAGATTTTAAATTATAGTAAATAAATGTTAAATGAACTAAATTTATTAGAAAACAAACTCAATACACTAATTGAGAAAGTAGAAGCTTTAAAAAAAGAAAATGATGAATTAAAACCTAGTCTTCATCTTGCTCAGGAAGAAATTCAAAGCTTAAAAAACAAGATGAATGAAGTAACATTAAAAGTTGAAAACTTATTAGCCCAATTACCAAATTAAAATATGACAAAACAAATTGAAGTAAATATTTTAGGAAGAGATTTTACTATTTCTTGTCCAGAAAATGAGGAAGAAAATCTCCAAAAATCAATAAGCTATTTAAAACATAAAGTAGATGAAATTCAAGAATCTGGTTCAGTAATAGGGGTTGATAAAACTATCATTAGGGCCGCACTAGAAATTACTCATGAATTTTTAAATCAAGGAGATAATAAAGATATTCATACTCTTGATTATAAAAATAAAATAACGAACTTTAATCTATTAATTGATAAAGTATTACAAAATCATTAATTAAAAAGTTTGTTTAGATGTTGCTTGGACTAATTATTCTTTGAACTAGTCTATAGCATCGGTTTTAATCAATCAAATTGTGGTGAGATCGCTCACGATTGGGTAACCTTATAAGGGCTCTTGGCGAGCGAACCTAAAACATTTTAGATTATTACCACTTGAACTTTTGGTTCTGGATGCTGGTCTAGGCAACATCTAAGCAAATTTATATTAATTTAGGAATAATTCTTTATGCGTTACTGGCTAATGAAATCAGAACCATCAGTTTTTACAATTGATGATTTAGAAAAAACTCCAAAACAAACAGTTAAATGGATTCCAACAAAAGGAATAAGAAATTATCAAGCTAGAAATTTTATGAGAGATGATATGTCTTTAGGTGACCAAGCTTTTTTCTATCAATCAAACTGCGAGTCGCCAGGAATTGTGGGGATAATGGAAATTACTAAACTTGCTTATCCTGATCCACTTCAATTCTTAAAAGATAATAAATATTATGACCCAAAATCTACGCAAGAAAATCCAAGGTGGCTTAACGTAGACGTCACTTTAGTAAAAAAATTGTCCTTAATTGAATTAAAAAAATTAAGAAATTATTCTGAGTTAAAAGACATGATGATATTAAGAAAGGGTAATCGATTATCGATTACTCCAGTTACTAAAAATGAATGGTCGTTTATTAATACTATCTTATAATTTATTTTGCTTGATCTAAACTACCAATTGCTTTCGGATAAGTCACTATCCCCCAAGGTATTCCAACAACTGGAATACGTTTCTTAATATTCAATGTTTCTGTATCTATCAATATAACCTCATCCGACCTGCCACAAGCTAACATTAAATCTTTATTATCTGGTGTGAATGTAAAATGCCAACATCTTTTACCATCCGTTTTAAGTTCAGTAATCTTAGTAAAATCTTTACCGTCAAAAACCTCTAAAGTCCTCGATCTACCAGACGCGACATAAAGCTTATCGCCATTAGAATTAAAACTTATTCCGTATGGGGATTTACCTGTCTTAACTGTTTTAACATGGTTAAATTCTTTATCTAAAACAATAAAATTATCACTAAATTCCAATGTTGAAACATAAAAATTTCCATCGGGAGAAGCTTTTATTCCCCTAGGTCTAAGACCATAAGGAGCAGTCAAAAATGTTTTTAACAAATCTCCTGTTTCAAAATCATGGACTGTAATAGAATTATCTGCCTCATTAGTTACAATTATTTGTTTCCCATCTTTACTAAATTCAATGCCTTCAGTTTCAGGTCCAGCAGTAACTTCTCTTATTTTTTCCCCTTTTATAAGATCAACTATAGCAACTTTAGCAGGGGTTTTATCTTCATCATCATCCTCTTCTTCATGATGCATTTCTCCTTTTGCGGGAGGTTTGCCTTTTGATGATGGTTCTGTTGAAACAAACACTTGCCCTTTATATATCCTTATAAATTCTGGATTAATTCCTACATCTACATTTTTAATCTCTTTAGTTTGTAAATTTATAATTGATAGATTAGCGTTAGCTTTATTTGCTGTAACTAAATATTTACCATCATCAGTAACACCAATTCCTCTTGGAAACTCTGCTCCAATATTTATTTCTTCAACTAATTCCATTGAATTTAAATCTATAACAGAAACTCCTCCTTTTTGAGAAGTAACATAAGCTTTTCCTCGATCAGCTTGGCCGCATCCAACCAAAAGTAAACTTAATAAAAATATCCTTAACCAATTCATCTTGCCTCCTAAAGATTAATTTTTTCCTAAAAAAAGTTTATACCCTAAATTTTTAGTTTCATCAAAATATCGGTACTCTAACTGATTTAAAAATTTTTGAAAAGTTCCCTGATCTTTCTGAGGAACCTGCATACCAATTAGAACTCTCCCAATATCTGCTCCATGATTACGATAGTGAAATAAACTTATATTCCAATTTTGCCCCATATTAGTTAAAAAACTTAATAAAGCGCCGGGTTTTTCTGGAAACTCAAAACGGTAAATTACTTCGTCTTTAGCCTGCGGCGCATGGCCACCAACCATATGTCTTAAATGAAGCTTAGCCATCTCATTCTGGGTTAAATCATTTGCAGATAATCCAGCATCATTAAAGTTTTTCAAAAGTGTTTTAGTGTCATCAACATCTGAAATTGTTACTCCAACAAATATATGTGCTTGATCCGGATCTGCATAACGATAATTAAACTCAGTTATATTTCTTGCCCCAATCAAATCACAAAAAGATTTAAAAGCTCCGGGCTTTTCAGGAATATTTACAGATAAAATTGCCTCTCTCTGTTCGCCAATTTCTGCTCTTTCAGCCACAAAACGTAAGCGGTCAAAATTAATATTTGCACCTGACGCAATACCTATTAAATTTTTAGACTGTATATTTTTTTTCTGTACATAAGATTTTAGTCCTGCTGTTGCTAAAGCTCCAGCAGGTTCTAGTATAGTTCTTGTATCTTCAAATACATCTTTAATAGCAGCACATATTTCATCATTATCCACAACCACCATCTCATCAATATATTGAGTGGCAATTTCAAAATTATTAACACCAATCTGTTTAACTGCCGCTCCTTCTGCAAATAAACCTACTTGCTCAAGCGCTATCCTGTCATTTTTTTTCAGTGAAATTGTCATAGCTTCAGAATCTTCAGCTTCCACTCCAATAATTTTAATTTTAGGATTTACTGCTTTTATATATGAAGCTATTCCAGAAATAAGACCCCCACCACCAACACAAACAAAAATTGCATATATCGGTTTATCAAATTCCTCTAAAATTTCTTTTCCAATTGTTCCTTGTCCTGCAATGACATGAGGATCATCAAAAGGGTGGATAAAGGTTAAATCTTTTTCTTTTTCTATTTGATGAGCATGTTCCAATGATTCATAAAGTGAGAACCCATGAAGAATAACTTCCGCTCCATATTTACGAACAGCGTTTGTTTTTATCAATGGGGTGGTTTTTGGCATCACAATAATAGCTTTACAACCTAGTGTCTTTGCAGCTAAAGCAACTCCCTGCGCATGATTACCTGCAGAAGCAGCAATAACCCCTTTATTTAAAGTGTCTTTATCTAAGTGAGCCATTTTATTATAAGCTCCCCTTATTTTAAAAGAAAATACTGGCTGAAGATCTTCTCTTTTTAGATATATTTGATTATTCAGTCTTGCTGAAAGTAATGGCTGGAAATCTAGCGGTGTTTTTTTTGCTACGTCATAAACCTTCGCTTCATCTATATATTTTTTATATTTATCTATCATAATTTGTTCATTCTAAATAATCACATCACAGTGTATTATATTAACCTGATTAATAGTTAAAAAAGGTTAAGTGAAAATGAGTTTAACTCAAGACGAATTAAAACAACAAGTGGCAAAAGAGGCCATAAAATATGTAGAATCAGGCATTATAGGTGTAGGAACTGGTTCTACAGCAAACTATTTTATTAATTTTTTAGCAGATGTAAAACATAAAATTGATGGGGCCGTAGCTAGTAGTGAAGCAACTGCTGAGCGACTTCGCAATCATGGAATTGAAGTATTTAATTTAAATGATATTAATGGAATGGATATATATGTTGATGGTGCAGATGAAATAACAAAACACATGCATATGCTTAAAGGTGGTGGTGGTGCTTTAACAAGAGAAAAAATTGTTGCTGCAAATGCAAAAGAATTTATTTGTATATGTGATGAAAGTAAATATGTTTCCGTTTTAGGCAAATTTCCATTACCCGTTGAAGTTTTACCAATGGCTAAGAGTTACGTAGCTAGAGAATTAACAAAATTAGGCGGGCAGCCTGAATTAAGAGATTTTACAACAGATAACGGAAATATAATTCTTGATGTTCATAACTTAAAAATAGATGACCCAATTGAAATGGAAATGAAAATTAACCAGATTGTTGGAGTGGTTACTAATGGATTATTTGCCGTTCGGCCTGCTAATATTTTACTTCTTGCAACTCATGAAGGAGTGAAAACTTTAAAGAAAGATGCTTAATTGCCTTAAATTTGTCATAATATACAACTATATTAATTAATTTTAGGTAAAGAAAATATGGCTTCAGAGCATATTTATAAACAATTCGACTCAGACTTAGAAGCTATTCGTGCAAAAGTATTAGAAATGGGCACTTTAGTTGAAGAACAAACCTCTAATGCGGTTAAATCACTTATAGAAACTGACATTAAGCTAGCAGAAGAAGTAATGAAAAGAGATGATCAAATAAATGATTTAGAATTACTTATTGATGAAGAAGCCTCGCTTCTAATAGCTAAAAGATCCCCTGCAGCAGGCGATTTAAGAAATATAATGATGATGCTTAAAATTATTACAGATCTTGAAAGAATGGGAGATGAAGCAACTAAGATAGCAAGATCAACAACAAGAATATTTGAAGATAACCGTATGAGTAAATTAAGGTTTTCTGAAATTAAAGGAATGGCAAAAGCTGTTCAAGGAATGATAAAAACAGCATTAAATTCTTTTGCAAGATTAGATTTAAGCGATACTATCGATATTCTAGAAAAAGATAAACAAGTTGATGATGACTATCGTTCTTGTATGCGCCAGTTACTTACTTTTATGCTAGAAGATCCTAGAACAATTTCAATGTCTCTCGAGAGCATGTTTATTGCAAAATCACTTGAAAGAATTGGTGACCATGCCGTTAATATTTCGCAAAGCGTGATTTATACAGTGAAAGGAAAAGATGTGAGACACTCTTCACTTAAAGAAATTAAAAAAGAACTTTCTTAATTACAATTTATTTTTTTGGTGGAATATATCCTGAAGCTTTATCCGCTCCATCGCCAAAAAAATAAGCTTCTGTCTGCTCAGTTAGATACTTTCTTGCTTGAGGATCAATTAAACTTAAACGATTTTCATTAACCAACATAGTTTGATGCTCTAACCAACCTGCCCAAGCTTCCTTTGATATATTTTCAAAAATTTTCTGTCCTAAAGGTCCTGGATAAGGTGGATAATCTAAACCCTCTGCCTCCTTTTTTAATTTTACGCATTTAACAATTCTAGACATTAAGTCACCCCTATAGTTATTTATTAACATAATACTAGAATGGTAACTAACTATTCTTATATTTTTGTTATAATTTGGCTAAATTTTAAAAAACAATAAATTTTATGACAAGCCTTTTTAAAGATAAAACAGGTCTTAAAAGACTTATTAACGCTTTTGGTTACTCAATAGAAGGTTTTAAAGAAGCATATAAAAATGAGGCCGCTATTCGGCAAGAGTTTATCCTTTCTATAATTCTAATTCCAATAGGATTTTTAATTGGTGAGACGGGTATTCAAAAAGCTCTTTTAATTTCAAGTATCATCATTATACCTCTAGTCGAGTTATTAAATTCTGCAATAGAAGCAACTGTTGACAGAATTTCATCTAAAAACCATCATCTAGCAAAACGAGCAAAAGATATAGGAAGTGCAGCCGTTTTTTTAGCTATTGGAAATGCTTTTATTACTTGGATTCTAATTCTCTATTTCTAAAAACTTGATATTTAATACACTCTAAAGTATTATTTTGCTGTTGATTTTAGGTGATAATAATTATCAAAGTTATTCTTTAAACGGGAAGTAAGTGAAAATCTTACACTGCCCCCGCAACGGTAAATAAGGAAGAATTTGTCAACTATGCCACTGGGTTAATCCTGGGAAGGCAACAAATTTAGTCTTATAAGTCCGGAGACCGGCCTAATTTTCAATCGTAAATAAATTGCGGGGATGCAATTTTAATTGAAATTAATTTAATTTCTTAAGTTTCAATATAAATTTTATTCCTTAAATTTTTGCGTTTTATACTCATGCGGGGAAGCATGAAAAAATTTATTTTCAGGAATTTAAGATGTTAAGAAAAATTTTAATCGCATCGTTATTGTATTCTTCTTTTATTTATGCAGAAGAATATACATTAAAAGAAATATTAGTAACAACGCCTACAAGAAAATCAGAAAATCAGAAAAATATTATTGCTGATACAACTGTTATAACAGAAGAAGAAATAGAGCAAGCTGGATTATCCTCGCTTGCAGAATTGCTTCAAAAACAATCCGGTATTGAAATTTCAAATTTAGGAGGGCCAGGAAAAGTTTCTTCAATAAACATTCGTGGAACTAGCTCTACTCACTCTATTATTTTATTAGATGGAATGAGAATTGGCGCATCAACATCTGGTATGACAGCAATTGAAAACTTACCTCTTTCACAAATAGAAAAAATAGAGATTGTAAGGGGCCCTGCTTCAAGCCTATACGGCCAAGATGGTATTGGTGGAGTAATACAAATTTTTACAAAAAAAGGAAAGGAAGGCTTTCATCCTTATCTAGGTATTGGTTATGGTCGTTATCAAACTAAACAACTAAATGCTGGAATTAGTGGGGGCAATAAAACTACTTCATATGCTTTAAATATTTCTGGCACAAATACAGATGGATTTTCTGCATTTGTTCCTGACAGTAGCAAAGCTTCTAATACACAAAACCTAGATAAAGACAAATATAAAAATAGAAGCATTTCTTCCACTCTGTCTTACGACCTTAATAAAGACTATAAAATAGATTTACAATATTTCTTAACAACAGGAAGAAATATGTTTGATAATCGTTTTGCAAATTTTAGTCCAGATCAAAACTACAGAGATAAATCTAAACAAGAAATATATGCAATGAAAACAACAGGCCAAATTAATAAATTATGGGAATCATCAATTAAAATTGGTAAAAGCACAGATTTATACTCTGCACAACAACACTTTAATTGGGATACGCTTGTTTATGATCCTGATGTTGTAGATTTATATGAAACTACTCAATACCAAATGACATGGCAGAACAATATTAAATTAAATAAAGGGTCCCTTGTTGTGCTATATGATTTTTTACAAGAAGAAATTGATACAACAGACCTATATGATAAAACTAAAAGAACAAATAATGGCTTTGTTTTAGGCTATAACATAGAACACAATCAAAATACTTTACAAACAAGCCTTCGAAAAGATTTAAATAGCCAATACAATAATGAAGCCACTGGTAATATTGGTTACGCATATCAAATAAATCCCCAATGGAAGATTAGCTCATCTTTCGGAACTGCATTTGTTGCCCCATCCTTTAATTACCTTTATTCTTCAATAGATTCTTGGGCGCTAGGTAATCCAGATTTAAAACCAGAAAAATCTAAAAATATTGAGGGAAATATTAAATATCAAGATAATTTAAAATCATTTTCTTTAACTGCTTATCAAAATGCTATTAAAGATTTTATTATATATGAAGCTATTGCAGAGAATTCTAGAACAAATACACAAAATCTAAATGAAGCTAAAATACAAGGAATAACCCTAACTGGGAATCAATTTTTTGAGCACATTCAATTAAAAGGAAGTCTTACTGCTGAATCACCAAAAAATAAGGATACAAATAAATATTTACCTCGTAGAGCAAAACTATATGGGAATCTAAGTATTAACTATTATATCCGAGAATGGATTTTTGGAATTGAACAAATTGGATCAGGAAGTCGATATGATGATAAAGCTAATAACAATAAAATAGAAGGCTATATGATTACTAATCTAATTGCTAATTTTGCCCTTAACGAAAAAACTACAATAAATTTTAGACTCGATAATGCCTTTGATAAAGCTTATGCCCTAGCATACGAAGGAAGTCAATCAAGTTCTACTGGCTATATTTATCAAACTCCAGGTAGAAGTTTATACGTAAACTTACGCTATGATTTCTAATTAATAACAAGTAGAATATTGTGATGTTATTTAATAAAGTTATTAAAAAATACTCAAAATATCAAAATGAATTCTTAATAATAGCCTCCCTTTCTCTCTTAATGCTATTAACTAGAGGTTTTCATAGTTCAACTGTATTCAACCTTCCAGATGCAAGTTTTATTATTATGTTTGCGGGTGGAATTTTCTTAAAAAAAATTAAGTGGTTTTTCTTTCTACTCTTTTTATCTATAGGAATAGATATATTAGCTATTAAACAAATAATAAATCTATATATTATTAATTTAGGATACTTAGGGCTTATTTTTTCTTATGGTATATCTTGGTATTTAGGTCAAAAATTATATAAAAATAGTACGTCAAATAAAACCTTTATATCGATTAGCTCTGTCTTTCTTATCTCCAGCTATATTATTTCAACAGTAACTTTTTATTTTTTCTCTGGATGGGGAATAGAAGAAGAAAATATTTTAAGATATATGAATACATATTTTTTTGAATTTTTAGGTAATAACTTATTTTACTTACTAATCCTTTTTATAATTATTAAAACTTCAAATAACTTAAGACTAAATTCCATAATAAAAACCAAATATTAATTTACTTTAGTCGATTATATAAGTTTGATATAATCTCGCACTATTATTTAAAATGGCCAGATAGCTCAGTTGGTAGAGCAGTGGACTGAAAATCCTCGTGTCGACAGTTCGATTCTGTCTCTGGCCACCATTATTTCATAAACCTTTTATCCAATTCCCATATGCAATCTTAGCAACTTCATTTAATTGATTACATTTTCTAATAATATTTCCTTTAATTATTTTTGATGATTGAACAGAATTAATTCTTTTATAATTAGACAATTCATCTTTTCCTGCATTGCACCAACTTTTAATTAATTCCTCCTTCATTTCTATATGGCATTGAAAAATTAAATGTTTTTTAATACTATAAGCCTGATTCTTACAATTATTATTTGTTAACAATAGAGTTGCATTTTTTGGAAGCGTAAAAGTTTCGCCGTGCCAATGAAATGCATCAAATTGATTTAATTCTCCAAACCAATTCTGTGCATTTAATTTTTGTTTATTTGTTTTATTGCAAATTTGAACTTTAAACCAACCAATTTCTAATAACTTATTTTTTATTACTTTAGCGCCCAATGATTTACTTATCAATTGTCCTCCTAAGCAATGACCCAATAAAGGTTTATCAACTTTATATGCTTCCTTAATAAGACTTAATACAGAAGGAATCCAATCTAATTTTTCATTTACACTCATTGGTCCACCCATAAGAACTAAACCACTAAATTTTTTTATTGATTTAGGAACATCCAATGAACGATTAATCATCTTTACAGCAAATGGTAATGATTGTTCCTTAAGAAAATCTGAAAGGTACCCGGGTCCTTCTCGCTCACAAAATTTAAGAATTAATATAGGTAATCTTCGCATTTTATAAAATCCAAAGTCATGTTATGTCAAATTGAATTATTAAATTATGAGTGTGCTTGAAGTATTTTTGATGTCAAGTTATTAAGTTAT
>ERZ1047985.977-NODE-977-length-20620-cov-6.477510_pt1 | contig 20620 bp, 20 predicted proteins | sample MGYA00383097_ERZ1047985 | MGnify/ENA primary metagenome ERZ1047985 (study PRJEB29581, sample SAMEA5548367) | metagenome | biome: marine; feature: coastal; material: water | depth 50 m | study: Short-term variability in the microbial, nano- and picoplankton...
ATACAATTCTCAGCGCCTTCTTCGTAATTTATCACAAATTGTACGGCAATCCGGGCTTTCTCCGGCCACTGCGGATGTGGAGGATTTTGACCGTAACCGATAATGTCTCGGGGATAATATTCCATGAGTTTTCTAAAAAAAAATGGCTATATTGTTAAAATAATACTAACCTTTATTTTAAGAAAATTATAACTAAAAATCTAGACCCTCATTGATTTTATGGACTCATACATTATCGAATGGTTAAATCTGGTTGTCCGCTGGATTCATGTGATCACAGGAATTGCCTGGATTGGCGCCTCATTTTTTTTCAATTGGCTGGACAGCCAACTCACACCTCCAGAAAATCCTGAACCGAAAGTTGAGGGTGAATTATGGATGATACACAGCGGAGGATTTTATCAATTGGAAAAAACGATGATTTCGCCGTCCGAAATACCGAGGGTTCTACATTGGTTTAAATGGGAGGCCTACTCCACCTGGATCAGTGGAATATTCTTGTTAGGGATCGTCTATTACACCGGTTCCGGAGTTTATTTGATTGATTCGCAAATCGCTGATTTAAGTTATGGAATGGCGATCAGTATAAGTTTGGGATCAATACTGGCGGGTTGGCTAGTGTATGATTTCCTTTGGGCTTCTTCGTTGGGTGAAAAAGGCTGGTTACCGGTGATCATTTCCTTTGTACTTTTGTTCGGAATCATCTGGTGGTTTCATCAATGGTTCGGTTCTCGTGCTGCTTACATCCATGTTGGTGCAGTGATGGGAACATTGATGGTAGGAAATGTCTGGCGACGGATCATCCCTTCTCAGACCAAACTGGTGGAAGCCGTTAAAGCAGGGAAAACTCCGGAAGCGTCCCTGGGAATAAAAGCAAAGCAGCGCTCTATTCACAATAATTACATGACCCTGCCAGTTGTGTTTATTATGATCAGTAACCATTTTCCAAACACGTTTGCGCATCAAATGAATTGGATGATTTTGATTGCGATCATCGTGATTGGTGCTACGGTTAGACATTTTTTCAATCTCAAAAATAAAGGACATTTAAACATTTGGATTCTGCCGCTTGCAATGGCTGCTATTTTTGCGCTTATCTTTGTAAGCAAACCGGCAGAATCTATTAAGAGTTCTTCCGACTCAGCCACATTTGGAACAGAGCATATTCCGTTTGCACTTGTGCGTACCATTCTGGATCAGCGCTGCGTAAGTTGTCACTCAATAACACCTACCGATGAAGTTTTCAGAACTGCACCGAAAGGTATCATGTTTGACAATGACAAACGCGTTAAGGCGCTGGCCTCTCTCATTAAAACTCAAGCAGTGAGCACGATGGCCATGCCTCTCGGCAATAAAACCGGGATCTCCCTGGAAGAGCGGATTATTCTTGGTCGATGGATTGAGGAAGGTGCGTCAATTGAGTGAAATGAAAGAAGAGCGACTTAGAACATTGATCCGTTAATGTTTACGAACAAGAACACGTTGATCTATAAACGGTGAGCCCAGAAAGCTAAGAATTTAACTGGTGGAATTAAAATAATTTGCAAAGGAGTTAGAAATGAGTCCGATCACAACCCATGTACTTGACACCTCTCAAGGTTGCCCCGGAGTAGATATTCTGGTACGTTTAGAGCAACTGAAAACTGACGGAAGCTGGCGGGATGTATCGTCCGGAACGACAGATAACAACGGCCGAATAATGGATTTACTTGCAGAAGAAGATGTGTTGGGCGCTGGAGTTTATCAAATGATTTTTGTGACAGCTCCGTATTTTGAAAAGCAGGGTATTTCGTTTTTTTATCCGGAAATTCAAATTCGTTTTTTGCTCAGCCATCCGGAACAGCATTATCACATTCCTTTATTGCTGAGTCCTTTTGGTTACAGCACTTATCGTGGAAGTTAACATAAGGCAGCAAAGTTCAACTTCGCAGCGTGTTAAATTATACGTCTGCTAGCATATTATTCAGCCGTAAATTTGTTATTTTATTTTGTTCCCAGGTTGCAATTCTTAGTTCGATCAGTGGAATATTTTCCAGACGCTGTTGCAGCATATTCAGCATTTCCTCAGCACTTTTTCCTGTTGCACAAACGATAAAGATATAACCGAATTTTTTCTCATATTTACGGTTTTGCTTTTCCAGTTCCAATTTGACTGGATCGGTAGCGTTCAGCATTCCTGCCTGTTCTTTCCTAGTCCAGTTTTCCGTGTTTTTTGCTTTTTCCGGTGCTTTACTTTCGCCTATTTTCGGATGAGCCGCAAATGCTTCCAAATAATCATCTTTGTCTAATTCCAACCAGATTTTCTCTGCCTGCACATGAAGTTGATCTACTGAAGAGAACGGCCGCGCAGCTAAGATATTATTGACCCATTTGATGGAACCGCAACATTTAAGCAGTTCAATGCGGGCCTGTTCACTATCGGCTTGATTCAATTCTGCTAAATTCACGTTATAACTTAAGTTAAAAATGAGAAGATTGGTTTGAAATAATACTTTTTTGACAGCTCAGAAATAAATAGTGGAGCTCAATACCCAGTGGTTAGCAACTGGTGTATTCTGCCCTGCAATTGGTCGCGTATAACCTAAACGTACTTGCCATGGAACGGACAAAGTATTTTGCTCAAGTTCACTCAGGTTGCCATAGCCGAATTCAAAACTTATTTCTTTCAGAAAAGCGGTATTTGATTTTCCAAGTGGCAGCTTGCTTTCAGACTGTCGAAAATAATGTAATTCTGTTCCAGCAAAGATATTTTGACGCTCTATGCTCCAATTGTAAAATATGTTTGCGCGGTTACCTGCAGAGTAATAAACTTTTTCTCCTTCAAGTGTTTCACGTTTGCCAATCAGCTCATTTGAAGCAGCTAAACGTATGCCATTTCTGACGCCGTGTGTTAGCGGAAACCAGTTGAAGTGAAAAAAAGCGCCAATGGAACTGTGCCTATTACCGATTGCATTCGCGGCAATTCCACGTGGTGTTCCTGAAGTTGCTGTTGGTAAACGAATCGTAAATCCGCCACGGTTATGCCAAGTGGTTGTAGCACTCAGATCTTTTGCTATTTGCAGGCTGATGTCACCAGAACCGCTTTGTGTTTCGGAAGATAAACTGCTGATTACTTTCTGCTGGCTTGAAGTAGCTGATGCAAAACTAAGCGAAGAGGTTTGCTTTTTTTGCACTAAAGGAACAGTTGCCTCAATCATCCATTTTTCTGTCAAACCGTATGCCATGCTAAACTCTAAACGCTGCTCCTGACGTTGCAGTTCACCTTCAACAGAATCGCGCCATTCCCGATCCCAGAGCATGAGATGCTGTAAAGGCGCTTCCTGACCGTAACCATTAAAAGCACGGTTGTAAGCCGGAGTATACTGAAAACGCATATTCAGCTCCCAGACTGAAGCCGGTATACGGCTTTCAAGTTCAAACGCAGATAATGTTGTTGGAATAATGAGTGCAAAAACGAATGTGATTACTAACCATTTCATGTGGTTACCTCCATTTTTTCATTTACCACAAAGGAGATCCAGGTGTTTGCAGTCAAATGAGGAATGATACGTTCGATTGGAAATCCAACCACATTGTTGTAAGAACCGCTGATTGATTCGACCAAAATTGCTCCTAAACCCTGAATTGAATAAGCACCTGCTTTACCAAAAGCTTCTCCGGAATTGACGTACCATTCAAGCAGATCATCATGAAGTTTTTGAAAACGTACTTCAGTACAAATAACGTCGGTAATTTCTTCTCCGGAAGCTTTATTCAAAATTGAAAAACCGGAAAAAACCTGATGAGTCTGTCCGCTCAATTGACGAAGCATGGAATATGCGTGTTCCGTGTTTTCCGGTTTCCCGAGGATTTTTTCATTAAAAAACACAATTGTATCACCCGCAAGAATAATCACATTATGAGGCAGTTCAGGAAATGACCGCTGTATCTCACTTCCTTTTTCGCTGGACATCCGTTTAACAAAGCTTTTTGCGGCTTCATTTTCATGTGGAGTTTCATCAATTTGTGGAGAGTGGCACGCAAATTCGAGACCGTACTTTTTCAGTAACATCTGGCGTCGTGGTGAAGAAGAAGCCAGACAAAACGGTCTATGTTGTAAAAAATTGGACATTATCAGAGAGTTTAAAACAGTTTATTTTCAAAGAATAAGGCACCTTTAGTTCTTGTCTGGTACCCGCCGGAATTGTATATTTTAATAGAAAGCCGTACTAAGGCGATCACTGAATTTACGGTTTTTTAATTCACCACTATGTTGCTGAGCTTGCTCAGTTTTGGGCTGGTAAATATTATCAATGTAGTAACTCAGTATTTTTCGTACAACCGGAGCAGCTACTTTCGACCCTCCACCGCCATGTTCTACAAGGGCTAAAACCGAAATTTCCGGATCTTCCGCGGGTCCAAATGCCACAAACCACGCATGGTTCTGAAATTTTTTGCTGGCCTTCGCTTCATCATCTAAGGTCTCAAGTGTCTTGTTGCTGATGACTTGTGAAGTTGCAGTTTTTCCGGCAACAGTAAATTCTTCAAATCGAACTTTCTTTGCAGTACCGCCTTCAGCGTTTACTACTGCAACCATGCCCTCCCGGATCAAACTTAAATAATCATCTCTTAAAGGAATTTGCTGAGGTCGTAGACCTTGTTGTTCTTTTAAAAGACTAGGAGGCATCCACAAACCGTCATTTGCAAGAATGTTTATCATATTTATCACCTGCAAAGGAGTTGTGGTAATATAGCCCTGACCGATTGCCGCGGAAGGTGTTTCACCAATGTACCACGGTTCTTTGAAGGTGCTTTTTTTCCATTTACTACTGGGAATCAATCCTGCTTTTTCATTTTGGAGACCCACTCCGGTTATTTTGCCCAGTCCAAACAGGTTGGCATATTTCTGGATTTCATCCACTCCCACTCCCACTCCGGTATTATAGAAGTAAACATTGCACGAACCCTTAATTGCGTCTACCAGATTAACTTTTCCATGACCGCCTTCCTTCCAGCATTTAAAAGGGGTGCTTCGTCCTTTTATGAAAAATTCACCGTTGCAGACATGCTCAGTTTGCGGAGTTATAACTCCTTGCTCAAGTCCTGCGTAAGCAGTGACTACTTTAAAAATTGAACCGGGAGCATATAAACCCTGAATAGCTTTGTTTTCCAGAGGGTGTTCCGGATTAGTTAAGAGGCGGCTCCAGTTTGTCTGATCAATTCCACCGGAAAACAAATTAGGGTCAAAGTCCGGGAAACTGGCCATTGCCAGGATTTCTCCAGTCTTGGGGTTCATGACTATCACCGCTCCGCTTTCACCACGCATGGCTTCAGTTGCAACTTTCTGGAGGCGTATATCAAGGTTTAAAGTGATATCTTGCCCGGGAACTGATGCGACAGATTTTCCTAATACCTGAATCTCCCTGCCCATATGATCAACTTCTGCCTGTCTCCCACCATCGAGGCCGATCATGTTATCATTTTCCAGAAGTTCAATTCCGGAATGACCTACGATTTGGCTGGAACTACGCTTTTCTTCAGGCAGTTCTTTCCAGTCTTCTTGAACAATTCCGACATAACCAATCAAATGCGCCGCCAGGTTATTGTAAGGATAAAATCTACGTGGTTGAACTACGATTGTAATTCCTGGGAAATCATCCTGAAATGTTTCCAGATACATGGCTTTTTCATATTCCAGATCGTCTACCAGAATAATCGGTTTAAACTGTGCTAAATCATGGTTGGCCTTTATTTTGTCATTCATTTTAGCAAAGGAGAGGTTGAGCGCTTGCGACACTTTCCCTAAAGTACTTTCCAAATCCGGTGTGTCTTCTCTGATCAACTGCAGTTGATAAGCAGGTCGGTTTTCAGCGAGAATAGCTCCGTTTCTGTCATAAATAATTCCACGTAAAGCTGGTTCCGGAACAAGACGGACACGGTTGCCCTGAGAAAATTCTGCGTATTTTTGACCTTCGGTAATTTGCAAGTACCAGAGACGTGACGCGAGCAAAGAAAAAATCAGGATTACTACACCGCCCAAAATTATCAGGCGAATCCGAATCCGGTCAAGTTCTTCAAAATCCAAACTATCCTGTTTCACGCAAGATCCCTTAGGAAAAGTTTTTCTCCCCAAATTACAAATTGAAGAATTATAGGTGTCATTAATCCCTGCAAAAATGCAACTGGAAGAGTTGAATTCAACAGATTGGTGGATAGTTCAACTCCTGGTTCGAGCATGTCTATCATTGAGAGAGAAATCCAACCTTCAAAAATAGACATACTGAAGACAGCGAGACTAACTGCCAAAAAAGTATTTGCATAAAATAATTTACTCACCTGAATGATTAGTAGTAATGTCAGAAAAAATGATGTTCCGTAAAGTCCTATAATTCCATGAGACAGCGAGTCCATAATCAGGCCCGCCAGCATTCCGAGGAACGCAAGTAGCAGATTTGAATGACGGAATGTCAGGATTAGCATGAACACCAGTAACCAGTTAATTTTTAACCCTCCGAATTGAACATAATTGTTGAAAACTATGCTCAGCCAGACACCAATCAACATCAATCCCAAAGCAAGCAGAAATAAACGCATCATTCAATAAACAAGTGAGAATCAGTTATAGAAGGGACGATAACAAACACTTCTTCAATTTGGTTAAAATCTACGGCACTGTCCAAAATTGCTGTTTTAAACAATTCATGCTTTTGACGACGAATTTCTTTAACCCAGCCTATTAGCAATCCTTTAGGATATAGTCCACCAAGTCCACTGGAAATCACACGGTCTCCGATTTTGATATTTGCATGCTTATTTATTTGCCGCATTTCCAGACCTTTGTGTGTTCCATAAATCAGCCCCCGAATGCGGTTACGTTGAATCAATGAGGAAACACGACTACGGTGATCTGTTATTAATTGTACTGAAGACTGAAACGGAGAGACAGACTGAATCCGTCCGACCAATCCCTCTTTGCGTAGAACAATGAAGTTGCGCTGTACCAATTGATTGCTTCCGCGGTTAATCAAACTAATATCGTGGTTATTGTCCGCAGATTCTCCAATAATTTCCGCAAATATTTTCTCAGTGAGTTTTTTGCTGGCAAAGAGTAGTTGATCCCTCAATCGGAGAAACTGGACAGAATTCTCAATGTGTTGATTCATCTTCTCCTCAATATCAAGTAGTTGCTGCCGGAGAAGCTTATTTTCCTCGTTTACATCGATCAGTGATATGTAAGAATTCCAGAGATTTTTGAAAGTCGATGCAACTGAGTTTACAGATGCCTGCAGGGGGTAGGTAAGAGTTTGTACAACCGACTGAAAACGTGATGTACCTTCATTGGTATGTGTTTCCGACATAAGCATAAACAGACCAATGAAGGTAGCAATGATAAGAAACTGTAAACGGAATGTACTGATAAATTTGAACATTAGTTTATTGACGAGAGTCTTTTGTCAGTTGAATACTGACGATTTGCCAAATATCAATTTCAGACAATTTCTCTGAGTAGGACGACCGGTTTCAACATGTAGTCTGCCTGATTGATTTCCTCGAGAGCTTTTTGAACTAGGCCTTCTTTACAGTTCTGGAGAGTCAAAGTGAAAATCACAGTTTCTTCACCTTCTTTCCCAATTCGATGATACTGAGGTAATTGCTCGAGGGCATAAATATTGATAGAAAGCCGTTCAAATATCTTCCCGTAATGACCAAATATTCCTGGATGGTCCCGAACTTCAAAACGTAGAGTGTGGCGAAAACTTATTTCATCCATCGATTCTATTGCTAACTTTCTGGACTCAGGAGGAGGCGGAAATGGTTCAGGATGGCTTTGAACTTTGTTCAGGTCAGAAACAATCGCCGAGGCCGTCGGAAGGCTGCCGGCACCTTTACCGATGAGTGTGATGTCTTCCGAAAATTTACCTGTGAGAGTAACTGCGTTTGTTGAACCTGCGATTTTTGCGAGGATGTCATCTTTTTCAATCATGAGTGGCAAAACATAAACCTCAACTCCTTGTTCACTAAGTCGTAGATTTGCGATTAATTTAATCCTTCGTCCCATTCGTTCAGCATATTCAAAATCCGCCAGTTCCAAATGATCTATACCCTCCAAAGATATTTGCTCAGGAGAAAACCATTGTCCGGTGATTAAATAAGTCAGAATTATCAGTTTATATCGTGCATCAATCCCTTTAATATCGTTGGTGGGATCCTGTTCTGCAAATCCTAAATCCTGTGCCTGCGATAGGGCCTGCTCAAAAGAAAGGTCATTGCTTTCCATTTCACTAAGAATGTAGTTTGTTGTTCCATTCAGAATAGCCCTGATTCCCTGAATATCCTGTACATGTAAATAATCTTTCAGTAAACGCAAAACCGGAATTGCTCCTGCTACAGCAGCTTCGAAGAGCAAGTGACGTCCGTTTTTCTGTGCGACTGCCATTAGTTCCGCACCGTGTACCGCAATTAAATCTTTATTGGCCGTAATGACATGTTTACCATTTTGCAAAGCATTGATGATCAGTTCAAGGGCAAATCCGCTACCGCCTATTGTCTCGACTATCACATCAACATCAGGATCCTCAAGCAATTGTTCCGGACTTTCGTAAAACAATTCTGGGTTTTTTTCAAACCACGATCGGACAAATTGTCCCTGAGTATCACGCTCCAGAATCCCTGCGAGCTTTATTTTTGCGTCTGGATGTTCACTGTGCTGAGCTAAAACATGTGCGACACCACTGCCGATTGTACCGAATCCGGCAATAGCTACATTTAAGACTGACATTTGTTTAACTATGTTGATTGTTGATGAAGATTAGACCCCTGAAGAAATTTCCGCGATTGCATCCATTTCCACAGCAACACCTTTTGGTAAAGCACTTACTTCTACACATGCACGTGCAGGTTTTGCAGCATCGAAGTATTCAGAATATATTTCATTTAATTCATCAAATTGTGCTAAATTTTTCACGTAAATTGTAACTTTCAGCACATTTTCTAAAGCAGAACCTCCTGCTTCTAGGATTATTTTCAGATTCAGAAGGACTCTATGGCATTGTTCTGCAAATGAACTCAGCACCAGTTCTCCATTTTCTGGATCAAGCGCAATTTGTCCTGAAACAAAGAGCATGTTTCCGCAGCGAACTGCCTGTGAATATGGTCCTAATGGCGCGGGTGCCTTAGATGTGTTAACAATAGATCGTGACATTTTTCTGCTTTATTAAAGTTTTATTGGCTGATTTTTCTTTTGAGGAACTGATACCACTGCAGGCGTTCAAAGATGCTTTGATCCATTGCAAACCAGTCAGCACATCCCATCGTCGCGGCTTCGTCTAGCAATTGCGGAGACTTGATGTTGCCGTTAATTATCAATGGTATGTCAGTATATTTGGCACTCCATTGACACAGCGGTTCTTTGTTTTCAAAGCACTTGTTCATTGCATGTACTGCCAGAGGATGGAAAAAATCTACTCCTGCGTTTTCCAGCAGTATTAACATGCTTTTAAGATCTTTAGGTTTAAATCCGTCTTCAATTTTGTCAAAAATAGAAAAGTAGTAACTAATTGGTATTTTTACTGATTCACGATTCTTGATGGCGCTGACAACTTCCATTGCCAATTGCATACGTGTTTCAATCTTCGCAGAACCATATTCGTCCACGCGGGAATTAAGTTTGACACAACAACATTGATCCAGCAGTTGCTGTTCAGTACCGTTTATTTCGATGAAATCCATTCCGACTTCTTCCGCACGTTCTGCTGCATGAACATAATTCAAGATAATCTCTTCAACATCACCTTGATCAAACTCACGGCTGACGTCAAAATCACGTCCAAAGTTCAAAACTGATGGGCCGACCGGCTGTTCACCGCAGGCACTTTCAGAAGTTTGTGCGCCGGCATGACTGATACGGATTCCGATAGCGGCTCCTTCTTTTTTAACACCGCGGGCGAGGTTTTCCAGTCCTTCAAGATGTTCTTCTTCTGAGATTCCTAGCTGGTTTACGTGGCTCCGTCCCTGCTTTGTCACATAGGCTGACTCAACAATGATCGTACCGACTCCCTGACGCGCTAAGGTACGGTAATGTTTAATGAGTTTAGGCGTTACCTTGCCGTCTACATCTGCGTGGTCGGCAACAGTTGGAGGAGCAAGGATACGGTTCCGGAACTGTACTCCATTTTTTTTAAAAGGCAGGAACATTGACTCAACCTTAGACTGAGCCGTTTTTGCCGGTGCTGCTTTTGTTTTAGTTACGGTAGGCATTGTTGATTTTGTGTGTTATATGTTGAATTATTGTCGTTGTGCTTTTTCTTCCAAGCCGGATTGACCAAAACGTTTTTCAAATTCTTTTGAGATGTCTTCTAGTGTCAGTCCCTGATCTACCAGAAGGACGAGCAAGTGAAACCAGAGGTCAGTGATTTCATGAATCTGCTCTTCCCTGTTTTTGTTTTTTGCTGCGATGATAACTTCAGCGGATTCTTCACCTATTTTTTTCAAAATAGCATCAGTACCTTTAGTCATCAAAGAAGCAACATATGATTTCTCAGGCGAACTTTGTTTGCGTTCCCTGATAACTTCGCAAACCTGCTCGAACATTGCAGCAGAAATTCCACTCTTCATTTTTGTAAGCCTCTTTGATTTTTAAGTCCAAGAGTTTCTATTTTCTTACGTAAGGTATTTCTGTTTATACCTAATATTTTTGCTGATTTTTGCTGGTTCCACTTTGTTTTTTCCAGCAGCAATCTCAATAGAGGCCTCTCAAGTTGAGGTAGCACGTCCGCCATTAGGGAATCTTTGTCTAACTCAACCGCATCTCTTACCAGTATCTCCAGTTTGCGTTCAGCAAGATCTTCCAGAGTTTCCTCTGAGTCTGCTAACGGAAGACTTTTGAACAGATTTTTTGGTAAAGAGTCCAAGGTAATTGTACCGGTTACATTGGTGATCATCAAGCTCTTGACCGTATTTTCCAACTCACGAATATTTCCCGGCCAGCCGAAACGAGCCAGCACATTTAACGCATCAGGCGCAACTGCTTTACGCCCAACTGCCATTTCCTTACTGCCTTTTTGCAAGAAATGATCAACCAGTACAGGAATATCTTCCCTACGTTCCCGTAAAGGCGCAATGTCGACTGGAAACACATTCAACCTGTAATAAAGATCTTTCCGGAACTGAGATTTGTTAATCAAATTTTCCAGATTCTGGTGTGTAGCAGCAATCACACGCATATCAGTTGTGATCAGTTCGTGCCCGCCCAGTCGTTCAAATTGTTTTTCCTGAAGAACTCTCAGCAACTTACTCTGCAGTCTCATCGGCATATCACCGATCTCGTCCAGAAACAACGTACCCTGACTCGCGAGTTCAAGCTTACCACGCTTACGTTCGGTTGCACCGGTAAAAGCACCTTTTTCGTGTCCAAACAATTCTGACTCCATCAGTTCTGATGGTATCGCCGCGCAGTTAATTGCAACAAAAGGCTGGCTGTCACGTAAAGAGTGCTGGTGAATGGAACGTGCAATCAGTTCCTTACCAGTTCCGCTTTCACCTTGGATGAGAACTGTCAAATCTGTTGCCGCGACTCGTCCAATTGCCTTATAGAGATCGCGCATGACTTTGCTTTGTCCTGTCAGCAAATCGTTTGCAACTTTAACTTTTTTGAGTCCGTTACTTTCCGAAGTGAGTAGCGGTACTCTCAGTGCGCTTTTTACCAGTTCTTCAATTTCATCAATATTGAAAGGTTTCGCCACATAATCAAATGCACCCGCTTTCATAGCTTCAACCGTGTTGTACATCGTACTCTGTCCAGTCATGACGATGGTCAACAGGTACGGGTACTCCTGCAAAATTTCCCGAGTGAACGAAAGGCCGTCAAGTCCAGGAAGATTTATGTCTACGAGAGCCAGCCGAATCGGATACTTCCGAAGCTGTTGCCGGGCTTCCGGTGCATCTGTTGCCAAATGAGGAATATACCCTGCCTGAGTTAGTGTACGCTCCAAAACCCAGCGGATACTGTGCTCATCATCTAAGACCAAAATATGAAAGGGTTCCTTGTTTAGTTCGGTTTCCATTATTTTGGACATAGCTTTTATGGCTCATCTTTTCAGCAAATATAATAATAAACTTACTTCTTATTTCTGCAGGACAAGTTTTTACTAACTTTGCAGATATTTTGTTGCCGGAGCAAGTAAAGTATCCGGAAGTAGTTTCTCTTCCGCAAGAAATTCAAACAGGCTCAAGAGTGATTCCCGCATACTGTCCAAATCTTCTTCCAGTGGATTTGCATTTTCTATGAACCATTTGCTCATAAAACGTTTAACTAACTTCAAGTCCCATTCAGCAACAGGCGGTGGTTGATAGTCTACCAGGAATACTTCAAGGTCTTCCTCGACTTGTTCCTGTTTTTTTGTAGGAACAAGTTTAAGGTACTTTTTATAAATGTTCTCTTCAATCGCCGGAATACGTTCTTCCAACTGCTCATCCTCCTGCAGATCTTCTTCAGTTTCTGCAATCATTCCTTCTTTATCGGAAGCTTCAATTTTGTCTGTAAGTTCTTGTATAAATTCGTGATTACGTTTATCAAACTTTTCCATCTCTGCAGGCAAGCCGGCGAGATCCAGCTCTACACCTTCAACTGAGGCACGTGTTTTAAGGAAAAGTGCAATGAGTACAGGATTTGAAAGATACGGAATTTTTTCACTGTTCGAAATTTGATGACGTGTTGCTTTTGCCAAAACAGATTTAATGGACTTCTCGGAATTTGCTTCTTCCAATTGCGCAAGTCTCTGGTCAAGATCCGTAATAAAATCTTCTGTCAACAACTTCATCAGGATATCTACTTCAGTACTATCACTATCAAGCAGAGTCTTGAGTTCTGTCTTGTTCATCCTCAAATCAGACAGTTCTGGTTCAAATGCAAGAGTAGGCAAAGTACTTAAAAGTTGTTCGAGTTGTTCAGTGGAGCCTGCCTGTTGAGGAACTCTCTTAGGCATTGCCAGACGCCGACGGATCATTTTGCTTTGACGCTTTTGCTGCTGACGCTTAAGCATGCCTGATTTTTTTTGTTTTGTTTTTTTTGCCATATTTATAAAAAAGTAATAAAAGTTTTGAAGTTGATCGCATATTATTGCAGAATTATCAAATAAAATCACGTCAAATTAGTGCCTTATTTTTTGTTGGTTTTGCTTTTTAACTTTGCAGTGATGGCAAAAACAGACAGATATATTATATAATTTACGCTTTAATATTTTTTATTATCACAGGTATTGCTGAATGAAACATGTACGAAAATATTGTCTAGGACTTATCTTTTTGGGAGGACTGTCAATAATTGCTTTTGCGGGTGAAGGTCCGGTTGAATCCCTGCCCTTCCCAACTCCACTTGATACTTATGGAGACGCGGACTTAATTAAAAGTGGTGATATCATGGTTGTCTTAACAAACCGGATAGGGCAGACTCCCTTTAATTTCTGGGCTTCTCTCATATTTTTATTTGCAATTCTGCATACGTTTTTTGCGGCAAAAATTACGCTGATAGCCAGAAAACTGGAACAAAAGCATGCAGCTAAAATGAGAGCGGAAGGGAAATCTGAAGAAGAGATTGAGCATAATACACCTTTCTTTACAGAGATACTTCATTTCTTTGGAGAGGTTGAAGCTATTTTTGGGATTTGGGTTCTGGCCCTTGCTGCAGTAACCATTTCATTTTATGACTGGAACACTTTTAAGAATTACATCGCACACACGGTTAATTTTACCGAACCTATGTTTGTGGTGGTGATTATGGCACTGGCCTCAACACGTCCAATTATGCTGTTCGCGAAACAAATCATGGGCAAATTTGCTGCTCTTGGGAAATACTCTCCAGGAGCTTGGTGGCTCTCAATTCTTACTATAGCACCCTTGTTGGGCTCTTTTATAACAGAGCCTGCTGCAATGACAATTGGAGCAATGTTACTAGCAGAGCAGTTCTACCGGCTTAAACCGTCCAGCAAACTTGCTTACGCTACGATCGGGATCCTTTTCGTCAATGTTTCAGTTGGAGGGACAATCACCCAATTTGCCGCACCGCCCGTATTGATGGTGGCAGCAAAGTGGGAATGGACACTCCCCTTTATGGCCTTGAATTTCGGTTGGAAAGCATCGTTGGGAATTGTTATTTCAAATATTCTATATTTCATGGCCTTTAAGCGTGAGTTTGCACGGTTAGCTTCTGTTTCTGTTACAGAAGTTTCAGTTGAAGAATCCACAGATCTTCAGGAAGAATTTGTACCGATTTGGATCACTTTAGTGCATATTCTCTTCATGGGCTGGACTGTTTTAATTGCGCACTATCCACCGCTTTTCATAGGAGGTTTCCTGTTTTTCCTCGGTTTTGCGATTGCAACCAAACCGCATCAAAGTCATATCAATTTAAAACCACCTTTACTGGTAGGTTTTTTTCTAGCAGGATTAGTTACTCATGGAGGAATGCAGGCCTGGTGGATCGCACCGGTGCTGGGCTCACTTGGAGATATACCCTTGATGCTGACGTCAATAGTACTGACGGCATTCAATGATAATGCGGCAATTACTTTCCTGAGCACTTTAGTTCCGGATCTTTCCATTACAGCAAAATATGCGGTTGTTGCGGGTGCAGTGACTGGGGGCGGATTAACGGTGATAGCTAATGCTCCAAATCCGGCGGGACAGTCTATTTTGTCCAAGTTTTTTCCTGGTGGAGTAAACCCTGCAAAACTCTTAATGGGAGCTCTTATTCCTACCATTATTTTGGGTTTGCTCTTTATGGGTATTCCGCAGGATGTTCAGGATCCAAAACAGCTTGAAAACGCAGGAATAGAAGTTACAGACTGATTCTTGAAAATTTCGGGGTAAATTTTAGGAACAGATTCTGCATTTCACCCCACCGGCCTGCTGGTTTTAATCAAAAGGCGAATAGGTGTTCCAATTTTAAGTTTGATGAAATAACCCTACACGAAGGAAATATATGTATCGATTTGCAAAATGGTTTTTTACGCTCGGAGTTCTTGCTGTAATTAGTACGAGCATCTACTCTTCAGTAGGAGGGCAAAATGATCGTGCTCCATTTCCTGTCCCACTCAGTTGCTACTCTGAAGATCTTGGTTCAGCAAAGTTTATTGAAGCAGGCTGTGACAAGATTCACAATGTTGAAAACTATCGTGATCCTGTGGGCGGCAGTGTGGGCGAGATACTTTCGCATCGCATAAGCGCCAATTCGTTCAATCTGATAGCTTCACTGATTTTTCTGATTGCCATTCTGCATACATTTATGGCCAACAAAATCACGGCCAAGGCGCATCTTATTCAAGAAGAACATGACGAACGTATGAAGGCTGCTGGTGCCTCTGAAGAAGAAATCAAGCATGACGTTCCTTTCAAAGCAGAGCTTTTTCACTTTCTGGGAGAAGTAGAAGTTGTTTTTGGAATGTGGGTCATTGCATTGTTGTTTACCACCATAGGCTTTTTCGATTGGACGACATTTAAGAATTACATGGTCTACGACCGCGTTTTCATTGAGCCAATGTTTGTGGTTGTAATTATGGCAATTGCTTCCACGAGACCGGTGGTTAAGTTTGCAGAGCAGTTGCTCGGACTTGCTGCAGGAATAGGTGGTCACAGTAAAGCTGCCTGGTGGTTCTCAATCCTGCTGATTGCTCCACTGCTTGGTTCTTTCATCACCGAACCTGCTGCAATGACGATTGCCGCTCTTTTATTGGCCAACCAATTTTACAAGTATAAGCCGTCTTCCGGATTTGCCTATGCCACGATTGGTCTGCTCTTCGTCAATATCTCAGTAGGTGGTACACTGACCCATTTTGCTGCTCCACCGGTACTGATGGTTGCAGCACCCTGGGGCTGGGATATGGGTTTTATGGCTGCTAATTTTGGCTGGAAGGCCGCTTTGGGCATCCTCATTTCCAATTTACTGTACTTCATTATCTTTCGTAGTCAGTTTGCTAAAATGGGCAAGCAGGATGATGGAAATGCAAGCGCTGATTTTGATACACCTGAAGTGCAGACACTAAAACCTGGTCAGCTGAGTCACGAAGAATTCGAAGCCAAGTGGACTGAAAGAGAAATTCCAATTCCTTGGTGGGTCACGTTGGTTCATATCTTTTTTCTAGCTTGGACAGTCTTTAATGCGCATTATCCTGTCATGTTCATCTCGGGTCTGCTTTTTTTCCTGGGATTTATGTCACTCACTGCAACACATCAGAACAAGGTTGAATTCAGAGGGCCTATGATGGTTGGCTTTTTTCTAGGTGGCTTGATAACTCACGGCGGCCTGCAGGCCTGGTGGATCGCTCCGGTATTGGGATCGCTGGCGGAACTGCCTTTGATGTTGACTGCAACTGCTTTGACTGCTGTCAATGACAATGCGGCAATTACTTATCTTGCGACTTTAGTACCGAACCTGGCAGAAGCTTCAAAATATGCGGTTGTAGCTGGGGCAGTTACCGGTGGAGGATTGACGGTGATTGCGAACGCCCCTAACCCGGCCGGACAGTCTATACTTAGCCGCTTTTTTAAGAATGGCGTAAATCCGTTAAAGCTGTTGGTGTCCGCACTTATTCCCACGATCATCATGGGGCTTTGTTTTATGGCGCTTTAGCCTAATTTGAAGAATGGAAGTGCGTGTCATTGACCGCACTTCTTTTTAATGTTTCTTTAAATTATTCAAAACATCATGTTAGAGATCTTTGTAAAAATGAACTCCTATTGAAGGGCTGGAGGTTCCGATTGAAAGATTATTTTCAAAGCGGATTTGTCTTTTGGCGATTTCAAAAGCTAAGCCTAGAATTTTAAAAGGAAATTCCCAGCCGACACCTAAATATCCTCCTTTACCATTCAACTCACCCAAAGTTCCTTTAGTTTTTAATATATTTTTAGAAAGACCCCAGCGGAAAAAAAGTCCACCGTCACCTTGAAATGGGTCATGCTTGCCTTCCAGTCCAAGTTTCCAGAGCTCCATTCGTTGTCCTCTGCCGATGCTTGCGGATGCTCTAGTAAAATCAATATACATCAAACCAAGTGCCAAACCAAAAGAGTTTTCATAAGGTTCTTCCCGCCAAAAATTAATTGTTGGACCAATTCCGGAAGTCGTTTCATTTTGGGTTATGTTTCCGTAATTTAGGGTTGCAGTATCAAAATGTTCACGGGCTCTTAGTTTCCACTTTTGTGCACTGGCAGTTTCTGTCATGTAGAAAAAAACAAAAAACATCCAAGACAGATATTTAAAATATTTTATGAAAATAGTCACTTTTCTTTATCTCTTTCAATATGAAACATTTCTGTAAAATTCAACCATAAATTAACCCAATTTAATTGCGTGTTTGCTCAGCGGCAAATAACGATAACGTTTGCCTGTAACAGCAAATATTGCATTTGCCAATACTGGTGCTGCAAGCGGAACTGCTGGTTCGCCAACACCTCCAATTTCGTCATCGTCCAGTGCTTGATTTTCGATGATGCTCACGTAAATATCAGGTACACCCTGCATCCGTAAAATAGCATAATCGTGAAAATTGCTCTGCTCGACTTGTCCGTCTTTCAAACTTATTTCTTCACCTAGTGCTGCTGAAAGTCCAAAAATAAAACCACCTTCCATTTGTGCACGTACTGTATCCGGATTGACCACTTTCCCGCAATCGATGGTGATCCACGCTTTGTGTAATTTCAGCAGTCCGGAAGAATTAGTTGAAATTTCCAGCACAGTTCCAACGATGCTGCCAAACGATTTATGTAGCGCAATTCCAAGTCCATGACCATCCGGAAGACTCCGTTCCCAGTTTGCGTCTTCTGCCACTTTTTCAAGGACCTTACGGAAACGTGGTTCATTTATTAACAGTTTTCTGCGATATTCATACGGATCTTGATTTGCTGCATGTGCGGCTTCATCAAGGGCACTTTCTGTATAAAAGGCATTGTGAGAACTACCAACTGAACGCCAGAAACCTACTGGAACTCCTGGGTCAACGAGCGAATAATCAAAGTCAAAATCCGGAATTGAGTAAGGTAATTCTTCCGCTCCTTCGGTGGAAGTTGGATCAAATCCAAGCCAACCTAAAGGTGCGAAATAGCGCTTGAGAATGGATGGACCTGCTAATTGATTTTTCCAATTCTGCGGAAATCCATCGGGACCAAGACTTATTTGAAAACGGCTCATACTGGCAGGACGGTAATAATCGTGCTGCATATCTTCTTCACGCATCCAAATCACTTGCACAGGTTTTTGCAATAATTTCGAAATAGTTACTGCTTGTGTGACAAAATCTGTTTCTAAACGTCTGCCAAATCCTCCGCCGAGTAAAGTAGTGTTAATCCGTATTTGATCGTTATCAAGATCGGTTATTTCTTTGACGACATCCAGCGACTTTTCCTGATTTTGAGTAGGCACCCAAATTTCGCAAAAATCGTTTTGGACATGCGCAGTACAGTTCATTGGCTCCAAAGTAGCATGAGCTAAAAAAGGAACTTCGTATTCCAAATCTAAAAACGGAAGTCCTGCTGCTGAGTGCTTAGAGTCAATTTCTGTCTTTCCTTCAACATCAAGTGCAGACCGTAATTGTTGCCGAACTTGCAGACTGTCCAGTCCCGCATTGGAAGGTTCTCCTGCAGTTTTTCCACCATGAAATTTTGGATTCAAAGCCTCCATTCCTTTTTTTGCACGCCACGTATTGTCTGCAACCACAGCAATACCGTTTGGTACTCTAACAACTGCTTTCACACCTCTTACCTCTTTTGCAGCAGTTTCATCATAAGAAAGGACTTCACCTTCAAAAATCGGAGATTGCCGGACAGTCGCAAAGAGCATTCCTGATATGCGCACGTCAATTCCGAATTTAGCAGAACCTGTTACTTTGTCAGGAAGATCTAAACGTGGAATGGATCTTCCAACCAGTTTATAATCTACAGGAGATTTGAGTGGTGGATCTGATGGAATATCAAGTTTTCCTGCTGCTTCTGCCAATTCACCAAATGAAAATTCACGTCCGCTTTTTTGATGAATAATTTTTCCGGAATGTGCGTTACATTGACTTGCAGGCACTTCCCATATTTGCGCAGCGGAGGTTTTAAGCATCTCACGGGCAGCCGCACCAACTTCACGCAGCGGTTCCCAAAATCCCTTAATACTTGAACTCGCTCCAGTGATTTGGAGGGGTTGCTCCGGATTTTTGTAATCGGAATTTGCAGGAGTAGTTTCCGTTTTTATGCTTTGCCAGTCTGCTTCCATTTCTTCAGCAATAATCATTGAAAGAGCAGTGTTTACTCCCTGTCCCATTTCTGAACTGGGAGCAATCAAAGTGATTGTACCATCTGAAGAAATTCTGATCCATAATCCTAAATCAGCTCCTTTTGTTGCCGTAACGGAAGTTTCACTTTTAGCTGCAAAACTTTTTAACGGCTCAAAAGCAATTCCAATGGCAAAACCTGTTCCGGCGAGCGTGGAAGATTTTAGAAATGTTCGGCGTTTTATTTTAAATTTTTCCATTTCAATTTCCTTTTTCCTGTATCAATTCAGCAGAACGCCGAATTCCACGTCTGATACGGACGTAAGTTCCGCAGCGGCACAAATTAGTTATCTTCTGCTCAATCTCCTCATCACTTGGTTTTGGGATGTCTTTCAACAATCCATCCACTGCCATTATTTGTCCTGATTGGCAATAGCCGCATTGCGGAACTTGTTCCTCTAACCATGCTTGTTGAACTGGATGACTACCATCGGAAGAAAGCCCTTCGATGGTTTTAATGTCTGCTCCCACTGCGGCAATAACCGGAAAACTGCAAGACCGTACAACCTGTCCATTGACCTGTACAGTACAGGCTCCGCATTGCCCAATACCGCAACCGAATTTTGTTCCAGTCAATCCTAGCTCATCACGCAAAACCCAGAGCAAGGGCATTTCATTTTCAACATCAAGCTGATGCTGGATTCCATTTATTTTCAGTGTTTGCAATGTGACCTCATTATTGATGAAACTTTAAAACGTCTTGAAATCGTGTCATTTAAAGAAAAGAGAGAAATATATTTAATTTCAAAAAATAATACAATTAAGATTTATCTCAAGGATCTAAAAGACAAATTATGGATTTCAGAGTAATTCCGGAACCATGATTATAATTAAAAACAAAATTTCATCCATTATAACAGTAAGTGAAGATTATAACGAGCTTCACTATTTAAACCCAGATTTTGAATGAGACTTAACAAGAACTTTTCCATAGAAGCGAGTACAGACGCTAAAAATGGCAAAAACATTTTGCGCCTTTGTATTGTTTCAACTAAAATTAAAGGTTGAAAATATTTTATTGAACCTTATCTTCTAATCATAAATGACGTATTCCGGAAATGTACATGAGATTTTGCTTGATGAAAAGCAAATCCTGCTCATCGGTACCGCACACATCTCACAATCAAGTGTAGATGAAGTGAACGACGTAATCGAGCAGGAAAAGCCCGACACGGTTTGTATTGAACTTTGCGCTTCCCGTCATCAGGCAATGATGGAAAAAGATCAATGGAAAAACATGGACATCTTCAAGGTTGTGCGTGAAGGTAAGTCATTTTTATTGTTTGCAAATTTGATCATGACTGCATTTCAAAAACGCCTGGGTTCTCAGCTTGGAG
>ERZ1047985.980-NODE-980-length-20607-cov-5.483505_pt1 | contig 20607 bp, 13 predicted proteins | sample MGYA00383097_ERZ1047985 | MGnify/ENA primary metagenome ERZ1047985 (study PRJEB29581, sample SAMEA5548367) | metagenome | biome: marine; feature: coastal; material: water | depth 50 m | study: Short-term variability in the microbial, nano- and picoplankton...
GTATCTAGCATGGTACTTTTCTTATCTTTTTTGCTAGCGCTAAGTTCACTAGCAAAAATATCTATCGCTTGACTTTGGTAATGAATATTACCTTGAGCATTGAAGGTCATTAGTAGACGGTCGAAGGCTAAATTATCCGCAATCACGGTTTGGCTTTTATCAATAAGCGTAACGCCACCACTAAAGTTGGCTATTTGATCTTTTTCGATGCTGGAATATTTAGAGGTGATGCGTATGCTGTCATCGGTGACTTTTAGTGCCTTGTCAACGATAGGAGCGTAAATAGGCATAGGGCACTGTAACTGGGATTGAGTCGTTGCTTGCTGAGCTTTTTCGGCAAAAGCTGAGCAAAAAAATGCGCTACTAAAGTAAGCGAAGACGCTAGCAAGGGGAAAAAGTTGTCGGGAAAAAAGCATTAATTATTAAATGTTATCTTAAATATGCACGATGAAGCGTATATGATATAGCAAATATAGAATTCTAGCTACGCGTAGCGAGTAAATAGCAAATTAAAGTGTAAGGTGAAATCAAAAGTATGCGCATTTGGGGAAAAGTTTTAGGTTTTTTGTTTGGCTTTATGCTGAGTAAAAACTTGTTTGGTGCTCTGTTAGGTCTTTGGTTAGGACATATATTTGATCGCAGTCGAGGCTTTGATTTTGACGGCTTATCGCAAGGTGAAGAAGACGATGTTTCTCGCCAAGCGGTATTTTTCTATACCGCTTTTTCGGTAATGGGGCATGTAGCAAAAGCCAAAGGGCAAGTGACCAATCATGAAATAGCCTTTGCTAGTGCTTATATGGATAAGCTTGGTTTGAATAACGAATTGCGCCAACAAGCTCAAGATGCCTTTCGTGAGGGAAAAATGGCAGGCTTCCCACTTAAAGAGCGATTACGTAAATTTAAACGAATTTGTGGTAATCGCCATGATTTATTTTTGATGTTTTTGGAAATTCAAATACAAGTGGCTTTTTCTGATGGCGACTTAGATAGCCAAGAGCGTGAAGTTTTACACACCATTGCGAAGTTTTTAGGTTATTCATCACGACAGTTAGACAATTTATTAGAAATGATCATTGCAGGTGCTGCTTTTCATCAGCAGCAAGCTGGTCAAGGTTATCAGCAGCGCGCTGGTGCTAGCTTCAATAGTGTCAATCAAATTGATAATGCTTATAAAGTGCTTGGGGTGACGAAAGATAGTTCGAAAGCGGAAATTAAAAAAGCGTATCGCAAGCTGATGTCGCAACATCACCCTGATAAATTAATTGCTAAGGGATTACCCCCAGCAATGATGGAAGCAGCGAAAGAAAAAACCCAAGATATTCAAGCCGCGTATGATTTGATTTCAAAACAAGGTAACTAAAGCTTCGCGTCGCGAGTTTCGAAGAAAACACTGTTAATTTTCGTCACTCGTTGCTTTTCTTGCTCGTAACTAAAGTTTACCAACCTATCGACTTTAACCAACTGTTAATTTGAGTGATTAATGCTTGCTCTGGGTAAAAACCTATAGCGGTATTATTGAGTTGCCTTTGACGGTAATAAACTTTCATTTCTTTTTTTGCTAAGGCTAAACGCTGTGGTGCTTTATCTAGCACTATGTCGTTATCGCGCCTTAGGTATAAATCTAGAATTGCCGGCTCGCTGTTAGCCAACTTTTTGGCAAACTCACTGTTAGCCTCATCAAGTAACTTATCTCCTGTTAATACATAACTACTTAATAAAATAATGGCGTTGGGGGCTTGTAGTATTTTGTTTGAATCTAAAAGCTCAATCAATATTGTGCCGTGATTGCCTTGAGCAATCATTATAACAATGCCAGGGTATTCTTTTGCTTTGTCACTGACCGTATTGATCATAGCCGAAAAGCTAGTTTTATAATTATCAAGGCTGACTTTGTTTTCTTCTATTTGAGCACTCAGTTTCAATGCCGAGGAAGGATAGTTTTCAGGCTTAGCATTGGGCTGAACACTGATGGTTGTCCAGCCTTGTTTAGGCAATCGCTTACGTAGAAAATTAATCGCTTTCGGGTTCACAGCACCCTGTTGCCAGTCAGGAATTAATATTGCGACACCTTTATTATTGGCACTGGTATTTTCATTGAACAGTGTGATGTACTCTTGTGTGCCAACAAGTATTGGTTTTACTTTGGTGCTAGGCAAGTAATGTTTAAGATCCTCTCGGTATTGCTTACCAAGAGGAACAGGTAATGGCACGGCTTTAGTGTTGTTCGCTGACTTTGACGTTTCGTCTTTATCTTTAGCTTGCTCGGCAACGACCAAAGAGCTTGAACACATAAGTATCAAAAGAGTGATTGATAATTTAATTGATACTTGCACAGTGCTTTGCCTCTGTAAATTAAGTTTTAGGTTTAGAGTTTATATCGGCCGGATATGGGAAAGTGTTAATCAAACGGGCAAGGTGCGACGAAACAGAGTAATTCACCCGTAACAGGGTGTGCAAGGCCTAAGTTTCTTGCATGTAATTGCAACCTAGGGCTGACGGTTAATGCTTGTTCGTGAGCATATAATCTGTCGCCTAAAATGGGGTGTCCTAACGCTAACATATGTACCCGTAATTGATGAGAGCGACCCGTAACAGGTCTTAATTCAATCAAGGTACTATCATCACCTGAACTCAGTAATGAATAACTTAAGACATTGTAATGCGTTAATGATTGCTTGCCATTTTCATGATTAACTTTTTGTTTTGGTCGATTTGGCCAGTCACATATTAAGGGTAAGTCTACACTACCTTCTATTTCTGCTACTTTACCAAACACACGGGCAATATAACTTTTCTTAGTTTTTCGTTGTTCAAATTGACGACTAATCGCTACATGGGCCGCTTTATTCAGCGCCATGATGATAATACCGGACGTTGCCATATCTAAACGGTGTACAATAGTGGCGCTGGGTAAAACGCGCTGTACTCTATTTTGTAAACAATCTTGATGCTCTGGCAAACGCCCTGGCACACTCAGTAAACCGCTGGCTTTATTGAGCACAACTAAGTCCTTATCTTGATAAATTATATCAAGATAAGGACTCATTGGCGGTTGGTAAATAAAATCAGGGTTGGCACTCATTTGTTTCGCTTCGCTTTTAGTTTTAAGTTTTAAGTGGCGAGTTTTGAAGTGAAACTACTGAGAGTTTGCTACTTCGCTACTCGCTTCTTCTCTTGCGGGTTACTTTTAATTAATGGGTTACTACTATCATACGAATAGCTTCAAAAGTTAGCTGTGCTTTATCAATATAGTGGCTTAACTCAGCCTGCTGATGGCTGATAAAGTCAATTTCTGCTTGGCGAACACTTGGATTGATAGCTTTTAATGCTGTTAATCGTTGTTGCTCTTGCTCAAGTTTATTTTGCATGTTTTCTAACGCTTTTGCTTGAATAGCCGCTATTTCTTGTTTGCCGTGCTGTTCAGCTTTAGTTACTAGTGGCCCTATTTGCACTTTTAACGCTTTCGTCAATTGCAGCGCCATTTGTTTTTTCACTGGTCTTAATTGCTTATCGAGCACGACTTCACTGACTTTATCGGCGAGGTTGTTACCGTTTTTGTCCACTAAAATACGAATAGGTGTCGTCGGTAAATAACGACCTAATTGTAGATTGGCTGGGGCAGTTGCTTCAACGGTAAATAAGCATTCAAGGAAAAACGTGCCTACAGGTAATGCTTCGCTTTGAAGTAATCCGATACTGGCGTTACCAATTTCATCACTGAGCACTAAATCCATGACGCCGCGTACCATGGGGTGATCCCAAGTGAGCAGTTGGTAGTTTTCGTTTATCAGGGCAGTATTACGATCAAAGGTAATGGTGGTGCCATCTTCTGGTAAACAAGGGAAGTTGCTATTAAGCATATGCTCACTTTGATTCAATGCAATGGCATTGTCGGCTTTATCATCTTGTTGGACGCCAAAAACATCTAAGGCTTGAAACATAAATTGTGGCAGCTCTATCTGTTTATCACTTTGTACTATTTTTTCAACTAACTCGTGGGCTCTACCTTGACCAGATGAGTTTAATTCAAGCAGTTTGTCTCGGCCACTTTCTAACTCTGATTTTATCGCTAAATGTTTTTGCCAACTGTCAGAAATCAGCTTTTCTGCTTTACTGGATTGTTGTTGTTCACTTAAAGCTAGCGACAGTAATTGTTCGCCAAAGGCTTCATAGACAACGCGACCGGTAATACAAGTATGTTCAAAAGCTTGCATACCCTGCTGATACCAATCAAATAATAACTGTTGTGCTGAATTTTCAAAGTAAGGCACATGTATGCGGATCACCTCAGTTTGCCCAATTCGATCAAGACGACCAATACGCTGCTCGAGTAAATCAGGGTTTCGTGGTAAGTCGAACAAAACCAAGTGATGAGCAAATTGGAAGTTACGGCCTTCACTGCCTATTTCAGAGCACAATAATAATTGTGCGCTGTCTTCGTCTTGAGCAAAATAAGCGGCGGCTTTATCACGCTCAAAAATAGATAAACCTTCGTGAAATACTGCTGAGCGTATACCTTCTTTAATACGCAGTGCGGCTTCTAAGTCGATTGCGGTTTGTGCATGAGCACAAATAACCAAGACCTTTTCTTTTTTGAGTGTGGTGAGCAATTCAATTAAATAGTCAACACGTGGATCAAAGCCAGTCCAAGTTTCAGTCTGTGCATCAAGGCCATAAAGAATTTCTGGGGTAAAAATGGTTTTCGCTTGCTTAGACTTTACTAATGTTTCAGGACAATCGCTAAGCATAAACTCGTTAATGCTTGTTTGGTATTGCTCTGGTAGCGCTAGTGGCGCAGGGTGAATTTCACGTGCGGGAAAGCCTTTAATGGTGTTACGTGAGTTTCTAAATAAAATACGGCCAGTACCGTGCCTATCAAGTAATTGCGCTAATAATTGCTGGCGAACACGTTTTTGTTCATCACTATCTTTGCTATTTAGCCCTGCTAGCTGCTCACTTATATCTGATTCTTTTAATAGCTCTGTTAGGGTAAGCTCTTGTCCTTGATTAAGCTTTTCACCTTCAACTAAGGCATTAGCAGCATCAGCCACTTCACTGTAATGAGACTCTTCCTCGGTGAACTTATCATAGTCAAAGAACCTGTCAGAGTCGAGTAAACGTAAGCGAGCAAAGTGACTTTCATGGCCTAATTGATCGGGTGTGGCGGTTAATAATAAAACGCCGGGGATGACTTGTGCTAATTGTTCAATACATTGATATTCAAGGCTCGGTTTATCTTGCTGCCAATCTAAATGGTGCGCTTCATCGACAACCATTAAATCCCAATCTTCGCTGATTAATTCATCGTACCATTGAGGGTTTTTGGTAATAAAGCCTAAATTAACTAGCACTAATTGTTCGGTGCTAAAAGGGTTGGTTTCATCTCCACCAGCGGTTTCAACACAACGGTCTTCATCAAAAATACTAAATTTAAGGTTAAAGCGGCGTAACATTTCCACTAGCCATTGATGCATTAACGATTCAGGTACTATGATCAAAATGCGTTTTGCACGACCGCTAACTAATTGTTGATGAATGATTAAACCCGCTTCAATCGTTTTACCTAAGCCCACTTCGTCGGCTAATAAAACCCGTGGTGCAAAGCGATTGCCCACTTCATCGGCAATGTATAATTGGTGTGGAATAAGGCTTACTCGTCCGCCTGTTAAACCCATTAATTCAGATTGCTGCTGCTGATATTGGTGCTGTAAACAATCTTTGCGCAAGCGAAACCAATCTAATCTATCTACTTGACTGTTTAATAAGCGATCATGAGGTTTATTAAACTTGATAAAGTTATCTATCATCACTTCTTTCAAGGATGTTTCTTCTAAGGTGTCTTGCCTAGTACCTTGATAAGTAATAATGCCATGTGCTTCATTGCTAGATGCTACTTTTAATCCCCAGCCTTCGTGGCTTGGAATAATATCACCAACATTGAAAATAACACGCGTTAGAGGTGCATTGGCTTTGGCGTATTGGCGTGATTCGCCTGTGGCGGTAAAAACTATATTAACAAATCGGTGTTCTATACCTGTAACAGTTCCTAAACCTTGATCTGACTCACTATCACTGATCCAACGTTGACCTACCTGAAATGGCATAAAATAAACTCTCCAAGAACTAAAAATTTGCATAAAACTATAGTGCGGAACGTTCAGCACTGAAAACGGCGCTATAGTACCTGTTCATTAAATATAATCATAGGCAGCTTCGTTAAATAATTCAGTAAAGTTCGTAATTATTTACCATACCTAGTATTCACGTTATTCCCGTTGTGTTTCGTCATTTTCGTAGTCACTAAATTGATAACTAATCATATTTATGCACATGGCTCAGGCTCGTTATTAGCTAAAAGCAATGAGAACTTCGATTCATACACCTCGAAGATGATAGTTATAGCCACTACCTGAGTTAACTACATCTCCATGTAACTAATTGATAGAACAGTGATAAAATTGCTAAGGTTAATTAGGGATTCATGTAAAGTTAAGTACAGACTTTGCATTTTTTTATGTAGGCTTAATTCTTGATGTAGTGTTTGATTAATATGTTTGATTTGTGGGGTACTGTACTGCTCAATATTTTTCAAGCATGAGCGAATAATTTGCTTTAATTATTCATTTTTCCATGGTTTAGGCAGTAAGTTGATAACATTGCACTGATCAATAATGTCAAGTAAGCTTTCTATATCTGCATAGCCAGTCATTAATATTTTTACTATTTCAGGGAATTGATGATCAACCTGTTGTAAAAATTCAGCGCCAGACATGCCTGGCATAAGTTGATTTGAAACCAGTAAATCTATTTTTTGTTTTGATAAAACTGACAAAGCAGCAACAGCACTGTTGGCTACTACAACTTGATATTCTTCCCGATAAAACAAACGCGTGAGTGTGCTAAGTACAGAATTATCGTCATCAACAAATAATACAGCTCTGTTTTTTAACACGTTTTTATCCCTAGGAAAGGGTCAACAGTATCAATACTTTTTTCTGATGATGTAAGTGGTAAGCTGATTGTAAAAGTTGTGCCTTTGCCTACTTGACTGGAAACTTGAATATTACCATTATGTTTTTTTATAATAGAATGAGAAATAGATAGTCCCAACCCTGTCCCTTTACCTATAGGCTTTGTAGTGAAAAAAGGATCGAACATTTTTATTTGTTCTGCTTCGCTTATGCCACAACCATTGTCAGTTACGGTAATAAATATAGTATTATTATCATAGTAACTGGCAATAATTATTTCACTGAATCCCTTGTTTTTATTACTATCTTCACAGGCATAACAGGCATTAATCAATAAGTTCATGATTACTTGGCTTAGTTCGCTAGGGTAGCAAAACAATAGCGGCAGTGGTTGTAATCTTTTTTCTAAAGTACACTTATACTTCATTTCATTCCACACCAGACGTAGTGCAGTTTTTATTACGTCTTCATTTAGATCAGTTTCACATTTGTTAGTATCATCTACTCGAGAAAAACTTTTCAAGTCTTGAACAATATCGCGAATGCGTTCGGTACCGTTAATGGAGTCGGCAATTAAATCGTCCATGTCTGTCATAATATAATCAATATCTAGTTTTTGCTGTAAGGCGCTTACACTAGCTAATTGTTTTTGTATTTTTTCTTTGTCATTACTGGCAATGGCTTGTTGTAAATTTGAGGTGGCTACTTGGTATGTTTGAATACTCATTTTATATTCTTTTAATACTTCTAAATTACCCATAACAAAGCCCGTTGGGTTATTAATTTCGTGGGCAACACCTGCGGCAAGTTGACCGACTGATGCCATTTTTTCTGACTGTACTAGCATTTGCTGTTGATGTGTAAGGTTTTTGTTTAGCTGTTCTTGTTTTATTTTTGCTCGTTTTAATGACATTTCTCTTAGTAAAATTTTATCTACCATGTCTTTAAAGTTTTTCTTAAGTTCGGCAATTTCTAAAATTTTAAATTTTTTATCATTTAAGTCACAATATTCGTTATTGGCAACGTTGCTGGCAAATTCTTGTAATTTTTCTAGTGGTTTAACAAAATGTTTGTGAGCTAAAGAATGTACAGCGATAGTTGTGCAGGCCCAAAGAAGTAAAAATGAAATTATTATTTGTTGTAACAATTCTGTTCTTAATGCGTTTAACGTTGTGGTGTTGGTGCGATAAGCTAATGTTAATTTTAAATTAGGCAATTGAACACGGGTTACTTCTTCATCTATAAGGGAACCAATAGTGAAAATAACCTTGTTGTCTTGTTCTAGTTGCAGTTGGTGGTGCTCACCCAGTTTTTCTAGCTCTAATTGTTTTACCATGTCATACATACTAATATCGAGTACTAAAAATCCTTCAGTAAGTTGGTTGTAAAAAATTTCAGCATATAAATGCCAAGTCTCTAATTGCTGATTTTTATCCAATGATATTTTAATTTTATTATCTTTATTTTGGTTTAATAGAATAGTGCTTGTCGGGCTTTTAACTCGGGTGCTGTAAATATTTTTTTTGCTAAAATCAAGCAAGGTTAGTGGGTATTTTTTACCTAGAATTAGTCGCTCATCAAGGAAGTCGGCAACATTGCTTATTTGTGATTTTGGTTGCATTACTCTCTGGGTGATAATTGGAAAGTTAGCGTAATCTTGTAATATTTTATGTCGAGAAGATAAATAATCATTTATGCGTTGAGCAACGGTGTGTATTTTTTGATCGATAAAGGTTTGTCTGCTTTCTTTAAGTGTTTTATTCAACTGGAAAAATATTAAAAAAGAAATAGCTAAGGCAAATAAAAAGGTTGTAAAAACTACAAAAAATGTAATAGCTCTAGCGATGGGTAAGCCATCGCTAGAGCTTTCACTTTTTTTTGAGGTTGAATGTTTGTTTTTTTTAATGGTTAACAAGGCGAATTTGATCCTTATCGTCATAATATGCCATAACAAAGTCTTTGCTAGAAAGTGCTTCGTGGGCATTTAGATTGTTGATGTTATAAGGTGAAAATGGCTTGTGATAGGTTTTAATTAAGCCATTAACTTTTGTTGGTAAGTTTTCAAGTTGCTGTTTTATTTGCAGTCGCATTTGTTTAGTATTGCCTGTTAGCCCTTTAGAAGAGGCGGCAATGAGTATACGAGTTAGATCATAGCCATGAATAAATCCTGTGGGCGCTTTAATGTCTTTTGCGCTTTTGATAAGTTGTGGGAAAAGCTTACTGGCTTGTTGCAGTGCTTGCTTGGAAAGTTTGGTTGCAGGTGAGCTGATAAAAGAAAATCGGGTTTGTAAAAATTTAAGATCAATCTGTGCTCTGTCTTTAGCGGTAATTACTTCTGTAAAATTTCCGCCAGTAATACCCCAATGGCTGCGAACGGGCAAACGTTGCTCAGGCTTAATAGTTAGCATTGCTTTTGCGAACGTTTTACCCTCATTAGCATTAGCTACTAGTAATATGGCGTCAGCACCTGAGTTGACAATTTGTCGTAATTTAATTTTTGCTGCTGTTAAGCTAATATTCCACTTAAACCACTCTATGCCATGAGGTACTAATGCTTGTTTTTTTAATGCCTTAGTCATGGTTTTTACATTCGATTTACCCCAGCCAGTGGACTCAAGCAATAGGTAAGGTTTTTTAAAGCCTTCCTTTAAAGCGCTGTTAACAATAACACTACCTGCCTTAGTGTCATCAATTGATAAACGAAATACCCAATTTTCTTTGCTTTTTCCTCGAGTAATAGGCCCCGCTGCGGCCCATGGGTCGAGTAAAAGAATCTGGTTATTATTAATAAGGTTTAAATTCTCCAGTAATGGTGTAGAGTGTAAGCCACTAAAAACGACTAAAGCGTTTTTATCTTGGATAAATTCTTGTAAATGCATCAAGCTACGTGCAGCATTACCATGGTGATCTCGAATTACTAAGTTAACTTTTTTACCGCCAATAGTGTTGTTAACTTCACTTAAGGCGGTTCGGATCCCTTGTTCAATAGAAAGTCCTGAGGCTTTAGCACCACTTCGGTCGGCATCAAGGTAAATATTTAAATTGTTATTGGCACTAAGCGATAGTGAGGTAAATAAGCTGATATAAAAAATAACCAGTGTGAACTTATGGCTTATAGTAACTAGATAGCTTTTGTTCATTCTATATTTCTTTACTATTATGGTCATAAATTCACTATAACAAACGCTGTCACAAACGTCACCTTTGACATGAAAGGTTGTTTTTCTCTATTAAGAAATGGTTTATGATTAACTTATTTCGCTAATTCTAACTGAAGCTATCCGTTTAGATGACTTTGGTAAATTAGTATTTTTTAATGAATAATCTTAAAGGATCCTCGTGACTAAAAAAAAAATAAATGCCACTGTTAGAGTATTATCAAGTGGTGAGGTGGCCGATTATTGTGGTGTGCACTTTCGCACCGTTATTCGTTGGATCGAAAAAGGTAGTTTGAAAGCTTACAAACTACCTAGTCGTGGTAATAATCGTATAGAAGAAAAAGATTTTATTGAGTTTTTAACCACACATAACATGCCAATTCCAGAAGATTTTCAAGAAAATGATAAGTGTAAACGTATTCTTATTGTTGAAGATGAGCGTGCTATGGCAATGACCATTAAACGTATTTTAACGGTTGGTGGCTATGAAACTGAGATAGCAAGTGATGGTTTTCAAGCTGGCACTAAGTTAGCGAGTTATCAACCTGCGGTAATGACTTTAGATTTAAGTATGCCTCACATGGATGGTTTTACTGTGCTTAATCATATTAGGCAGCAAGATCAATATAAGGAGCTAAAAATAATTGTGATTTCTGCGCTTAGTGATGAGAAGCTGCTCAAGGCTAAACAGGCGGGGGCAGACTTTTGTCTTAGTAAACCGTTTAAAAAAGAGCAGCTATTAACAGTGCTTGATAAGTTAACTAGCTAATTTTATTCTTTTTTCTCCTTCTATGAAAGCATAAAGATTGTATTGATATTTTGTCTCTAAACGACTTAAGTTATTAATTATTTTAGTGGTTAACTTAGTGCCTTTAGTCAGCAATATCCCTTGGTTTGGTGAGTTGATGTCCTCACTAAGCACCATACCCTCATTTAGCATATCAATACTTAAACAGTGATCAGAGTCTGAAGGTAAATTGATAATATATTGTTTAAAACAATCAACTACTTTGCTGTCGTAATAATTGTCTACGTGTTTTTCAATATAGCTTAGCGCCTCTGCGGGGCTTAACATTTTTAAACTGCCTTTGCCTTGCACAAGTTTGTCATAATCGTCTACCACTCTTAATATGCGTGCGCCTAACAGAATGTCTTCGCCTTTGTGTTCACAAGGAAAACCGCCACCACCATAATGCTCGTATTGGCTTTTAATAATATTTGCGACTGCTTTTAATGACGGTATGTTAGCGAGTAGTTCGGCGCCATTAATAGCATGCTGTTTATATTGTTGTAACTGCTCTCTTGTTATTTGTTTTTGATCTATTAGTAATAACTCTTTGGGTAAGGTTATTTTACCTAGGTTGTGCATTAATGCGGCAAGGTACATATGATTGACTTGTTTTTCTGTGTTTTTATCATTATTGACAAAATTTTGCATTATAATGCGGCATTGCAGTGCCACTCGTTTACTGCTGCGGTATTCGCTTGGATTGTGTTCTTCAATTATTAAACACAATAGATCAATCATTTCCTGTAAACTTTTACGTTGTTTATTGATTGATTTTTTTAGACGACCAATGACGTCTTTTAAATCGTTAGTGCGTTTATATACTTTAAGCTCTAGAGTTTGATTAAAGTTACTTAATTGTTGGTTTTGTTTTTGTAACTGCTGGTTCAACTTAGTATTTTTCTGCTCTAATAAATATGATTTTGCTGCTTGTGCAACCATATTTTTCAGAGCTTCGTTGTCCCATGGTTTGCTGATATAAGCTTGCACACCACCGTTATTGATAGCGTCTATGGTTGAGCTAAGATCGGAAAAGCCGGTTAATAAAAAGCGTACTGCTTGCGGCTGTATAGCGCGTGCTTGGCAAAGAAATTCTGCGCCATTCATTTGTGGCATACGCATGTCAGAAATAATAATATGAACGTGATTACTATGTAAAAATTCCAATGAGGCTTTGGGGTCTTCAAAACACACAACATCGTAATCTTTATGAAATAAACGCTTAAGAGTATTTAAAATTACTGCTTCATCATCAACGAGTAATAGTTTTGGTTTAATATTGTCAGTCATAAATTTTCCTTTATAGCTTTATAGCTTTATAGCTTTATAGTATTACCACAAATTAAAATTATTTGTTTTCACATAGTTTTTGAAACTAGTTGCGGAAAGTGGCCTACTAAAATATGAACCACTTAATAAGTGGCAACCAGCATTATTCAGCTTAATAGCTTGGCTTCGTGTATTAATACCACTAGCGACAATGTTAACTTGTGCCTGCTTAGCGATTGAAATGATTTTTTTTATTTCCTTGTTGTTATCACAATGTTTAGAATTATTTTCTATTAATTGAGTAGGTATTTTAATAGTGTTTATTGGTAATGCTGCTAAGCGTTCAACCGATATGTGGTTAATATTTACTTGTGTTAATAAAATATTAAAACCTGCATTACTCAACTGTTGTAATTCGTTTTTCAAAACCATGTCGTGGTAAAGTTCATCACCATCATTTATTTCTAACGTGAAGTATTCAGGTGATAATGAATGCTTGGTTAAGTAAGTGGATAACCATAGACCAAAATTATTTTTTAATTGTAAATTTGATAATGAATAAAATAATTGCAGTGGGGTTTTATTTTTCCAGGGGATAATGCTACTACCTATTAGCTCAAGTAAATGTGAGCTTAATGCTTTAAACTGTTCGGTTTTTTCGGCTAGTGTTAAATATTGTTCGCTGCTGATATTACAGTGTAATGGATGTTCCCAAGCAATAGATAATTCTGCGCCAATAACTTGGAGGGTTTTACAGGCGATTACCGGCATTAATGACAATGTAAATGCTTGATTATTTATTGCCTTTGCTAATTCTGAACGATGTAATAATGGCTGTACATTGTTTGTTTTAATGTTAGCAGTATACACATGCCAATTAGGAAGGCTGTTTACAAGTTTAGCTTGTGAAGCAGCAATTTTTGCTTCTTTAAGTAAGTCAGCGCCAGTCTCATTATTGGATACCACAAAAGCAAAACCGATATAAACATCGAAGTTTATTTTTAAACCTGCAGATATAAAATAATCACTTAATAATGAGCTAATGGTTTTGTAGGCTTGAGTTATGTCATCTTTATTATTGGCTATTTCGAGTGATAAGGCGAAATGACCACAACTAAAATTGGTTAAACTAGAATCTGGAAAAGCTGAACTCAATCGTTGTGCAATATCATAATGAAGTTGCTCTATTATACTTTGATCAGCTAATTGCGCTAACTTAATTAGATAAGGGAGCTCAATTACTAACATAGTTAATTGACCAATGGTATAGCATTGTGCTGATATTAGCTTGTCAAAATTATGGCAAAATAATGCCGGATTAAATAAATGTTGTTCATTTTCATGTTTAACTTCTGCAATGAAAGTAGGTAGTTTTTCCGCCACTTTATTATCATATTGGTTTTGTTCGCGTAGCTCTTTAAATAAAGCATTTATTTGATGGCGAATTTTTACATTGTCCCAAGGTTTCTGCAAAAATAAACTGACCTTAGCTTCATTGATCGCCGATAAATAGCTATTTTCGTCGCTATAACCGCTTAGTATTAAACGTTCAACTTTAGGATGCTTTTCTTTTACCTGAGTAAGAAATTCGGTACCGCTCATTATTGGCATGCGCTGATCTGAAATCACCATATCAACGTGGTTTTGCTGCAATGTTTTTAACCCCTCAGAAGCACTGTTTGCCGTTAAGATTTGATAACCATCGCGTTTTAATACACGTTTTAATGCTTGGGTAATATAGGGTTCATCGTCAACTAGCAATAAAGTATTTAGCATATTATCTTCTCCTAACAATTCTATAAACTATAATTATATGTTACGTGACTATTAGTGTCAAAGGTGACAAATGTGACAGTATTGGCCATGCAGAATAAATATTAACTACTTTTTGTAGTTGTTTTTGCAGATTTAGCTAGATTATTGTGGGACAGAGATCAAAAGTGTATTCATATCCCATGTTTTACTGTTTAGGGTATGATATTAAAGCTATGCAGTTTTAAATCTTGACACTAATATTTGTAGTTGTACTGATAACCCGGCTAATTCACGACTAGATTACAAGTGGCTGAAATTTGATGATGCTGTCTGTGTTGAGTAATGAACCCATGTTATATGATCAGCTGCATTATCTTATTAGCCGGCTTACCTTGGCTAACCCAAATAAAGACAGGCATATCTACTTATTGTGGATTGAAAAAGCTTTTAAGGTTTTAAGTGGAGAAAACTTTCAGTGTCAGAGAAGCTTGAGTTAATAGATAAATTGAACCAGCTTAAAGATAGCAGCATACATGCTTTACTTGTTTTAAAACTTGCTGGGCCACTAAGTATTAATGCTAAGGCTAGAGTTAAAGAGTCGAGTAAATATAAAGGGGATATGCTAAATGTTTTACCGCAGTGTGAATTGCCATAACGTTTAAAACCATTGAATAACATCATTATTTATCGTTGTAAACATGATAGTAAATAAAAAATAAAAGAGTAAACTTTACAAAATCGACTTGCTAAGTTTTTATTTAACTGTCAATGTTAAAGGGCATACTTAGTAATAATTGTTTTACTCTTTTTGTGTTTGTTTTTTGTCAGGAAATCACGGAGATTGCTTATGACTAAAGAAAATATGAGTAATGATAAAGCCATTGACCCCTCCTTTGAAGAAAAAATCATCTATATTTTAGATACTAATATTCTGTTGCACGAACCCTTCGCTTTTTTATCTTTTCAAGAGCATGACGTTGTTGTACCTATGACAGTCTTAGAAGAGTTAGACTCGATTAAAGACAGGCGTAAAGATGTTAGTAGAGATGCTAGAGTCGCCATTCGTGCGCTTGAAGATACTTTATCTGATGCATCACCCGAGCAAGTACTTGCTGGGGTTAAGTTACCTGAAAATGATGCTCAGCATCCAAGTGGTTGTCTGTCAATAATCAATGATTATGCTTTAGAGCATACAGCTAATACACTTACTTTTAATGAAAATGATAACCGTATTATTAATGCGGCGCTGCAAATACAGGAGAAAAAACCTGCCAGCAAAGTTGTTTTAGTCACTAAAGACATTAACATGCGCTTAAAAGCTAAAGGGGCAGGGCTGGCGCATGTAGAAGATTACCGCACCGATCAACTTATTGATGATATTCAGTTTTTAACCAAGGGCTATCACCAATTTGAGGGTGATTTTTGGCAACATATTAAAACCTGTGATAGTGAGACTGAAGGGCGTTTTACCACTCATTTTGTCGATCGAGACGTTGTGCCATTAAGTTACATGAATGAGTACTTGATTGATGAAGAGGAAAGCTTTGCTGGCAAGGTTACCGGCTGGGATGACCAACGAATATCGATACAAGATTTAGGTCGTGAACGTTTAATGGGCAGAAATGCTTGGGGAATTCATCCTAAAAATATTTATCAAGGTATGGCGATGGATGCTTTGCTAGATCCAAATATTGAGTTGGTGATCCTCACTGGGCCAGCAGGTTGTGGTAAGACGCTGCTAGCATTGGCAACAGCCTTAGAGCAAGTGATTGAACGCAACTTATATGACAAAATAATTGTTACCCGTAGCACTCCCGAAATTGCTGAATCTATTGGTTTTTTACCCGGTACTGAAGAAGAAAAAATGGCCCCTTGGCTTGCTGCCATTACTGACTCTTTAGAGGTGTTGCATAAACAAGATGAGAGCATGTCGGGCAGTTTAGATTACATTATGGATAAAGCGAATATTCAGTTTAAATCGGTTAACTTTATGCGCGGTCGTAGCATCCAAAATTCATTGGTATTGCTAGATGAATGCCAAAACTTAACGGCGGCGCAGCTTAAAACTATTATTACTCGTTGTGGTGAAGGAACTAAGCTAGTGTGTAGTGGTAATTTAGCGCAAATAGACAGTAATTACCTCACGGCTGTGACTTCTGGTTTAACTTATATTGTCGAACGCTTTAAAGATTTTCCTGGCTCTGCCACCATTAATTTAAATGGTGTTGTGCGTAGTCGGTTAGCGTCTTTTGCGGAAGAAAACCTGTGATACCAACTCGATCACTAAATTAGTACAATTCGGATAATGCTCGTTTTATGCATTTGTCTTATACCAATACCAGTAAGTTAGTGAGCAAATATTAATGAGGATAAATATTCAAGAATAAGGCGCTTGATTAAGTAATAGCTAGCTATTGGGATTGAAAGCAACGACGTTATTGGAGTATTTAGTCCATTTAGAATGTTCCCATATTTATTTGTATTTGTATTGGTATTAGTTATGATACTGTTAAGTTCATATTCGCTAAGGCAAGGCATTGTTAGATTTAAACGCTGAGAATACAGTATTTAGGCGCTATAACACGGCTGTTGTAGTTACCTTTGTTATTATTGTTTTTATCGCCTTAGCGGCTGCTTCATTGCGTTACTACAGTGAGCTAACAACTCATAAACAGCAAGGGCTGAGTCAATTGAGCGCTCAAGCTTATCAACTTAATACTATGCTGCGTCAAAGTGAACAAGCTATTTCAGGTATTCAAGAGTTTGCTCATTATGTTTTAAAATACCCGCATGAATTAAACACCGACTTAGCTCAGTTAAAACAAAGTGGTGAGCATTATTATTTAGATAAACCTCGAATTGATATTCTTGACCAAGATAAGCTTATTAGCGGTAATATTACCGGTATTGGTAATGTTAGTCAGTTTTCAGAGCTAAAATCACAAGAAATCGCAATGGCCAATGCGTTGACGCCAGCCTTTGTTGCTGCTCAAAAAGTCATTGAAGAAGCAACATGGTTTTATTACGTTTCACTTGAGCAGTTTGTTAGCATTTTCCCTTGGATTGACCGAGAAAGTTGGCACTTTAGTAATCGCATGCTCACCAACTCGCACACACAAAAAATACAACAGTTAGATTATAATAATAATCATGTAATCTGGTCTTCTCCCTATATAGATGCTGCGGGCAAGGGGATGAATGCTGCACTAGGTATTGGTGTTTATCGAGCCAAGCAATTATTAGGGGCTGTAGTGATAGATATTAATTTAGCTCGGTTGCAGCAAAGTTTACCTGAGCTTGATACCAACGATCAGGGCTTAGTGTTATTTAATCAAAATAATGAAATTCTCTTTTTTAAACAAAAAGGCAAAGAGCCTCTAACTTATCGAGCTGCTTGGCAAAAATTACTTCCTCAAGGATTGAATCAGCTAACAAGCCAAAAACTCGCTAATTTAGATGATTCAACTCAAATTGGTGATTGGTTGGTTGAAAAGCAAACCTTAAGTGTTAACGGTTGGACATTATTAAAATATCAACCATATGTTAACTTTATCTCGCCTCTGCGTAGCCATTTTATATTTATGTTTGCCATATTACTTGTTGGTTTATTGGCATTTTTGATGCTGGTCAACGCTATGACTCGAAGGAGTTTTATTAAACCTACTCATCAATTTATTCGTCATATAGAATATTGTGCACAAGGGGATCCTGGTAAAGTAAAAGCTAATGCTGATTGGTTACATTGGTTTGTATTAGTTGAAGATATTTTTACCCAAAACCGTAGCTTGTTATTGCAACTTAAAGAACAAAATGAAGTGCTTGATAGTAGGGTTCTAGAAAAAACTCAAGCTTTACAAGAAACAAGTGCTAAGCATCAACGTGATTATGTATTGTTACGATCAGTGATGAATGCTATCCCCGAGTTAATTATCTTCAATGACCCTCAAGGTAAGCTTATGGGCTGCAACCAAGCCTTTGAACAGATAACCCAACACCTAGAAGTTGATATGTTCGGTTATATCGCTACTACCTTTATGCCTAAAGCCCTAGCAAAAGAAATTGATGATTTAAATAAGCAGTTAGGCGATAACTTTCCAAAACATGCACTGCTAGATGCAGGTAAATATAGCTATCAAGGGTATTGTAACCAATTTACTAATAAGCAAGGAGAAGTGCTGGGGACTATCACCATCTTACAAGATGTGACGGAGCAGCAGGCCACACAAAGTGCTTTAGAGAAAGCGAAAAATCAAGCCGAATATGCCAACCAAGTTAAAATTCAGTTTTTAGCCAATATGAGCCATGAGATCAGAACCCCTATTAATGCTATGCAAGGCATGATGGATTTACTTAATCGCACCATGTTGAATTCAAGACAACAACATTATTTGACTAATGCCCAAACGGCTTCTTTTTCATTGCTGCATTTAATTGATGAATTGTTGGATTTATCAAAGATTGAAGCAGGAAAAATGCTTATTATTCAAGAAGAAGTGAATCTGCCTTCAGTTTTAGATAAGGCGCTTAAGCTCAATGTTGGTGGTATTCAAAGCAAGAAATTACAGATGAAAGTAGAGTTAGCTGCTAATGTTCCCGTTGTTATTAAAACCGATGAAATGCGCTTAATACAAGTGCTGTCTAATTTGTTAAACAATGCTATTAAGTTTACTGAGCAAGGTGAGGTTGCTTTAATCATAGACACCATAGGGCAAAGTGAGAATAATGCTTTAGTTCGGTTTAAGGTGAAGGATACAGGTATTGGTATCGCAAGGGATAAGCAAGGACACTTATTTGAAGCCTTTTCACAAGCTGATATTTCAATGACTCGAAAATATGGTGGCTCAGGTTTAGGCTTGTCAATTTGTCAGCAAATTGTCAAATTATTGGGTGGTGAAATTAGCTTACAAAGTGACTTAGGGCAAGGGTGTGAGTTTAGCTTTATTTTGCCTTTATCAATTCCTGCGCAGGTAACGAAACAAAAAAGCATGGAGCAAGGTGGTGCTGAATCAGAGTTATCAACAGTTTTGACACTCGCTACTATTGGCCAAGAGCTATCAGTGACTTGTTTAGATACAATCGACAGTTTAGCTTGGCATTATCAGCCATTTACTCGCTTAGAAGAAATAACAACATACACTAGCCATGAAAAAACTCTGGGTGGCTTAGTGTTATTAATTGATGAAGCGGCGTTAACGGCCCAAATATTACAGGCTGAAGAAAAAGGTATTGTATGGCAAAAAAATATTAACTTAATAGGCTTATGTCAACCAGCAATGCTTGAGCTAAATACTGATATTTGTCAAAAGCTTGAGCGTATGTCCGTGCCATATATTTTACTTGATACGCCGCTATATCGTTATTCGCTAGATCAAATAGCTAACGCCCTTAATGATGTTTTTGTTGAGGGTAAAGTGATAAACGAAGCTAAAGAGAGCTCTATACCAGCAAAACAAGTGGCAGATATCTCTGCGATAAAACAAATAGCAACAAGCACAGGTTTGGCTAATATTAATATATTACTGGTTGAAGATAATTTAGTGAACCAGTTAGTAGCGAAAGAATTACTGTTAAGCATGCAAGCAAAAGTCACGATTGCTGATAATGGTCAACAAGCATTAGATTTACTTATTGATAATGAATTTGATGTGGTGTTGATGGATATTCAGATGCCTGTGATGGATGGCTTAACGGCAGCAGCAGCCATAAGAAAGCAAGAGCAAGGCTCATCATCAACAAAGTTATTACCTATTATTGCCATGACAGCACATGCTCATGAAGAGGATAAACAGCGTAGTTTGGCGGCGGGAATGAACTTACATATTGCCAAACCCGTTACTGGGGAAGTACTACTTAAAAGTATTTTACAAGTAGTCAGAAGTAGTAAGCAGTAAAATTAACAATTACTTCACTATGGGCAATGCTCTTAGTGTTTTTCTATTGAAAATAATCGCTCTAACTTTTTGATGGTATTTTTAATATTACTAACATCTGATGGTGCAATGAATATGGTGTCATCTCCAGCGATAGTACCTAGGACACCATCGCTTTTACTTAAGCTGTCGAGTAACCTAGCAATAAGTTGTGCGGCACCAGGGCTTGTTTGAATGATGATCATTACTCCATTATGTTCAATTTCTAACACCAGCTGTTTTAAAGGGCTTTGGGCTGTTGGTACACCGAGCTCTGCGGGTAAGCAATAGACCATTTCTTGACGAGCATTACGGGTTCTAACAGCACCATACTTACTTAGCATACGTGATATTTTCGATTGGCTGATATTATCAAATCCTTGAGATTTCAATGCCTCAACAATTTCACCTTGAGAGCCAAATTGTTCTTGCTTTAATAAGTCTTTAAACGCCTGTATAAGCATTTCTTGTTTTTGTTGACCATTCATTGTTTGATATCAAAACCTTTTTTTCTGATAAATAATAATGTAGCTGTAATACTAAAGTTGAGTGTTTTGCTTTAGGTATTATAAGCTATTATATACGCTATAAATTAATATTAATTGTTTTTTTGTTGTCTATGCTATATCTTTTGCGCAGCAAGTTTTTACGTATTTACTCAAATTTTTTTTGTAAAAAAATTAAATGTAGTTTAACCCCCCATTAAAATCTCGGAGAGATCACATGAAAGTAGCAGTTTTAGGCGCCGCTGGCGGTAT
>ERZ1047985.981-NODE-981-length-20599-cov-54.515674_pt1 | contig 20599 bp, 11 predicted proteins | sample MGYA00383097_ERZ1047985 | MGnify/ENA primary metagenome ERZ1047985 (study PRJEB29581, sample SAMEA5548367) | metagenome | biome: marine; feature: coastal; material: water | depth 50 m | study: Short-term variability in the microbial, nano- and picoplankton...
CATCTGACAACAGTTTATAAGAAAGAAAAGTAATAATGTAAATATTATTCCTATTACTTGAATTAAAATGGCAATTAATAATATCTTTCTTTTTGTACCCCTAATTTATAATATTTAGTTTTTAATGAACTTTCTATTAATTTGACCTACATCATCTGAAATTTTTATAATATATACACCTTTTGGTAATACTTTTACATCTATATTGTTAGTGTTTATTTTTGAAAGCACTTCTTTACCCAACATGTTATAAACAGAAACGTTCATTAAGTTTTTATTCCCTCTTATAAATAATATATTGTCTGTTGGGTTTGGAAATATTTTAAGTGAATTGTCTAATATTTTATCTTCAATGCTTAATTGAGCAGTAGAGCAACCAATTGAATCAACCGTTTCTCCTTCAAGTGTTTCAGGACAAGTATCTTCAAAATCCAATACTCCGTCTGAATCAGTATCTATTTCAGTAATTGTTAATGAACTCCCATTCCACTCCCATCGAATACTGTTACCCCAAGAACCACCTGGACGGCTTTGAACTTTTTCTGATTCTACAATATCAATCATTCCATTATTGTCAACATCTCGCACAAGCACCCAAGTAACTGGGAAACCTAAGACTAATAGAGGATTCGAAGTCCATTGATTTGTAACATCATTAAATTCATTATTTATTTCACCTTTAAAAATTTGTAAAACACTTGACATGGTTGTGTTCCCCCCATTATTTGGGTCGTTATCTATTTGTATAATATAGGTAAGAACTACATCTAAATACCCATCGTTATCAAAGTCTCCAAAAGATATATCATCATTATTATCAACAGCTCTACCGTCAACTGTTGGTTTTTCTCCAAATCCCCAAATTTCAGTTTTATTATTATAATCATAATTAGATGTACCATCACCCCACAAAATGGTTGGCCCCATCAACATATAATCATAATCTGCATCTGCATATGCTCCGCCAACTACTATATCAACATTTCCATCTTGATTTACGTCTAATATTTCTACAGTTCCAACTCCGTATGGACCATCTTGCTCTGTATTCTCTGCAAAATAATTACTAATTTTTTCACCAACGCCATACCAAGTAAAATTGCCACTACCATCATTCATAGCAAACCCAGATTCAGGTTGTCCAAAAAATAAGTCTAAATCTCCATCGTTGTCTAAATCTCCAGAGGCAAAACCATGATACTGGGTTTCTGGAACAACGTCTATTTCAGTAAATGTGTAATTATCAGTTCCACTCATTAATATATTTGATTTCTCTAACACATCATGACCCCCTCCAATTCTTACTACATCTGGCTTATTGTCTCCGTTGAAATCTCCAACCACCGTTTTTCTTGGACCATGAGCTTGAAAACCAGGATTGGTGATTAAAGTATTATCCGGAGAATAAGTGCCATCCCCATTATTAATTAACATCTGATGTAAAGGGTATTCTCCGTCAGGAGCTTGAGCAAGTGTTAAGATGTCTAAATATCCGTCTTCATTAAAGTCTGCATATGCTACCCCCGTGTTACTAGTTTCTACACGAGATTCACCATTACCATTTATTAAAAAAAGGTCTATCCATGGTTGGGTGCTATTTTTCCATTCGTGTGAGGGTACATTATAATTGACTTGGCTACTTAATTTAATTGAAATCATTAAAAATAGAAAAAATAGATTTTTCATTTGGCTTTTTTTCAAATATAACAAATGTAAGCCTAACCTAATCAAGGGGCTTAGAAATAGCTGAATTAAAAGAAGAAAATATGCCTATAAAGATATAAGTGACGCCAAAAAAATAGCACTAAGCACAGCAGTTACTAATAATATTGAACTGGCAAGTACTCCAGAAGATTTTAAACTTTCTAACTTTGATTTCAAAAATTTCACTTAAAGTATTTTTTTAGAGTTGACCTTAGTTAACTGAAGTCAATATTTGCTCATTTTTAGAAAATAATGTTCTTTTTAATTGAATAATGTTCTTTTTAAAACATCAAATTCTCAAAACAAAGTATTTTTTATTATATTTTTTTCTACTTTAGACATGTTGTGAAAAACTATTAAGAAAATCTACAATTAAAAAGTTTATAATATCATTTATAATTACACTTTCTGTAGTATCATATTCTCAAACTCCAATTATAGATTTTCATAATACACCCCTTAAAATACAACCCTTGCAGCAATGTAAGGGTTTTTTATTGGACTATTTTCTTAATTTCCTAGCAGTAATATCCACTTTATATCAAAAAGATATTTCACTATTCAACTGATATTTTTTAATTTGACTTAAAAGGACATCATATTCATCCAAAAAAAAGTATTTACGCTAATTATCAAAAATTACAAATTAAAGGCTTTATACTGCCAATTTTCCTAATATTTTATATTGAACCATCACAGAGAGAAACTATATTTAGTGACTTTTTGAAAAGTAAATTACAGTAGAATGAACTCTTAAGCCCAAGTATATTAAGTTTATTGTAAAAAAAGAGTAACCATTTCTGATTACTCCTTTTAAGTGGGAGTTGGATTTATTAAAAAATAATAATAAGATAATTGTCTAATTAATTTTAAAAGTTTTTGATTACTCTTTTTTAATTTGTTGATTTTAAAATGGTAAGCGTATCATTTTTGTTCAGAATGATAAAATGTGTTTCGAGACCTATTGTAATCTTTTTAATTGTTTTGGCTTCTAAATTGCTATAATAGCTGAAATCGTCAGAAAAATGAAAGTCTCCATTTTTATCTCCCAATAACACATATCCTTTTGAAGCATCGTAACGGATGGTTTCTACCTCAGCCTCATGAATGTTCCCAACACCAAAAATATCTAGGTTTCCATCATTGTTTAAGTCCTGTATTTCTATACCAAGTGTTGGACTAAATTGTGCTTGATTGGGAAGTTTTTGGATTTCGAATGCTCCATTTCCTTTATTCTTTAAAATGAAGGAATTAAAATTGTGAGCCTCAAGATGTAATGCCTTTTCTAAAATGTTTTCTCCGTAAATTTCTGGTAGTGTAGAATTTGCAAAATCTTTGTAAGTTTTAATTTTTTTCTGTAAAAAAGGAGTTTGTTGGGTAGAACATTCTTTTCCTCTTATTGGAATTAAATCTCCAGTTTTAGACACTTTGCTTAGCACCATATCAAAGGAGGTGTTTTTATCAAAATAATCGGCATAAATGTGCAATGGTTTCTCTATGGTTGGATGAAACTTATTATTGGCACCCCAATTTCCAATTATATAATCTACTAGCCCATCATTATTTAAATCGGAAGCTGTAATACTTTGATACCATCCATCAAGATTCTTTAAAGCACCTATTTCTTTTTTAACGAATTTCCCATTTATATTTTCGAAAATAGTTACAGGCATCCATTCACCAACTACGATTAAATCGTTGTCTCCATCTTTATCATAATCTGAAAATAGAGCATCATTTATTATTTGAAGACTAGACACATCGTTAATTCTTTTAGTAGTAACATCCACAAAACTTCCATTATTGTTTTCCAATAAAAAGGGTTTGTTAGCTAATGGGTATTTCCCATGAATAACACTTCCTCCAACAAAAATATCTTGATCACCATCCTTGTCAAAATCAGAAAAAGTGATTCCTTTTGTATTGATGTACATCTTTGGAAGTGTTCCTTTTTTAAAATTTCCTGATCCATTGTTAATATACAATCGATCTTGTAAAAGCGGACTGTTTTCTGGAACTTCATATCCTCCCGACGTTACATACAAATCCAAATCATTGTCATTGTCGATGTCTATAAATTTCGCGTCGGTATCTTCAAAAAGAGCATCGGAAGAAAAGAGGATTTCGTTTGTTTTCAAAAAGCTTCCATTCTTTTTTTGAATGTATAAAGAGGAGCTAGCTCCATTAGCATTTCCTACAAAAAAATCATCTAAACCATCATTGTTTACATCAGCGACAGCCAAAGCTGCACCTTTTTCAGATTGTTTTTGTGGTAATAATAATTGTAGATTAAAATCGTTAAATGAATTTTCTTTTTGTTGATAAAAAATGCCAATATCTGTAGGGTTCACGTTAGTGAAGAGAGGTTTTACTCGCTCTTTTAATGTGCTTTTATTTTCCGCTTTTTTAATATCTAAAGTGACATCATTATTTGCTTCAAGATTGATTATCTTTTGAAAAGATCCATTTGGCCACGTGATTGTGACACTATCTATTTTAGAAATAGCTCCCAAACCAAAATTCAGTTTGTTTGTAACAGAAGATTGAAATCCTCTACTTACAAATAACTCCTTAGACTGTTGTAAGCCATCTGCAAAAAGGATCACTTTACTACCAATTCCGTTTTTGTTTTCTTCCGAGCCTTTCAATGTAAAAGTCACAAAATTTGCTTGAGAATTGTTTCTGTAGATATGTGCTTCTTCTGACTGATTATTTACAATAAGGTCTAAATCACCGTCATTATCTAAATCTGAATAAGAGGCACCATTTGAATTTATTTTTTGAGTAATACCCCAAGTATCAGAAGTTTTTTCAAATGTTAAGTCACCATTATTTTTATAGATATAATTCTGTAATTTTTCTGATGGAATCATGTTAATGGCCTCATTTAAACTTACCTTTTTTCGGCTCATAATATTTTGACGCATTTGATCTCTAAAATCTTGATTGGATAGATCGTTTTCAATACCATTGGTTATGAAGATATCTTTGTAACCATTATTATCAAAATCAGCAATTAGTGGTGCCCAAGACCAATCTGTTTTGGCTATTCCTGCTAGTTGACCAATTTCACTATAGGTCCCATTTTTTCTATTTAATTGTAGAACATTAGACATGTATTGATATTGATATCCTACATTTACCATCTTATTAAAGTTATTTATATTCATGGTTGCCATATTTTTCTTTCCTCTAATATGATCTTCTGCCAACATGTCTACTACAATTAAGTCTGGCTGTAAATCGTTATTGATATCTGAAAAATCAGAACCCATACTATTGTTAGAAAGATGCTTAAAACGAGTTGAACCTTGATCAACAAATGTTCCATTTTTATTGTTGATGTACAGGTAATCTGGATGGTAAAAATCATTACCTACATAAATATCTAACCAACCATCGTTATTAAAATCGCCAATAGACGCACTTAACCCCCAAGCTTTATTGGCAACTCCAGATGCATTAGTAACATTAGTAAATTTACCATTGTCATTTCTAAATAGTTGATCTGAACCATAATCTTCTATTTTTTTGTCTCTTGGTAAGTCTATGGTTGTGCTATTTCTAAAATCTATTCTATGATTCACTAAATACATATCTAAATCTCCGTCATTATCCATGTCAAAGAAATAGGATTGTACTGAAAAGCCAAAGTGATCTAAACCATATACAGTTGCTTTTTCTTTAAAGGTATTATCCTTTTGATTAATGTATAATTTATTCTTCCTTAAATCATGATTATTTAAAGCTCCGGATTTACAGACATAGATATCTAACCAACCATCGTTATTAATGTCTATCATGTTAACTCCAGTTGTCCAGCCTTTTTTATCAGAAACTTTTGCCTTTTTAGTGATATCCTTAAACTCTAAATTGCCTTTGTTTAAGTATAATTTGTTGGTTTCTTGATTAGATGTAAAATAAATATCTTCTAAACCATCGTTATTAATATCACCAACTGCAACACCCCCTCCGTTGTATATATATGGGTAGTTGATAAAATTAAAATAGAGATTTTCTTTTACCGTATTTTTAAAATGAATATTGGTTTTGTTATTATCTACCAAATTAAAAAGTGTAGTACTTATCTTTTCTTTGTTGGTTGAACATTGAGCAAATAAAATTAGACTGAATATTAAGGGAAAGGGTGGGGTTTCAAATATTAATTTCATTTTGATACTTTATTTATCTCTAAAATTAGTTAATTAAATTATCTATTTTTATATGACGTATTAAAAAAGAGTGCAAAATTGGCCAAATACTTATTTGGAGCTTTAGATTGATAAAGTTTTTTCATCACTTATTTTTAAAAAATTGCTGGATTTAAACCTTTTGTTCTGATCCTTGTTAATTCTTTTTTTGATGTATCTAAAAGAATCCAATCACATTTTATTGAACCACTTTCTGCAATTAATAACATGGGGTTATTTTTTAGTTGAATAATTTTTTTGACTGAAAAGGATAAGTTTTTTAAAGGATGCTATAATTGCCAATTCAACATCTAAATATGGTTTTTCTAGTAAATTAATTGAAACTTTTAGAGCTTCTATTTGGTCTTTATTAATTTCTTTTTTGTTAAGTACAGTCAGAAGTGTTTTTGATATTTTTGATAAGTTTTTAGATAGTTCCTCTAAAGGTTTTACATTTGGATTATTAAGAATTGGTTGTAGTTCTTCATAATTTTTAGACCAATCTTTAAGGTAATTTTTAAGTTCATTATAATTTTCTTGATTAACAAGTTTATTAAACTTTACAGCATCTTCTGCATCTGCAATACAAGCATCTGCAAATAATGTAAATGGAGAGAAGGATTTGTATTCGGTACCACCATCATTTCTTGTATAAATTTTTAAAGGCTCACAAATATTAGAAAGTGTTTTTAAAGCAGCAATACTTTGATGATTACTGATGTTTCTTAAAATAACATCTCTGTTTTTAATATGTGTAATGCCTAATTCTTCAAGTTTTTGATTAACGTCTTTTAAACGATAGAGCATATGATCAATATCAGCGACTTCTTTTGCAGACCAAAACCGTTCTGCAATAGCAGCTGTTCTGGGCCAAATACGCGAATCAATAGTAAGTGGTGTTACCAACTCACTCCACATAGTAGCTTCACCTCCAAGAACTCTTTTGCGTTCTTCTTTAGTAAGTTTAGTATTTCCAATAGGATCTACGTTATAATGATGTTTTACAGAAAGCAACCGATCTATATAGTATCCATTAGAAAGAACAGTTTGATATCCTTTTTTTGCAGCACTAATTAATGAGCTGCCTTCTAATCCTTCATTTTTACCTCTCCAAGAATGAATAACCGCAGTTGTAGGAGTACTTGAGGTCATTATCTCATCCCAACCCATTAATTTTTTTCCTAGTTTTTTTAGGATTTTTTCAAGTTTTACATTAAAATATGTCTGTAAATCATGATTGGTTTTTAGCCCGTATGTTTTTTTAAACTTTTGAATGGTTTCATTTTCATCCCAATGCTTCCCGGCATTTTCATCTCCGCCAATATGGAAATATTCATCTGGAAATAACGGAGCTATTTCTGTAAACAAGTTCTTAAGAAAGGTATAGGTAGTTTCTTTTGTAGGATCTAAAGTTGGATTAAAAACCCCTGCAAACCTTTCAATAGCATATGCATAATTATCTTTACTTCCTAATTCTGGATAGGCAGTTAAAATAGCAGAAGCATGCCCAGGGACATCAAGTTCTGGAATGACTCTGATTCCCAAATCTGAGGCGTAACTTACAACTTCTTTAATTTGTTCTTGGGTATAGAACAACCCATCAGATGCAAGCTCTTGCAACTTAGGATATACTTTCGATTCAACTCTAAAACCTTGATCGTCTGTTAAATGCCAATGAAAAACATTTAATTTTACTGACGACATAGCATCCAAGTTTCGTTTCAATACATCGATGGGTTGATAATGACGTGCAACGTCTATCATTAAACCTCGCCAAATAAATCTTGGGAAATCATTGATAGTTACACCTTCAAAAAAATAGCCATTTTTATTAAAATTGACTAACTGTAATAATGTTTCTAAAGCTCTTATTGCTCCTACATCTGTTTTAGCATAAATAGAAATCAAATCGCTTTTTACTTCCAAAGAATAGGATTCATCTTGATGGACTGTTAAATTAGATATAGCCTCAAAATGAACTTGAATGGTTCCCGATTTTCCTTGAACAGGAAATCCTTTGTCTAAAAAAACACCAGTCCTATTTGCTAGTCTTCGTAAGAATTTTACAGAAGCTTTATGTACTCTTTTCTCTGAATCTTTTCCTAGTATTGCTATGGTAAGAGATTCTTGTATTTTTAAAGTAGAATTATTTTTTTGTAGCTGTTGAGGCCATGGCATTAGTGGATATACATCTGAGAATTTGCTCTGTGAAAAATTCTGTTGACTGAAAACCACAAATAGTATGATTAAAATGATTCTTTTCATTCTCTTATTTAAGTTTAATGTATTTTTCTATAATCTCACGGTCAATATTTGCAGCAGATATTTTTTCTACACCAGATTGAATTAAAGTATCTCCAGATATTTGTACAGTAAATGAAAACGTATGATTTCTAATTGCTGTATTCGCTGAAAATTTTAATATTTCAGTATAATTGTTGTCTTTTAAAGAATAAGTTCCACCTCCACTATAAAAATTGTTCGGGCCAGCATTCTCTTGATTAAAAAATGCAAAATGATTTTTGCCAATAAGCTTTATAAATGTGGTGTTGGATAACTCTTTCCTTTTTATGGAATCATTTTCTTTTACTTCTGCATAAATCATTTTCCAAGCTCCTTCAATACTAACTGAGCTTGATGATTCACTGGCCTTTTGGCTTTTACAACCATAAGAACCAAGAATAATAATTAGTGCAAAAATTAATTTTCTCATTCTTAAAAATAATATCTTTTAAAAGCTTCAATCGCAGCATAATTTGCAAGACCTAAATCAGTATACTTTTTAGCTGTTAAACGGTTTCTGTCTTCTACCCGAACCCAAAATTCTCTAGAATCACCTCCTTGGAACATCACACCGTCTTTTTGAGACTGGTGGTAAAAAATTGCATGTCTTTTTCGTAATACTTGGTCTGGGCTCATTGGAACGGCCATGTCTATTTCATAGGATTCCCATTCGTGCCATGCGCCTCTGTACAACCATACCCAGCAATCGTCCATGTAATCTTCTGATTTAATTTCTTTGAGGGTAGTAAATAATGCATCTAAACAAACTTTATGTGTTCCATGCGGGTCTGCTAAATCGCCAGCGGCATAAATTTGATGAGGCTTTATATTGTTAATTAAATTCTTCATTATTTGGATATCATCGTTTGATATTTTCCCTTTTTTAATAGCTCCTGTTTCGTAAAAAGGGAGGTTCAAGAAATGTACATTCTTGTCAGGCAAACCAAGATACCTTGTTGCGGCTAGAGACTCACTTCTCCGAATAGAACCCTTAAGGTTCCTTACTTCTATAGAATCTATAACATCGTTCCCTTTTTTGTTTTTTATAAAATCAATGATTTCTTTAATTTGCTTAGAATCTGAGTTGAATCTTTTTGAAATCTCAGCAAACTTTAAAGCTTCTTCATCAGAAACTGCAATATTACCAGATGTCTGATAGGCAATATGAACTTCATGTCCTTGTTCTACCAATCTATCAAAAGTTCCCCCCATGGATATAACATCATCGTCTGGATGCGGACTAAAAATGATCACTCTTTTCTTAGAAGGATTTGCTCTTTCTGGTCTATTAGAGTCATCAGCATTTGCTTTTCCCCCTGGCCAACCAGTAATGGATTGTTGTAGTTTATTAAACATTTTAATGTTTAAATCGTAAGCAGTACCTTCTTCGGTTAAAAGACCAGACATTCCATTATCGTTATAATCTTTGTCAGTTAAATTTAAGATGGGTTTTTTAAGCAATTCGCTTAACCATACAACCGCTTTTAGTTTTAAATTTTCTTTCCAAACACATGAGGTTACTAACCATGGTGTTTTTACTCTTGTTAATTTGGAGGAAGCTTCTCCGTCCAAAACAAAAGTTGTGTTTCCATGTTGCTGCAGGTATGTTGCAGGAACATTTGAGCTTATTTCACCTTCAATGGTTTCCTTTATAATTTCACTTTTGTTAGCTCCCCAAGCCAAAAGGACGATTCTTTTTGCATTTCGGACAGTTCCAATACCCATGGTAATTGCTTTTCTAGGAACATTTTCAATTCCTAAAAAAGAAGTAGCGGCATCTACTCTAGTGATATGATCTAGTGTGATAATTCGTGTTCCAGAGTTTAGGTGAGAACCGGGTTCGTTAAAACCAATATGACCAGTTCTTCCTATTCCTAAGAGTTGAAAATCTAAGCCTCCAACAGCCTTGATTTTTAATTCGTAATCAATACAATATTGGTAAAGGTCTTCAACAGCAATTGTTCCGTTTGGAATATTAATGTTTTCTGGTAAAATATTTACATGATTAAATAAATGCTCATGCATAAAGTAAAAGTAACTTTGAATGTTACTTTTATCCATAGAATAGTACTCATCTAGATTAAAGGTGATTACGTTTTCAAAACTTAATCCTTCTTCTCTGTGCATTCTTACCAATTCTTCATATACTTTAATTGGTGAAGAACCTGTGGCTAAGCCTAAGACACAATCTTTTCCTTCAAACTGTTTTTCTTTAATTAGATGGGCAATTTCCTGGGCAACTAAGATAGATGCTTCTTCTGAAGAGTTATAAATTACATTATGAATTTTTTCAAATCGTGTATCTTCAAATTGTCCAGCTTGTTGATATGTTATTTTTTTTTGCTCTAGCATTTGCATTTCAGAGTTTCTTTTTATGTAGTTTATTAATTAGAATAAATGTACCTGTGATTTTTTCTTTGACATAATTTTTTCTACCAAAAACAGAAAAGGAAGTATAAAAAACAACTGGTAATGTATAAAACATTACCAGTTGAATTAATTAATCAATAATTACATTAATATGATGTTTTGAAAATTAAAAGTTTGGTCCTCCAGTATCCCACCATAAACGTGTTCCCCCATTGTCTGGACCTCCTAGTAATGTTACAGCTCCAGAAACACCAGCTGCATTCGTTGAAAGCTCACTGTCTACAAAAGGAATTCTTCTAATTTGAATATTAGTGTCAATTACACCACCACTTTGATTACTCACTACTGGGAAAATTTTTGGATACCCTGTTCTTCTAAATTCACTCCAAGCTTCTTGTCCTTCAGGAAACATTGCGATCCATTTTTGCGTAATAATACGCTCTAATTTTTCTTCGTTGGTAGCGGCTCCATCCCAAGCAACTGTAATAGTACTTAAAGCTGTTGCGTTATTTGAAGCATTTATTGGATCTACATAATTTGCTGGTGTAGATATATTATCTGTAATATAAGCTCCGGCTCCACTAACACCATGTTGTTGAAATGAAGATGTAATTCCCATTTCATAGTTGGCTTGTGCACCTCCAGCTCCATTCCAGCCTCTTAATGCTGCTTCAGCTCTTAAGAAGTATACTTCTGCTGTAGTCATTAACTGAACTCTGGAAGTGTGTATGTTATCATTAATAGCAGAAAAACCAATATAATCTGATTTTTGAGCCAATTCATCAGCATAACCTGATAATAAAGGCAATCCTCCACGAACACCTTTTACTGAACCATCAACACTAGTTGGTGCATCAAAAAAGCTTTCTGCTCTACCATCATTATACCCTGTTAGAATAGATTCCATAGAAGCATTCATTCTGATGTCTCCCCAAGAATTGTCAATAATTGAAAGAGGATGATCTAAAGAACTATTTACAAAAAAACCATCAGTATTCGTTGTCATTAAACCTAACGATTGTGATAATGCTTTTTCACCTTCAGATTTTGCTTTTGTTGGATCTACTTTAGAAATACGAATTGCTAAACGCAAACGTAATGAGTTTGCTAATCTTACCCAACTTCTATTATCCCCACCATAAGATAAATCAAATGCTGTAAATCTTTCATTATCTAAATCAGCCATAAGACTTGCAACTGCTGTGTCTAAATCTGTAAAAAAAGCATCGTATGCTTGTTGTTGAGAATCATAAACCCCAGCATTACTTAAGTCACCAAAATTCGAATAAACAATTGGCCCAAAAACATCTGCAACTCTATGCATTCCCTCTACTTTAAGAATTAAGGCTACTGCATTTAATGCAGGGAAATCTGTTGCTGTTAAGTCACTTATTTGTTTTGCCTTATCCATCACATTATCATAAGGAACACTCCATATAAAATTGTTCCACCCACTTACTAAGCTATAAGTTGTATTGTTTGCTCCAGCAACAAAAGGTCTAGGGTTTGTTAAATATCCTGAATATACATCAGCATTTAAATTTTGTTGTAATTGATATGACCAAGCTGGTGAATATTGATAGATACTTTCAAATATGGGTTGATAAAGAGACCCTACATGTTGAAAATCTACCTCTAATTGATCTGCGGTGATATCTCTATCGTTTGTATTGAATTCATCTAAATCGCTACAAGAAGTACCAATTAGTACAAACATTATCAAACACGCTAATAATTTGTTTATTTTTTTCATTATACTATTTTTTAGAATGATAAATTAATATTTAATCCAATGCTTCTTGATGAAGGAAGTGCTAAAACATCTACACCTTGTAATGCATTTCCTGTACTTAAAGATATATTAGGGTCATGTGGTGCATCTTTATAAAAGAAAAATAAATTACTTCCAACCAAAGAAGCTTTAACACCACTAAAGACAGAGTTTTCGGATAAGTTAAAATTATACCCGACAGCAAACTCAGCCAATCTTACATTGGTAGCACTATATATATACTCTCCTGTAAAACCATTTCTACCTCCTGCTAAACCATAATATTGTTGAGCTGTTAACGTAAATGGATTCCCTGTTAAATCTACCACATTAACATTACTGTTAGTAGTTTCTCGAGCAGAGTTATTACTAAACCCTTCAACAATAGCTTGGGTCATACTCATTGTTTCCCCTCCAAATTTCCCATCAATTAAGAAATCTATAGTAAAGTTTTTATACTCGAAAGAGTTATTCCAACCAAGAGTGAAGTCAGGGTTTGCATTCCCAACCTTGGTTAATCCATCAACGGTATTGTCATCGTTTTGTTGAATTGCATAGGATGGGTTTGCTGGGTCAGTATTATCGACAGCAACTATTGGTAATCCATTATCATTTCTTCTAACTACTTGTGCGTAAATATCTCCAAATGAACCACCTTCAACTAAATAAGACCCAAAAGTATTTACACCTTTACCTGAAAGTGTAAAAAATTCTGGTTCAATTAAACCGTCTAATACTTGACCATTGTAAATTCTATCAATTTTATTTTTATTCGATGCAAAATTTACCGTAGATCTCCATTTAAAATTATCCCTTTGAATAGGAATTGCATAAATAGATGCTTCAACACCTTTATTTGAAATTTCTCCTGAATTTAACCTTGCAGAAGGAGCTCCAATTATAGCAACTGATGTAGCAAACTCGTAATATTGATCAACGGTTGTTGTGCTGTAATACCCTACATCAATACCTAATCTATTATTGTTGAATCTCCATTCTGTACCTATTTCAAAAGATTTTTGTCTTTCAGGTTTAGGCGTTGAGCCAGGGAATGGTTTTACTGGATCAACGATTGGAGATCCATCAAATTGAATTTGTCCGTTTGGATTAATTTGATTTGGACCAAAACCACTTCCTACTTCTGCGTAGGAAGCTCTTACTTTGGCAAAAGATACATTTTCTGGTAATTTAAATAGTTCGTTTAGAACACCAGTTACACCAATAGAAGGGTAAAAGAAAGAATTGTTTGCCGCTGGTAATGTAGAAGACCAATCATTCCTAGAAGTTAAATCAACAAAAAGTTTGTCATTAAATCCAATAGTAGCACTTACAAACAAAGAATTTACACGGGTTTCAAATGAATTTTGTCTAAAGTTGGTAGAAGGACCACCGTTAAAATTTTGAAATGAAAACACATTTGCAAACTGTAAATTTCCGTTTGTTCCAGAATCTCCTGTGAATGATTCTGTAGTTGTACGTGTTGTGCTTGCACCTACAATTGCAGTAATCGATGTTGTTTCATTAATTTTTGTATTAATATTCGCAATGAAGTCTCCATAATATTGAGTGTAATCATTTTCAAATACAATATAACGACCATTCAATGGTGCTAAAGTAGCTTCTGTAGTAGCATGAATCTTTCGTTCAAAACTAAAAAGTGACTTATCATAAGTCCCTCTTGTTTGAAGTGATAACCAGTCATTCACTTTAAAGTTTAAATTTAAAGATGCTACCAATTTTTGATTGTTATCTTCTGAGGCATTGCGATTGATAATCCAGTATGGATTTTGTTCAATATCACTAGTTAAGAATGTTCCAGGGTTTACTCCAGGCCCTCTAAACCATCTTTGAGTCATAATATTTCTAGCAGGGTTTAGTACTTCAAAATTAGCATATTCTGATAATTTTTCAGTTGCAGATTCAAAAGCGTAAGCTCCTACTAAAGGGTTAAAATATAAACCTGAAATAGGCTTGTTCCTAATGTTTTGAGTAGAACCCATAACACTAGCGTTTAGGTTTAGTTTCCCATCAAAAAGCATTGCTGTTTCTCTAATATTAAATGTATGTTGCTTTAATTTATTTGTAGGTAATACACCATCTGCAAAAGTATTACTATAAGAAAAATAGGTTTGTGCTTTTTCAGTACCACCTGACACAGATAAAGAGTTAATATTAGTAACTCCAGAGTCTAAAAAATCATCAACATTACTTTGCGCTTCACCATTGAGGTCCAGAGCATAAGCAGCATTATCAACTGTTAGATTTGAAGAAAAAGCTACTTTAAATTTTCCAGAGCGTCCTCTTTTTGTAGTAATTAAAATTACTCCATTTAGCCCTGCACTACCATATAATGCAGAAGCAGAAGCTCCTTTTAAAACTGTTAATGATTCAATATCATCAGGATTTATTAAAGACAAAGCATCACCACCATCTCTATTCCCACCATTAATATCTCCAAAGGTATCTCCTGGTTGACTAGAAGACTGGTTAGATAAAGGAATACCGTTTACAACATATAAAGGCTGGTTATTACCAATAGAACTATTTCCCCTTAATGTTACTTTAACAGATCCACCAACTCCCGAAGCACTTCGTGTTATTGACACACCAGCAACTTTACCGGACAAGCTGCTTATTGGGTTTGTTTGTTTAGCCTTATTTAATTCATCTGCATCAATATCTTGAGCAGCATAGGTTAAAGATTTTCTTGTCTTCTTAATACCGAGTGCGGTGACTACTATTTCATTAAGTGTTTCAGAATCCTCTTCAAGTTGTACATTAATAGTATTTGAACTGGAAACAGTTACGGTATACGTTTTCATTCCCAAGAATGAAAAACTTAAAACATTCCCAACAGATGCTTTAATTGTGTATTTCCCATCAAAATCAGTTTCTGTACCCCTAGTACTGTTTTTAACAGTAACACTTACTCCAGGTAAAACTTCCCCGTCGGTTTTAGATGTTACAATACCTGAAATACTTTTTTCTTGAGCCATGGCATTTGTTGTCAGCATCAATGAAAAAACTGTAAATAAAAGTATTTTAATTTTTTTCATAAGTAAATTGTTATTTAGTTTATATGCATAAAAGTAGAATGAATGATCTTAGCTTTAAAATTTAATATCTAAACAACACAGATTTAGCAATGAATGACATTTTTTTAATGATAAGACTCCTAAATACTTAAATTTTAGGACAACATTGTCTTAACGGGGTTTTACCTATATTTACTGGCTTAACTATTAAACTTTTAGTATTGATTGGTGAATTTAGAAACATAGGAGACAAGGTTCCAGTAAAATACCACTTTGTTTTTTGGCTTAGTTATTTCTTTTTAAACTTTATTAGATGGGGGAGTTATTTTAATGATTACTGGTATTCATTAAAATCAAATTTAGTAGAGTTTCCGCTGCACATTGTTATTGTTTATATTACGATATATTACTTGTTTCCTCGTTATATATTAAAAAAGAAATACTATTTGTTTTTTTTCTACTTCTCAATAGCACTAGCATTGTTATATGTAGTTAGAACTGGTTTTAATTATCTATTAGTTAGTGAAAATATTTGGCCAGAAGCAGAAGGAATTCAGAAGGCATTTACTTTTAATCATGTTTTAGCTGTTATTATTGGTGAAGTTTATGTGATAGCTTTAGTGTCTACTATAAAGTTGATTGTTGATTGGAGTTATGAAAGAAATAGAGTAGATAATTTACAAGCGGTCCAATTGCAAACCGAACTTCAATTTTTAAAAGCTCAAATTCAGCCTCACTTCTTTTTTAACACATTGAATAGCTTATATGCATTAACATTAGAAAAATCAAAAGAGGCTCCAGAAATAGTTTTAAAACTTTCCGAGATCATGGAATATGTTTTATACAATGCCAAAGAACCTAAAATAAGGCTACTTAATGAAATAAGATACATTCAGAATTATATTGATTTAGAAAAATTGAGATATCAGAAAAAAGTGAATGTTCAATTTGACATCCAGGGAGATGTAGAGAACCCAATGGTTCCTCCTTTATTGTTCCTGCCATTTATAGAAAATTGTTTTAAGCACGGAACAATAGAGAACAACAAATCTAACGTGTATATTAAGTTTGAAGTTTCTGAAACTAATTTGTTGCAATTTTCTGTGATTAACAATTATAATTTCTTTACAAAAAAGACAAAAAACCACGGAATAGGTAATAAGAATGTGAGAAGAAGGTTAGAATTATTGTACAATGAAAACTTTTCACTGACAACTAGGACAGAAAAACAAAATTATATTGTAGATTTAAGCATACAATTATGATAGCGTAATTTAATAGGAATAAAAAATAAAATTTATAATTATTGATGATGAACCCCTAACAATCAATAGGAATGAAAATAAAATGTATAATTATTGATGATGAACCCTTAGCAATCAAAGTGGTTGAAAATCATCTAAAAAAGTTTCAAAACTTTGAAATTCTAGACAAGTTTGATAACCCATTGGAAGCACTTCCTTTACTAAAAAAAGGAAACATAGATGTATTATTTTTAGATATAAATATGCCTCAAATGAGTGGTTTAGAGTTTGCTAAAATAGTAGGTCCCAAAACAAGTGTTGTTATTACTACTGCCTACAGAGAATATGCTGTAGAAAGTTATGATTTAAATGTCTTAGATTATTTAGTAAAACCCATTCCTTTTAACCGCTTTTTAAGCGCGATAAATAAAATTACTCAGCAGGTTTACGGGCAGAGAATTGAAGATAAAAAGAAAGAAAGCTCTTCAAAAAATGAATCTTTTATGTTCATAAAAGTAGGGAAGAAGTTGGTGAAAGTAAAATTTGAAGATATTCTTTATATAGAAAGTCTTAAAGATTATATAAAAGTATTCACAGAAAATGATAATCATTTAGTTCACAAGTCATTAACGAGTTTTACAGAGGAGTTGCCTAAAGATAATTTTATTAGAATTCATAGATCTTTTACTATTGCAATTGATAAAGTTGCTTCTGTTGAAGGGAACTTAATAGAGGTTGGCTCTACTAGAATCCCTATCGGAAGGAAGTATACTAGTCATGTAAAACGTATGATTTTAAATATTAATTAAAATCAGTCCCCCCTTTCACTTTCTTACTGTAAATAAATCTGTCTAGCTCTTATTCAGTGTCATTGGTAGAATTAATTTAAGATGTCAAGTATTAATTTTTAATTTTCGTTCTTGTTAATTAATAATTATCAAAAATGATATCATTAAGTAGTTTAGATTATACGATCATCTTTTCCTTTTTTGCCATCACCTTATTTATAGGTATTTGGGTTTCCAAGAAATCTGGAAAAAATTCAACTGAGTTTTTCTTATCAGGAAGGAGTATGCCATGGTGGTTATTAGGTTTATCTATGGTAGCAACTACATTTTCTACTGACACTCCAAATTTGGTTACAGATATTGTAAGAACAAACGGTGTATCTGGGAACTGGATATGGTGGGCCTTCTTAATTACAGGATTGCTAACGGTTTTTGTATATGCAAAATTGTGGCGTAAATCGAATGTAAAAACAGATTTAGAATTTTATGCATTGCGTTATTCGGGTAAGCCAGGCAAGTTTTTAAGAAAATTTAGAGCACTCTATTTAGGAGTGATTTTCAATGTCATTACAATGTCTGCCGTAACACTTGCGGCTATAAAAATTGGAGGAATTATGCTAGGGTTAGAGCCTTGGCAAACAGTAATCAGTGCGGGATTAATTACAGTGATTTTTAGTGCAGTTGGAGGTTTTAAAGGGGTCGTTTATACGGATTTTATTTTATTTTTTGTAGCCATGGGGGGAGCTATTTGGGCTGCAGTTTATTTAGTTAACATTCCAGAAGTTGGTGGAATAGAAGCACTATTAGCAAATGAAAATGTAACAGGTAAATTATCAATTTTACCTGATTTTAATGATAGGACAGCTTTAATAACACTATTAATTATTCCCTTAGCAGTTCAGTGGTGGAGTACTTGGAGTCCCGGATCTGAACCAGGAGGAGGAGGTTATATTGCACAAAGAATGTTGGCTGCCAAAGATGCTAATCATGCTATTGGAGCTACATTTTTCTTTAATATTATGCATTATGCTTTGCGTCCTTGGCCATGGATTATTGTGGCTTTGGCATCATTGGTTGTATTTCCGGATATTACAAGTATTCATGAGGCATTTCCAAATATTTCAGAAGATAAACTAGGACACGATTTAGCGTATTCAGCAATGCTAACGAAACTGCCAAGTGGATTGTTGGGAATTGTTTTAGCCTCTTTAATTGCTGCTTACATGAGCACCATTTCTACTCAATTAAACTGGGGATCTTCATATATTGTATTTGACTTTTATAAGCAACAAATAAATCCGAAAGCTTCAGAAAAGCGTTTAGTTGCTGTTGGAAGAATTTCAACAGTATTATTGATGGTAGTTAGTGCTATTGTTGCATTGTTAATGCAAAATGCAATGCAAATATTTAATTTATTATTGGTTTTTGGAGCCGGTACCGGGCTGATCTTTATTTTACGTTGGTTCTGGTGGAGAATAAATGCTTGGAGTGAAATAACAGCGATGTTTGCATCTGGAATTATTACTTTAATATTAACAATAGATTCAGTTAAATCATTTCTGTTTGATAAAGTTGGTGGAATATTTCCTGAATGGGGAGAATTACCTTTTGTTGTCTTGGTAACTACGATTATTTGGCTGATTGCTACTTTTGTAACAAAACCTGAGAAGGAAGAAGTTCTAGAGAGTTTTTATAAGAAAACACAACCTGGAGGGCCTGGGTGGAAACCCGTACTTTCAAATGCTAAAAATAAAGGGATACAAATTGTAGAAACCAATGAAGGTTGGAGCGTACCATCAGGAATCATTGCAATGCTATTAGGCTTAGTTTTAATATATAGTTGTATGTTTACTACAGGTTATTGGATTTATGGAGAAACAATCTTTGCAATTGTTACATCAATTTCTGCTGCGGTTTCAGGATTTCTGCTAATTAAAACTTGGAAAAAAATAAAAGCAACAACACTATAAATTAAAATGAGTTCTAGAATTCAATCTGTAGATGTACTAAGAGGATTTACAATTGTAGCCATGATTTTGGTGAATACACCAGGAACTTGGAACCATGTATATAAACCTCTACTACATGCTAATTGGCATGGGTTAACACCTACTGATTTAATTTTTCCGTTTTTCATAATCATTGTAGGAATCTCAATCTACTTTGCTTACAAACAAAAAAATAGTAGTTTCTCTACGTTTAAAAAAATTACAATCAGGAGTGTAAAACTTATTGGTTTAGGATTGTTTCTAAATCTTTTTTTACCCTATGCTCCTTTTATAACAGATTTAAGTACAGTGAGAATACCTGGAGTGCTTCAACGAATTGGAATTGTTTTTTTCTTTTCGTCTTTACTTTATCTTCATTGCAACTGGAAAACTTTGCTTGGAATTGCTACAATATTGATTTTAGGGTATTGGTTGTTTTTAGGATTTGTTCCATTGCCAGATGGAACATTGCCAACATTTGATAGGTTGCCTAATAATTGGTCAAACTTCATCGATTTAAATATCCTAGGTGAGCACATGTGGAAAAATGATTATGATCCGGAAGGATTATTTAGTACCATACCTTCAATAGCAACTTGCTTGTTTGGGGTCCTTCTTGGAAAACAATTAGATAGCCGACAACCAATGAAATTATTGTTTTTCAGTGCCTTTTGTTTTTTGACTTTAGGGTACGTGTTAAATATTTGGTTTCCAATAAACAAAGCAATTTGGAGTAGTAGTTTTGTATTAGTTACTTTAGGGTGGGCTGCATTGATATTAAGTATTATTTTCTTTCTGACTGATTTGAAAAAAATACAGTTTGGAACAATTTTTAAGTATGCTGGAATGAATGCTATTACGATTTACTTTTTATCAAGTTTTATTTCTAAATCGATGTATTTGATAAAAATAGATGAGAGCAATAACTTACATAATTATTTGTACAGTGAAATATTTGTACAGTCTTTCTTTTCAGATAAACTATCGTCCCTCTTATACGGATTAGCTGTTGTTATATTTTATTTAGGACTTGGTTATATCCTTTTTAAGAAAAAAATATTTATAAGAGTTTAAAACTGAAAGGCCAACAAAAATGTTAATTATCTAAAATTAACATGTTAAATATATATATAAAAATTATTTGCAATTTTAAGATATACAAACAGTTTTATAAATAAAAAACAGTTACACTTTATAAAAGTATAACCGTTTTATTGTTTTAGTAG
>ERZ1047985.995-NODE-995-length-20396-cov-7.296593_pt1 | contig 20396 bp, 15 predicted proteins | sample MGYA00383097_ERZ1047985 | MGnify/ENA primary metagenome ERZ1047985 (study PRJEB29581, sample SAMEA5548367) | metagenome | biome: marine; feature: coastal; material: water | depth 50 m | study: Short-term variability in the microbial, nano- and picoplankton...
GCAGGTTTGGCAATCGCCTCGGGCTGTGATCCAGAAGAGGTGCTTCTGGCACTGCCAAGACTGGAATCGGTGCGTGGACGCATGCAATTGGCTGCGACCCGTGAAAACGGAGCGGCGGTTTTCGTGGACTATGCGCACACACCCGACGCGGTTTCGACCGCACTTCAGGCATTAAGGCCGCATGTCATGGGGCGACTAGTCGTTGTACTTGGGGCAGGCGGTGATCGTGATACAACCAAACGCCCGTTGATGGGTGAAGCAGCGGCGTTGCACGCTGATGTAGTTTTTGTGACCGACGATAACCCGAGAAACGAAGATCCAGCAGTGATCAGAACGGCTGTTATGCTTGGCGCTCCTGAGGCGGTTGAAGTAGGCGACCGGGCCGAAGCGATTTTACGGGCCGTTGATGCATTGGGCCCAGGGGACGCGTTGCTGATCGCTGGTAAAGGCCATGAGACTGGGCAAATCGTCGGCGAGGATGTGTTGCCATTCGACGATGTAGAACAAGCCAGCATGGCCGTTGCGGCATTGGACGGGGGCTTGGTATGACGCTGTGGACGGCGCAAGAAGCTGAGGTTGCGACCGGTGGCAAGGCATTAGGAAGCTGGGCAGTTCATGGGGTCTCGATTGATACGCGCACGCTGCAGGTTGGGGATCTGTTTGTCGCGCTGAAAGCGGATCGGGACGGGCATGAGTTCGTCGCGCAAGCTTTGAAGAACGGTGCAAGCGCCGCAATGGTAAGCCGTGTGCCCGAAGGCGTCGAAGATAACGCACCATTGTTGCTTGTCGATGATGTTTTGCAGGGGCTAGAAGCTTTGGGCCGCGCTGCACGCGCGCGGACGAAAGCCAAGGTTGTGGGCGTTACGGGTTCAGTCGGAAAGACTTCAACCAAGGAAATGCTACGGATCGTCTTGGGCGGACAGGGTAAAACCCATGCGGCTGAGGCAAGCTATAACAACCATTGGGGCGTGCCGTTGACGTTGGCACGAATGCCCGTCGACGCGGATTTCGCTGTCATCGAAATAGGCATGAATCATCCGGGCGAGATTGCGCCATTGGCGAAAATGGCCCGGCCGGACGTTGCCGTGATAACGACCGTCGCGCCTGCACATCTTGAAGCGTTTGAAAGTGTGGAAGAGATTGCCCGTGAGAAGGCCGCAATTTTTGACGGCCTGACCACAGATGGGGTTGCACTGATCAATGGCGATATGGACACGGCGACGTTGGTTGTTGGCATTGCGCGAGACCAAGCGTTCAAGGTGATGCAGTTTGGGTCGCTCGAAACCGCCGACTTTGCATCAACGAAAATTGATCTAATAGACCAGACAACGATTGTGCATTGCCAAATTCAGGGAACTCAAACGGTATTCAAAATAGGCGCGCCGGGTCGGCATTTTGCGATGAACGCGCTTGCAACGCTTGGAGTGGCCAATCACTTGGGTCTCGATCTGGCGGTTGCGCTTGGAGATATCGGACGGTGGTTGCCGCCTAAGGGTCGTGGAACCCGCGAGCGCATCGTGATGGATGTGGTTGATGATCATTTGGCATTCGAATTGATTGATGACGCGTTTAACGCCAACCCGACCTCTATGATTGCCGCGCTCGAGGTTTTGTCTGTCGCCAAGACTGGCCAGCATGCACAGAGAATTGCCGTTTTGGGTGACATGCTCGAATTGGGTAAAGACGAACTGGAGATGCACCGCGTATTGGCAGATCAGCCGTTCTTTTCAAAAATCGATTTGGTTCATTGCGTAGGCTCGCGGATGCGGGCGCTTTATGAGGCCTTGCCAGAAGAAAAGCGTGGCCGATTGTGCGAAACTGCGAAAGAGTTAGCGCAGTGTGCCCATGTGTTGGTCCACAGTGGCGACGTTCTGCTGGTGAAGGGGTCAAAAGGCTCAAAGGTATCGCTTGTCGTTGACGCCGTGCGAAAATTGGGCCATTCCGCGCCGAAGTCTAAAAATGAGGATGGCTAAATGCTTTACTGGTTGACCGCATTGTCAGATGGCGGTGACGCTTTTAACCTATTTCGTTATATCACGTTTCGCGCTGGCGGTTCGTTTATGACGGCGCTTTTGTTTGGTTTCCTTTTTGGACGTCCCCTGATCAACGTCCTTCGTCGTCGGCAGGGGCGGGGTCAACCGATCCGTGAAGATGGACCCGAGGGGCATTTCTCAAAGGCCGGTACGCCTACAATGGGTGGGCTGCTGATCGTCGGGGCGCTGTTGACTGCGACCTTGCTTTGGGCACGATTGGATAATCCGTTTATTTGGCTGGTATTATTTGTCACCATTGGCTTTGGGCTGATTGGATTTTGGGACGATTATGCCAAGGTTTCAAAACAAAACACCAAAGGCGTGCCAAGCAAAGTGCGGATATTCCTTGGGATTTTGATCAGCGTGATCGCCGCATGGTGGGCGTCTGCTTATCATCCAGAGGGTCTGCAATTCCAGTTGGCTTTGCCTATTTTTAAAGACACTTTGATCAACTTGGGTTGGTTTTTTGTCCCGTTTGGAATGTTCGTGATCCTTGGGGCCGCGAACTCGGTTAACTTGACGGATGGTCTAGATGGTCTGGCGATTATGCCGGTTATGATCGCAAGCGGCGCGCTTGGCATCATCGCCTACGCAGTCGGTCGCGTCGACTTTACCGAATACCTAGACGTGCATTATGTTGCCGGCACCGGTGAGATTTTGATCTTCGTCATGGGGATCATCGGAGGCGGTTTGGGGTTCCTGTGGTACAACGCGCCCCCTGCGGCAGTGTTTATGGGCGACACAGGCTCGTTGGCCCTAGGCGGGGCGCTTGGCGCGATAGCGGTGGCCACAAAGCACGAGATTGTACTAGGGATCGTCGGCGGCATCTTCGTTGTTGAGGCCTTGTCAGTGATTATTCAGGTGGCGTATTTTAAGCGAACAGGAAAAAGGGTTTTCCTGATGGCGCCTATCCACCACCACTATGAGAAAAAGGGCTGGGCTGAGCCAACGATTGTGATCCGGTTTTGGATCATCTCTCTCATATTGGCGATGGTTGGCCTTGCGACACTGAAAATTCGGTAAGATTTGTTTGGGGGTTTCACCCCCAAGCCCCCGAAGGTATTTTGGGCAAGATAAAGCACGGATTGGATAAATATTCTTGATACCGGTCAAAGGATATAGCGGTAAGAAGGTTGGCGTCTTGGGCCTAGGGCGTTCGGGTCTGACGGCTGCGCGCGCGCTGCGTGAAGGCGGGGCTGAGGTGGTATGTTGGGACGATTCCGAAAGCTCGCGCGATGTCGCAATGGCCGAGGGCTTTGAGTTGAGCGACTTTGCAAAGGGCGTGGTCGATGAGCTTGATACTTTGATTACCAGTCCAGGAATTCCGCATCTCTATCCGACGCCCAATCGTCACATTGCGGCGGCCTATGCTAAGGGCGTCATCGTCGACAACGATATTGGTTTGTTCTTCGCGTCCCTTGGTGGCGGAGAGTGGGACAATTTTGATGTGACGCCGCGGGTTGTTGCCGTGACGGGGTCAAATGGGAAATCCACAACCTCGGCCTTGATTGCGCATTTGTTGGACGAGGTGGGCAAGGATGTTCAGCTTGCTGGAAACATCGGACGGGGCGTCTTGGATATTGACCCTCCGTTGGACGGTGGCGTTGTTGTTCTGGAGCTGTCTTCCTATCAAACCGAATTGGCGCGGGCGCTAACGCCTGACATTGCGGTCTTCACCAATCTTTCGCCCGATCACCTTGATCGTCACGGCGGTATGGGCGGGTATTTTGCGGCCAAGCGTCGGTTATTTGCCGAAGGCGGACCAGATCGCGCCATTGTGGGCGTTGATGAGCAGGAAGGGCAATTCCTTGCGGGACAGCTATCGCAGGGCCCGACAGATGACCGTGTTATCCGTGTTTCCTCGGGCCAAAAGCTGACCGGCCCGGGTTGGTATGTTTATGCGCGCAAGGGGTTTCTGGCCGAGTATCGCAAAGGGCGTCAGGTCGCGAGCATTGATCTGCGTAAAATTACCGGTCTACCCGGGGTGCATAATCATCAGAACGCCTGTGCCGCTTATGCGGTATGTAGGACGCTTGGCTTGGCGCCGAAAGTTATCGAGGCGGGTTTGCGCAGTTTCGGCGGGTTGCCGCATCGTTCTCAGGTGATAGCCACGGCTGGTGGTGTGACCTTTGTAAATGATAGCAAAGCGACAAACGCAGATGCGGCGACGAAGGCATTAGCCGCTTTCAAGAACATCCGTTGGATTTGTGGCGGTCTTGAAAAAGAAGGCGGTTTTGACGGCTTAAACGAGCAGGCATCAAAGGTGCGCAAGGCCTATGTCATCGGCCGAGAGGCGGCCTCGTTTGCCATGAAGCTGGAAGCGGAGACTGACGTGTGCGGAACGATGAAAGCAGCGGTAGGTCGCGCGATTGAAGAGGCTGAAGAAGGTGATGTCGTTTTGTTGGCGCCTGCCGCTGCCAGCTTTGACCAGTACGACAATTTCGAACTTCGCGGTGAAGATTTCACTGCCTGTGTTGAGGCAGAACTCTCACAGCGCTGAGCGGATTGCGTTCCCTGCGGCCCATCCTGACGACCAAGCCCATTGAAAATTGAATCCTCCGAGCCACCCGGTGACGTCTACGACTTCACCGATGAAATAGAGACCCGTTGTGGATTTCGTCTCCATTGTTTTTGAGGAAAGGGCGCTTGTGTCTATGCCGCCTAGGGTAACTTCGGCGGTGCGATAGCCTTCGGATCCCGTTGGGCGGACCTTCCAGTTTGTGAGGGCGTTGGCGATCTCGGTCAGGCGCTTGTCTGAGTAGTCCGCAAAGTTTCCGCTGAGATCTAGAATTTGTGACAGGTGATCGACCAGACGGGCGGGCAGAATTTCCGCCAGGATCGTCGTGAAGTTGCGCTTACCTGCAGCACTGCGTTTCGCACGTAGGGTTTGGAGCAGATCGACCTCTGGCAGCAGATGGATAGTGATGTCCTCGCCTTCGCGCCAATAGCTGGACACCTGAAGGATGGCCGGACCTGAGAGACCGCGATGGGTGAAAAGAAGCGCTTCGTCAAAACTAGGGCCGCGTTGCGCTGTGATCCGTGCGTTGATTGCGGTGCCTGAGATGTCTTTGAAATCGCCGTTTGAGAATGTCAGAGGCACTAGGCCCGGGCGGGTGTCGGTCAGCGGTATGTTGAACTGTCGGGCAACGTCATAACCAAAACCAGTCGCGCCCATTTTGGGGATGGATTTCCCACCGGTTGCGATCACCAGTTTTCGTGTTGAGACGGGCTGGCCATTTAGCGACAGCGAAAATCCGTGATCGATTTGTTGAATATCTGAGGCAGAACAGTCAAGACGCATTTGCGCACCTGCTTGCTGCAATTCCGCGACCAACATTGCGACAACATCCTTGGCAGTCAGATCGCAAAACAATTGCCCAAGCGTCTTTTCGTGCCATGCGATCCCGTGTTTCTGGATCAGCTCGACAAAGTCCCATTGGGTGTAGCGTGACAATGCTGATTTGCAAAAATGTGGATTGTCGGACAGAAAATTGGACGGCTCTGCGTACATGTTGGTGAAATTACAACGTCCACCACCTGAGATGCGGATTTTCTCACCTGCTTTTTTAGCGTGATCCACAACAAGGGTGCGCCCACCGCAATGCGCGGCGCACATCAATCCTGCGGCTCCAGCGCCAATGATAATCGTATCCCAATCCATATTGATTGGGGTGCAATGAAGTCACAGCAAAGGCAAGGGGATTTGAACTGGAATGAAAATGATTAATTCGCTACAATAGCCGAATAGACCCCGCAAAGGGGCGATTTTTGAGGCAGTTTGGCGGTATCTCATGACAGAGATGGTCTACGGTGCGCTACCCGCGCATGAGGGCGATCCCGTTCTTCCACGGTGGTGGAGAACGGTTGATAAATTAACGATCACATGCATTCTGATCCTGTTTGGGGTCGGTATTTTGCTGGGCTTGGCGGCCTCGCCGCCGCTGGCTGCGCGCAATGGGTTCGAACCTTTCCATTATGTTCAGCGACAGGCCATTTTTGGCGGCGTTGCGCTGATTGCGATGCTGGTCGCCTCGATGATGGACCCGCGATTGTTGCGGCGACTATCGACCTTGGCTTTTATCGTCACGCTTATCGCTTTGATGTTGTTGCCCGTTTTTGGCACAGATTTCGGCAAGGGCGCTGTGCGTTGGTATTCGCTTGGGTTCACGTCAGTTCAGCCGTCAGAGTTTCTTAAACCGGTCTTTATCGTGGTTTCCGCTTGGCTTTTGGCCTCCAGCATGGAGATCAATGGTCCACCCGGTAAGCAGATCAGCTTTGTTATTGCGATGGTAGTGGCCGCATTTTTGGCCATGCAACCTGACTTCGGGCAGGCCAGTATTGTCCTGTTCGTTTGGGGGATCCTCTATTTCGTCGGCGGCGCGCCAATGCTGTTGCTGCTCTGCATGGGCGGTCTGGTGATCCTTGCGGGCACTATGGCTTATAATTCTTCGGAACACTTTGCCCGCAGGATCGACGGATTTCTTTCAACTGACATCGACCCAACGTCGCAGATTGGATATGCCACGAACGCCATTCAAGAGGGCGGTGTGTTTGGCGTTGGATTGGGCGAGGGCAGTGTAAAATGGTCTCTGCCTGACGCGCACACGGATTTCATCATTGCTGTCGCAGCCGAGGAATACGGGTTGGTTTTGGTGCTGATTATCATCGCGCTTTATGCGACGATTGTTCTGCGTTCTTTGCTGCGTTTGATGCGTGAGCGAGATGTATTCATTCGTTTGGCTGGAACCGGCTTGGCGTGCATGTTTGGTGTGCAGGCGATGATCAATATGGGCGTTGCAGCGCGCTTACTGCCTGCGAAGGGTATGACGTTGCCATTTGTCAGCTACGGCGGATCATCGTTGATTGCTGGCGGTGCAGCCATGGGCATGTTGTTGGCATTTACGCGTTTGCGCCCTCAAGGTGAGATCAGCGACATTCTGACCGGTAGGGTCCGTAGATGACCGATGCGCCGCTTCTCGTTATGGCGGCAGGTGGAAGCGGGGGGCACATGTTTCCCGCTCAATCGCTGGCCGAGGTTATGTTGGCGCGTGGTTGGCGCGTAAAGCTTTCCACCGATGACCGAGGCGCAAGATTTACGACTGCTTTCCCAAGTGCCGTTGAGATCGAAGTTGTGCCAAGTGCAACATTTGCCCGCGGGGGCGTGTTGGCAAAGCTTACGGTTCCGTTTCGTATTCTGGCGGGTGTTCTAAGTGCGCGCTCAAAGATGCATGAGAATAGACCGTCTGTGGTAGTTGGCTTTGGTGGATACCCGTCTATTCCTGCTTTAGCAGCCGCTTGGTTGATGGGGTTGCCTCGTATCATTCACGAACAAAACGGAGTCTTGGGTCGGGTGAACGCAGTGTTTGCAAAGCGGGTTCATGCAATCGCCTGCGGAACGTGGCCTACCACCCTGCCTAACGGCGCCGAGGGCGAATATACCGGAAACCCCGTTCGGGATACTGTCCTTAAGAAAGCCGCAGCGCCGTATATAGCACCGGGCGATTACCCGATGTCGATCCTCGTTATTGGTGGTTCTCAAGGCGCGCGAATACTATCGGACTGCGTGCCAGGTGCCTTGGCCGAATTGCCCGAGGAATTGCGACGCAATATTCGTGTCTCGCATCAGGCGCGTGCAGAAGATCAGGATCGTGTTGAAAGTTTTTACAGTGGTCATGGCATCAAGGCCGATGTGCAGCCGTTTTTTGTGGATATCCCCACACGGATGAGCGAAGCACAGTTGGTGATTAGCCGCGCTGGGGCGTCTTCGGTTGCTGACATAAGTGTGATTGGTCGCCCTTCAATACTCATTCCGTTTGCGGCTGCAACAGCCGACCACCAGACCGCCAACGCAAAGGGCTTGGTTGACGCGGGAGCCGCAATCGCGCTACCCGAGCGCGAAGTGACAGCCGAACGTCTTTCGGCGGAAGTTGCAGGAATTCTTCAAAACTCCGAGACTGCTATGGCGATGGCACAGGCGGCTTTGACATGTGGCCGCCCAAACGCGGCCGAAGATCTTGCCGCATTGGTGGATCGCGTATCCGAAGGAAACTGACATGACTCTAAGAACAAAACTGCCAGGTGATGTTGGACCAATCCACTTCGTAGGGATTGGTGGTATTGGCATGTCTGGAATTGCCGAAGTGTTAATCGAATATGGCTATACGGTTCAGGGCTCGGACCTGAAATCCTCTGCAATTACCCAAAGATTGGAAAAACTCGGCGCGAAAGTGTTTTACGGCCAAAAGGCTGAGAACCTTGAAGACGCCGAAGTCATCGTTGTCTCGTCAGCGATCAAACCAGGCAACCCAGAGCTAGACACCGCACGCGCCAAAGGCCTTCCGGTCGTTCGCCGCGCTGAAATGCTGGCCGAGTTGATGCGGCTTAAGTCCAACATCGCGGTCGCCGGAACGCACGGTAAAACCACAACCACCACTATGATGGCCGAATTGATGGTCGGCGGTGGGTTTGATCCCACTGTGATCAACGGCGGCATAATCCACGCTTACGGTTCCAATGCGCGTATGGGGCAGGGCGAGTGGATGGTGGTTGAGGCCGACGAAAGCGACGGCACGTTCAATCGCCTGCCGGCGACGATTGCAATCGTCACCAATATCGACCCCGAGCATATGGAGCATTGGGGGGACTTTGATACGCTCCGTGACGGTTTCCACGATTTTGTGTCCAACATCCCGTTTTATGGGCTTGTTGTTTGTTGCACCGACCATCCAGAGGTTCAGACGCTTGTGGGCCGGATATCTGACCGTCGCGTTGTGACTTATGGGTTCAATGCTCAAGCCGACGTTCGCGCCGTTGATCTGACTTACAAAGGCGGCATTGCACATTTTGATATAGCGCTACAGGCAGACGACCGAGTGATAAAAGGCTGCAGCCTGCCGATGCCTGGGGATCACAACGTTTCAAATGCATTGGCGGCCGTTGCAGTGTCTCATCATCTTGGGATGAGTGACGACGACATTCGTGCGGCGTTGGCAGGTTTCAAAGGCGTTAATCGTCGTTTCACAAAGGTTGGTGAAGTCAACGGCGTCACGATAATTGACGACTACGGGCATCACCCTGTGGAGATCGCTGCAGTTCTCAAGGCCGCTCGTCAAGCTTGCGAGGGTCGCGTGATTGCTGTCCATCAACCGCATCGTTATTCGCGGTTAGATTCTCTATTTGAGGAATTCTGCGGCTGTTTCCATGAGGCAGATGTTGTTGGCATCTCTGAAGTGTTCTCAGCTGGAGAGGACCCTATTGAGGGCGCGGACCGAGACGGGCTTGTCGCTGGATTGGTGCGTCATGGTCACCGACACGCGATTGCCATTGAAGAACAAGATGACCTTACAAAGCTTGTCCAAGACGAAGCCAAGCCCGGTGACATGGTGGTTTGCCTCGGGGCGGGTACGATCTCGACGTGGGCTCGCGAATTGGCAGGCAAACTGACGTGAAGGATTAGGCCAAAACGATGGCTGAAGCACTAAAACGGCGAATTGGACTTGGGCTGCTAACGGCTTACGGCGTTGGCGTAATGGTCGGGGCCGGTATATATGTCTTGATCGGGGCAGTCGCATCCGAAGCCGGCATTTATGCGCCATGGGCTTTTTTATTGGCTGGGGTTATCGCCGCGCCAACGGCCCTTAGTTACGCAGAATTTAGCACGCGGATACCCGAAGCCGCCGGTGAAGCTGCTTTCGTTGAAAAAGGCTTTGGCGTACCAACTCTCGGGCTGATCGTTGGTCTTGCGATTGTTGCGGCGGGAACTGTCTCGGCCTCGGCAGTGTTAAGCGGAGGGGTCGGTTATCTCACCGCGCTCATTCCTGTTCCTGAGATTGCTGGCGTCATCGCGCTTGGCGTGTTGCTTGCTGGGGTCGCTGCGGTTGGAGTTTTGGAAAGCTTGGCGCTTGCGGCTATCTTCACAGTTATTGAGATTATCGGATTGATACTCGTCGTCTGGGCAGGCTTTTCAGCCGAACCCGCACAAATCGCTGCGCCATCGCAAACCTTTGTATTCGGAGGCGTTGCAGCGGCGGCAGTTCTGGCATTCTTCGCGTTTATTGGATTTGAAGACATCGTGAACATGGCGGAAGAAGTCGAAAAACCTGAACGCAATATGCCAAGGGCGATCCTCTATTCACTGGTTATTACGACATCGATCTATGCGCTGGTCAGTTGGGCCGCGGTGCGTGCCGTTCCGCTAGATGACCTTAGCCAAAGCCGTCAACCGCTCGCTTTGGTTTGGCAGGCGGGCCGTGGTGGAGAGGCGCAGTTTCTCTCAGCAATTGCCGTGTTCGCAGCACTAAACGGCGTGCTGGCACAGATCGTCATGGCCTCGCGCGTTCTCTTTGGCCTTGGGCGCAAGCACCCCACGCTGAGCGTGTTTAACGTCGCGCATGCAAAGCTTGGCACGCCTGTGACAGCAACGGTTTTGATCGGCCTTTTGGTCATCATCGGCGCTTCTATATTGCCACTGGCGACCTTAGCTGAAGCGACCTCAACCATTTTATTAGCGGTTTTTGTAGTCGTGAACCTAAGCCTGATCGCATTGAAACGCCGTTCACCAAACGCTCCGTTTCAAGTGCCAATGGCTGTGCCGGTCTTTGGCTTTGTCGCGTCAACCGGGGCACTGATTGCAAACTTAGTAGGAGTAGGCTGATGAACCTTTCGATACTTTTGGCGGCTGCTTGGGCCATTGTTGCAAACTTGGGTGCGCTGATCCCTAGTAAGCGCAAGCATTGGCCCTTTGCCTATTTTCTGATCGCAGTCGGCGTGCCGATCCTGGGGTTTGTGACCTATCAAAACGGCCCGTGGATCGGGCTATTGGTTTTGGCGGCGGGGATGAGTGTTTTGCGCTGGCCGGTCTTTTATCTTTGGAAATGGATCAAGTCCCGTTTTCAATGACGCTTTCCAAGATACCGCGAACTGGCTACACCACGCAAGAACCTCAGGATCAAACATGACCGAATTGCCAACACCGCGCGGTAAGCTGACACCCAACCGACCGTTGGGTGACTTGACATGGCTACGCGTGGGCGGACCGGCGGATTGGTTGTTTCAGCCTGCAGACATTGAGGATCTTGCGGCGTTTCTGACGGAGTTGCCAAACGATGTTGACGTTTTCCCGATGGGTGTCGGATCAAACCTGATCGTTCGAGATGGGGGCATCCGCGCCGTCGTTGTCCGAATGGGACGCGGGTTTAACGGGATTGAGGTTCAGGGAAACCAAGTCACCGCAGGCGTCGCGGCACTAGATGCACATGTCGCCCGCAAAGCCGCTGAACAGGGCGTGGACTTGACGTTCCTTCGCACAATTCCGGGGGCTATTGGTGGGGCCGTTCGAATGAATGCGGGATGTTATGGGCATTATGTCGCCGACGTTTTTATTTCGGCAAAAGCAGTGACGCGACAGGGAAAAATTGTGACGCTGACGGCAAGTGATTTGGATTTTCAGTATCGACAGACTGCTCTGCCCGATGGCTGGGTGATCGTTGAGGCGACCTTTGAAGGCCCTTCTGGGGATCCTCAGGACCTCGCTGATCGAATGCAGGCGCAGTTGGCAAAACGTGACGAGACCCAACCGACTAAGGATAGAACGGCCGGAAGCACCTTCCGAAATCCTGCGGGTTTTAGCTCAACCGGAAAGACGGATGATACCCATGATCTAAAGGCGTGGAAGGTCATAGACGACGCTGGGATGCGTGGCGCCCGAATTGGTGGGGCCCAAATGAGCCCAAAACACTCAAACTTTCTGGTCAATACAGGCGGAGCGACTGCCCATGACCTAGAAACTTTGGGTGAGGAAGTCAGAAAAAAGGTTTTCCAAGACTCGGGAATAGAGTTACAGTGGGAGATCATGAGGGTCGGCGAACCGGCCCCTGAAAAAACCTAATAATAACGATCCGCAAAGGATCGGGAATTTGAGGCACAAGTGGGTATGTCGAGCAGGGCAAACCCGACAGTGGCGGTATTGATGGGCGGACCTTCGGCTGAGCGCGAGGTGTCTTTGTCTTCTGGTCGCGAATGCGCGAACGCCCTGCGGGACGCAGGATATAAAGTCGTTGAGGTCGATGCCGGCCTCGATGTTGCTGTGCGCCTACAAGAGATCAAACCAGATGTTGCATTCAACGCGCTTCATGGCAAATGGGGCGAAGACGGCTGTGTTCAGGGTATCCTCGAATGGCTTGGCATTCCGTATACGCACTCGGGCGTTTTGGCCTCAGCCCTTGCGATGGACAAAGAGCGTAGCAAAGCTGTTTACCGTTCCGCCAATCTGCCGGTTGTTGAGAGTGTTTTGGCTGCAAAATCCGAAGTTTCAAGTCGCCATGTTTTGGAGCCGCCGTATGTCGCGAAACCAAACGACGAAGGCAGTTCCGTTGGCGTTTACATCGTGCATGAAGCAGCGAATGGTCCACCTAAGCTAGGTGAGGAAATGCCGGACACGGTGATGGTTGAAGTCTTCGCACCCGGTCGCGAGCTTACAACGACTGTGATGGGCGACCGCGCATTGGGTGTGACTGACATCATCACTGATGGCTGGTATGATTATCACGCGAAGTACGAAACGGGCGGATCGCGTCACGTGGTACCCGCAAATATTCCCCAAGAAATCACAGATGCTTGCAACGACTACGCGCTAAGGGCACACAACGTTCTTGGGTGTAAAGGCCTTAGCCGCACAGATTTTCGTTGGGATGAAAGTAAAGGCCTAGAGGGGCTCATTTTGCTGGAAACCAATACGCAACCGGGGATGACGCCAACGTCGCTGTCGCCCGAGCAAGCCGAAACTTGCGGCATTAGTTTTGCTGAGCTTTGCACATGGTTGGTGGAGGACGCGTCATGTCGCAGATGACCGGTCGCATAGATCCAGCCCCATCACGTTGGGCTTACCGTGTTGAACGCTTATGGCTGACGCCAATGTTCAGGCTGTTCGTGCGCGCAGGATTGCCGTTTGTCATCGTGTTCGCCGGCACCTCGATATATTTCGCTGATGAGACGCGCCGTGACATGGTCGTCGCTAGCTACATGGAAATGAAACATTCGATCCAGCAACGTCCTGAATTCATGGTCAAACTGATGTCGATCGATGGCGCTTCGGACGAAGTTTCCGAAGATATTCGCGAGATCATGGCCTTGGATTTCCCAGTTAGTTCTTGGGATCTCGATCTTGAAGGCATGCGCCAAAGGGCTATGGGTCTGGATGCTGTCGCAGATGCAAAAATTCAAATCCGACCAGGCGGAATCTTGCAGTTTTCGGTCGCTCAGCGCCAACCGGCAATCGTATGGCGACGCGGTGATGGGCTTGAGGTTCTTGACCCCCAAGGTCTCCGTGTTGGCCCGTTGGATGCGCGAACGGATCGCTCAGACCTACCTTTAATAGCGGGCGAGGGGGCAGATATGGCCGCCGTTGAAGCCCGGCGTTTGTTTGCTGTTGCAGGCCCGGTTACCGACCGCATTCGCGGCCTTGTACGTGTTGGAAATCGTCGATGGGACGTTGTCCTTGATGGCGGTCAGCGCATCATGCTGCCAGCCGAAGGCGCCGTTGCCGCGCTCGAACGTGTTATGGCGCGGGTGCAAATGCAGGACCTTCTTGAGCGCCGCATTGACGTGATCGACATGCGAAATCCAAACCGTCCGACTGTTCGGGTTGCACCCGATGTCATGGAAGAAATTCAAAAAACCAGAGCCGCTATTTCAGGAGGCCAAAACTGATGAGTGAATTTTACGAAACCCAACGTGCCATGCGCGCAATGCGAAAAGCTGCGATTCAACGGGGCGTCGTCGCGGTTCTTGATATCGGGTCATCGAAAGTGGCCTGCCTTGTGCTGAGGTTTGATGGCACTGAATCGTTCCACGAAGCCGAAGGAATTGGCTCAATGGCCGGACAGGCCGGTTTTCGCGTCATCGGTGCGGCGACCACTCGGTCACGCGGTGTCCGTCTCGGCGAAGTCGATGCGATGCAAGAAACCGAGCGCGCAATTCGCACCGCCGTTCAAGCAGCGCAAAAAATGGCGAATATCCGTGTGGATCATGTGATCGCGTGTTTGTCTGGTGCGCGTCCTCGTTCTTATGGTCTTGAGGGGCGCATCGAGGTTGAAGCGGATCAGGTGACCGAGCAGGACATCGCCCGCGTATTGGCATCTTGCGATGTGCCGGACTACGGGCGAGGCCGAGAGGTAATTCACGCCCAGCCGATAAACTTTGCATTAGATCACCGTAGCGGCCTAAACGATCCGCGCGGGCAGGTGGGGCAAGAGTTAGCCACGGACATGCACATGCTGACCGTGGATCATACCGTCATTCAAAACATCATGCACTGCGTTAAGCGCTGCGATCTTGAGTTGGCGGGCATCGCATCGTCAGCATATTTGTCCGGCGTCTCCTGTCTGGTCGAAGACGAACAAGAGCTTGGCGCGGCCTGTATTGATATGGGCGGCGGGTCCACCGGCATCTCAATCTTCATGAAAAAGCACATGATATACGCGGACTCTGTGCGCATCGGTGGAGACCACGTGACCAGCGATATTGCCATGGGTCTTTCAGTGCCAGCGGCCACGGCCGAGCGGATCAAGACGTTCTACGGCGGCGTGCATGCAACCGGCATGGATGATCGTGACATGATCGAAATCGGCGGTGACAGCGGTGATTGGGAAAAAGACCGTCGCAGCGTTAGCCGTGCCGAACTGATTGGGATTATGCGCCCTCGGGTCGAGGAAATCCTTGAGGAAGTGAAAGAACGCTTAGACGTGGCAGGCTTTGATCATATGCCAAGCCAGCAGATCGTTTTGACCGGTGGCGCAAGTCAAATTCCGGGTCTTGATGGGCTGGCATCCAAGATTCTTGGGGCGCAAGTCAGGTTGGGTCGTCCGCTGCGCGTTCATGGATTGCCTCAGGCGGCGACCGGACCGGCGTTTTCGTCGGCGGTTGGCCTCAGCCTTTTTGCAGCGCACCCAAAAGATGAATGGTGGGACTTCGAAATGCCGACCGAAAGCTATCCAGCACGGTCGTTGAAGCGTGCAGTTCGGTGGTTCCGCGAGAACTGGTAGCCACAACATATCGGGAAGTAAGCAAAATTTCGCGAAACTAAGCCATGGATCGTCCATATTTTGTGGCAATTTGGGCATTTTTGGGGTGACGAATTGCGCGATTCTCGTTACTCTGTAGGAATATCAGGCAGAAAAAGACCGCGAATGTGGTCACCCAAGCAGCAGGCGGAACTATCATGACTCTGAATCTATCCCTTCCGGGCCAAGAAGAGCTGAAACCACGGATCACCGTATTTGGTGTGGGCGGCGCAGGCGGCAACGCGGTTAACAACATGATCGAAAAGTCGCTCGAAGGAGCGGATTTTGTGGTTGCTAACACCGACGCTCAGGCGCTCCAGCAGAACACAGCAACGAATAAAATCCAGATCGGTATCAAAGTCACCGAAGGTCTTGGTGCTGGTGCTCGCGCCGAAGTTGGCGCTGCTGCTGCCGAAGAAAGCATCGAACAAATCGTTGATCACCTAGCCGGTTCACACATGTGCTTTATCACCGCTGGAATGGGCGGTGGCACTGGAACAGGCGCTGCACCGATCATCGCGCAAGCTGCGCGCGAACTTGGTGTTCTGACCGTTGGTGTTGTGACCAAGCCGTTCCAGTTTGAAGGCACCAAGCGCATGCGTCAGGCCGAAGCAGGCGTCGAAGCGCTGCAAAAGGTCGTCGACACGCTAATCATCATTCCGAACCAAAACCTGTTCCGCCTTGCAAATGAGCGCACAACTTTCGCCGAAGCGTTCAGCCTTGCCGATGACGTTCTCTATCAAGGCGTTAAGGGAGTGACGGATCTTATGGTGCGCCCAGGCCTTATTAACCTCGACTTTGCTGACGTTCGTGCCGTGATGGACGAAATGGGCAAAGCTATGATGGGAACTGGCGAAGCAACCGGTGAAGACCGTGCAATTCAAGCCGCCGAGCAGGCGATCGCCAATCCGCTGCTAGACGAAATCAGTCTTCGTGGTGCGAAAGGCGTCCTGATCAACATCACCGGTGGCTATGATCTAACTTTGTTTGAACTCGACGAAGCGGCAAACCGTATTCGTGAAGAGGTGGATGCCGAGGCGAACATCATAGTTGGTTCTACACTCGATCCAGACGTCGAGGGCACTATGCGTGTCAGCGTTGTTGCAACAGGCATTGATGCAAACGAAATGGTGCAAGAAACGCCCGTTGCACGTCGTACTCTTGCTGAGCCTCTACAACCAAAACCGGAAGAGCGTGTTCAACCTGCCGCTATCGCAGCAGAGACCGCACCGGTCCAAGCCCCAGCAGCCGTGGTCGAGCAACCAAACGAAGAAGAAGTGCAGAATGCTAACTTCTTTGATCGGCTCGCTCAGGAAGAAGCTGCCGCAGCGGCCGAGCAGGCTGAGGACATTTTCCAGGAAGAGCAGGTTGCGTATCAACAACAGCCAGCCGCGCAAACTCCGGGGACGCCTTCGCCAGAAACAATGGAGCGTCTGTATCGCGCCGTGAATAAGGTACCAGCGCAACAAGCGGCACCTGCACCGGCGCCATCTGCCCAGGTTCAACCGTTTGAACGAACTGAGCAGCCGGATCGTCGTTTCGGTATAAACTCATTGATCAACAGAATGGCCGGCCAATCTGCACAAGAAAAGCCAGCCGAGTTCCAGCGTCGTCAACCTCCGGTCAATCAGTTTGAGGACGAAGCGGACAACTACCCGCAAGAAGACGATCGCGTTGAAATTCCAGCGTTTCTTCGCCGTCAGGCAAACTAAAAAACAGCTTTCAAAGCTCGTACTCAAAGGCCGCCCCATCGGGCGGTTTTTTTGTTTCGGCGATTGCTTGCTGCCGTGGGAATGCAGATGTTTCAGAACGTTACAAAGATTGAGTTGAGTGAATCTCTGTAGAAGTTTAGTCACGTGGTGCTAGCCTATCAGGTCGGCGCAATTGGGGACATCAGTGCAGACTACACTTCGTCATTCTGTCGAGTTTAAGGGAACGGGATTACATTCCGGCCGCCCTGTCGTGCTGCGTATTCTTCCTGCCCCCAAAGATCATGGCATTGTTTTTGTTAGAACCGACGTCAAAGCCTTGGACGCAAGCATACCCGCGCGTTGGGATCTTGTTGATCGTTCTCCGCTTTGCACACGCCTAGAAAACCAGCAGGGCGTCTCTGTTTCGACAGTTGAACATGTGATGGCTGCCCTATGCGGCTGTGGTATTCACAACGCCACTCTTGAGCTTAGCGGGCCAGAAGTTCCTATTCTTGATGGGTCGTCACTTCCATTTGTTCGAGGCCTGATTAACGCAGGACGAGAGCGGCTGAACGCTCCGATGCGTGCGATCGAGATTCTTAAGCAGGTTGGTGTTTCAAACGACGATGCATTCGCTAGTTTTGAGCCCGCGGATGCGATGATCGTTCAATTTCGCATCGAGTTTTCGGACCAAGCGATTGGTCTGCAAGAGAAAGAGCTCCACCTTTCGAACGGCGCTTTCGCACGCGAGCTTTGTGATAGTCGGACATTTTGCCGTCAGCGCGATGTAGACGCCATGCGCGCAAACGGGTTGGCGATGGGCGGAACCCTCCGCAACGCTGTCGTTTTTGAGGGCGAAGAGATCCTAAGTCCTGGCGGTTTGCGCCACCGGGACGAGCCTGTGCGTCACAAAATGCTAGATGCGGTAGGCGATCTTGCTTTGGCGGGCGCTCCCATTCTGGGCAAATACATCGGCCACAAAGCAGGCCACGCGCTGACGAACACATTGCTGCGCGAACTTTTCGCTCGTCCAGATGCTTGGCGGTATGTTGAATTGACCGAAGATCAGCGCGCGCTTCTGCCTGGTGCAGGTGTGAAAGAAGCGGATATTTGCGCTTTCGCGTAATCAACGCCTTAAAACCTTCCAATTTGATTTTGCACCGGATTTTTCTGTGTTAGGACCGTGTTAGCATTTGCGATCAGTTGACTGATTAAACGGGGGCGACCATTCGATGACAGGCATGACTTCAGCAATCCGACTTCTTGGTGTGTGTGCCGTGATATTTGTCGCTGCGTGCGATCGGGTCGCCAGCGTTTCAAGTGTCGACGTTGAAACCCTTAGTGCAGAAGAAATTTACCAAGCCGGTGAGCGCGCGATGCAAATACGTGGCAATGATACTGCCGCGACCTATTTCGGTGAGATTGAACGCCTGTTCCCCTATTCCGACTGGGCCAGCCGCGGTTTGGTGATGCAAGCCTATGCCTATCACAAGGGCAAAAACTACGATGATAGCCGCTCAGCTGCGCAAAGATATCTGACGTTCTATCCAACGCTTGAAGATGCAGATTGGGCGCAATACCTCGTGGCGCTTAGCTACTATGACCAGATTTATGACGTAGGCCGCGACCAGGCATTGACCATCAACGCACTGCAAGAACTGCGCAAAGTTATCGAGACTTACCCTGAAAGCGAATATGCTGACGAAGCGCGCCCTCGGTTTGACCTCGCGTTTGACCACCTTGCCGCCAAGGAAATGGAGGTCGGCCGTTTCTACCTCGCTAAGCAAGAATACGTGGCTGCGATCAATCGCTTCCGCACTGTGGTCGAAGACTTTCAAACCACACGGCACACGCCAGAAGCGCTCTACCGTCTTGTTGAAGCCTATGTTGCTCTTGGGCTGAATGGCGAAGCACAGGCTGCGGCTGCAATCCTTGAAACCGATTTCGCTGATAACGAATGGTATGCCGATGCATTGGTTCTGTTGGGCCAACAAGGGCTGGCGGCTGAGGGTAACGGATCCGGTTGGCTGGCGCGTATCTACCGCCAGACCATCAGCGGCGACTGGCTCTAGGGCGCGATCATGCTTCTAGGTCTCGAAATCCGGGACATACTGATAATCGATCGGCTGGACCTAACGTTTCAGCCGGGTCTGAACGTGCTCACTGGCGAAACGGGTGCCGGTAAGTCGATCCTCTTGGATAGTTTGGGATTTGTTCTTGGATGGCGAGGCCGTGCCGAACTTGTGCGTGAAGGGGCCGACCAGGGCGAAGTTGTCGCCGAGTTTTTGCTATCTGATGATCACCCAGCACGTGGAATTTTGGATGAAGCTGGGATTGGCTGCGACGACACGCTGATTTTGCGTCGGGTCAATGCACGCGATGGTCGCAAAACGGCTTGGGTCAACGACCGCCGTTGTTCGGGCGAGGTTTTGAGAGCCTTGTCCGAAACGCTGATCGAGCTACATGGCCAACATGATGACCGTGGATTGTTGAACCCTAAAGGGCACAGGGACTTGTTGGACACCTTCGGTGGTCTTGGTGCAACGCGCCTAAAGCTACGCAACCAATGGAGAGCATTGGCCAGTGCCCAGTCGGTTCTGGAGGAGCTGGAAGCCAATGTTGCGCAGGCCCGTGAGGAAGAAGATTTCTTACGACACGCGGTCGCCGAACTTGAGCAGCTAGACCCCAAGCCGGGTGAGGACGAAGAGCTGGATGCCAAGCGTCGTCTGATGCAATCGGCAGAGCGTATTCGCGAAGACATCGCCAAAGCTGCAACCACGATGGGCCATGAGGGGGCGGAAGGTTCACTAACTGATGCATCCCGCTGGTTAGAGGGAGCCGCGGGCAAAGCTGAGGGTCAGCTTGAAACTGCCTTGGCGTCTCTGGGTCGCGCGGTCACTGAACTGGGTGATGCGCAGCAAGCCGTTGAGGATTTTCTACGCAACCTAACATTTGATTCGACCGAGCTTGAACACGTCGAAGAACGTCTGTTTGCAATCCGTGCGCTTGCACGAAAGCACAACATCTTGCCGGATGCTTTGGCCGATTTACGCGTTGAACTTTCGAAACGCTTGGATGGGATAGACAACAGCGACAAGCAGTTGTCTGAAGCTAAGGCAACGCTGGGTGCTGCACAGGCAGAATACGACCAGCAAGCTGATGAACTAACCAGCGCTCGCAAAACGGCTGCGGTTCGGTTGGACAAGGCCGTGATGAAAGAGCTTGCGCCATTGAAAATGGACAGGGCGATTTTTGAGACGCAAGTCACGCCAGCGGACGCAGGTCCCAGCGGACGAGATACTGTCGCCTTTACGGTTGCGACCAACCCAGGCGCACCAGCTGGACCGCTTGCTAAGATCGCGTCTGGTGGCGAACTTAGCCGTTTTCTATTAGCCCTTAAGGTGTGCCTGACGGATGACGACGCCAACCTGACGATGATCTTTGACGAGATTGACCGAGGCGTTGGTGGGGCAACCGCTGATGCTGTCGGTCGCAGGCTGGCCTCGCTTGCTGATGGCGGACAAGTGCTTGTGGTTACACATTCCCCTCAGGTCGCGGCAAAAGGGGCGCATCACTGGCAGGTACGCAAGGACGTGACGAATGAGAAAACCCTG
>ERZ1047985.1003-NODE-1003-length-20275-cov-5.996291_pt1 | contig 20275 bp, 22 predicted proteins | sample MGYA00383097_ERZ1047985 | MGnify/ENA primary metagenome ERZ1047985 (study PRJEB29581, sample SAMEA5548367) | metagenome | biome: marine; feature: coastal; material: water | depth 50 m | study: Short-term variability in the microbial, nano- and picoplankton...
GCTATCATGCTGGATTCATGAGGTGAATCCTTCACGCGATTTGTGCAACAAAGCCTCTGTAGACAATAACGGGCGGGAAATACCGCTTTCATGATTCACACGATCTTTATGGAAATACACGCCGCTCTATATCGAAGCGGTCTTTCTGACGATTTGCCTGCGTCTTATCGGCCTGATTGAACCTTTCATCTTTTAGGTCATCGTTGACCGCATTCTCCCGTTTCAGCGGGAGGCATCCCTTATCGTGGTTGTCGCAATATTTGCAGCCGTGAGCCTGTTCCACATGAGCTTTGAAGTTCTATCGAGCCTTCTAGGGATTTTGTCAGCAAACAAGGTCACGCGTGAATTTGGCTCGCGCATATTCGACCACTAATTCAAGCTGCCCTTCAGCCACCTCCGCAAGTGGTCTGTTGGCGAAACCCTCGCCCGAATCAGTGAAACTGATACGACTCGAACGTTTCTTGTAGGAACCTCGACGGGCGTGTTCCTCGATCTACCCTTTGTGGTCATACGTATAGGAGTCCTATTCTCCCTGTCCGTGTCGCTCACGATGATCGTGATGATAGCCCTGCCATTGCAAGCTTTGGTTTACTTTGCGTTCGGTCCCTTCTTGCGCAAAACGTTGGGGTCTCACTCAAGTCTTCTGAGAGATTGATGCATAAAACTTGCGCACTTTTGCCTCATTTTTGCCTTCTAGCAAGCCTATCCGTGCTCCAAACAACTTGCGTTTCTGACAGCGCAAAAGGAGTGATACGATGTTCAAGCCTATCTTTTTTTCAATGACCGCGCTGAGCTTGAGCTTTACGCAGGTCGCAAGCGCAAATGACTATAGCATTCTCGTTGAAGAAGGTGCGTTCTACCCGGAAATCACATATCTCGCCCCGGGCGATACTGTGACGTTTACCAATAACAACACCTACTCTATCGAAGTTATCGCAAGCGATGAAACCTGGACCACGGGGTCCTTGGCGACGAGCATGGACTACGTTTTACCAATCTCCGCGGAGACCGCGCTTGCTTTCGGTTTGGTCTCTGATGCGGAAATCGCAGGGACCTTCTCTTTCGACCTCGCACCTTTGGGTGATGTCAACGGAGACGACGATGATGCTTTTGACGGTACCGACGGGCTAGAATCGACTAACTAAGCGTCTACAGCGTCAATTAAATGCGCGCCGCTTGCACGGTTAGAATTGACGGCGCGATCGACACGATAGAATTGTAAATGAGCTTCCGGCGCGGCCTGCATCAGCAGTGCTGCGCCTTTGCCTTGCTCGCCAAGCCACAGCGCCCAGTCCTGTTGCGCAAGGATGACGGGCATGCGGTGGTGAATCGTGCTCATGGAAGTGTTCGCGCCGCAGGTCACGATCGCGCAAGTTCGCAGCGTTTCTTCGCCATGCTGCCAGTCTTGCCAAATTCCTGCAAAGGCGAGCGGAGCTTTGTCGTGCGCGTGAATAAACCAAGGATCACGCCCACCTTCACTGTCTTTGGTCCACTCATAAAATCCGCTCGCAGGGATAAGGCAGCGCCGTTCGCGCGCCGCTGTTTTAAACGCGGGTTTTTCTGCAATCGTTTCCGCACGCGCGTTGATCAAAAGTGGGCCGCCGTTCGGTTTTTCATACCAGCGCGGGATAAACCCCCATCGCATCGAAGAGAGGTGACGCGTGCCGCCCTCGATTCGGATCGTGTGCACTTGGGTCGTCGGGCAGACGTTATAATTCGGCACCTCAGGCAGATCATTTGCAGGCTGCGCCGCAAAGAGTTGCGCCATCGCGTCATTAGGAAGGGTTACTGCAAGGCGTCCACACATGCGCTTGAGTGTAGGGCAATCGAAATGGAACGCGACACTAATTTTCTGCGAAACTTCAATTCCATATTCTTCACAGAAGAATACGGTCCTCAAATTATGTGGAGAGGAGTTTCATGAGTATTTGTATTGTCTATTTTTCGGTAGATGGACACGCGCGCGCATTGGCAGAAGCCATCGCCAAAGGGTGCACCGCACGCCTATTTGATGTGACCGCACTTAACGACGCAGATTGGCGCGCGCTGGGACACGGGCCAATGGCGTCACAAACTTGCGGGCGGGTTTTCCACGGCGATGCATCCAGAAGGTGATAAGCTGAATGTTTTGACCAGCATGTTTATTTTCGCAGCGCAAATGGGGATGATCTGGATCGGCAATGCCGAAACTGGCGCACCGGTTGTGCCTGAGAATGAGGGGATCAAAACCGAAGGCTTTTGGGTAGGCGTTACGGAGTTCGTATGCGCGCAGCGCTCGATAGATGGGGACGCTGCCCGCGGGCCTGCGGCCCTCCCCCTAGGTATTTTAAAGACCAAAGAAGCGCAAAGGGAATTGGGCGCGGGTTTTGATCACCGCGCCCTATTAACTTTACTTCATTGAAATGCGCCCATCCGTGTAGGGTGTGTAGGGGCCTTGCGCCGCAAGATATTCAGCCGTCACATCCGCAAGGTCAGGACCGTAGTCGTATGCATCCACAGCGTCGCGGAACATCTTATAGCCGTCGCCGCCATTGCGCACATAGTTGTTGGACACCGCGCCATACATCTTTGCGAGATCAACCGCAGCGCCGCCTACCATCACGTTTGAGATGCGGCTGCCGACCTCTGCACTAGCATTGAACGTGAAGCTTACACCTGCAACTTGCGGGAAGCGACCTTTGACTTCCTCCACTTGGCTCACCCCGTTTTCAAGCGCAGCCACAAGGGTTGCCCCGGAAATACGGAAGGTCGAGAGCGTGTTTTGGAACGGCAGGACAGTCAGGACTTCGCCCATTGTCACCTCGCCTGCGTCGATAGAGGCACGAATCCCACCAGAGTTCGCAATCGCGATTTCAACGCCTTGGTCTTTCACCCGGTCCAGCATTGCATCCGCGACAAGGTTGCCCATCGCACACTCCTGCACACGGCAAATCGCGCGATCCCCTGCAATTGCATCCGCCGCATTGGCGACCACTTTGTTGCGGATCTCTTCCAATGGGGCCGCCGCTTCGGCGATCCGTGCTTTTGTCGCCGCATCTTCACTGATTGCGCCGTCAACGATTATTGGCTCCCCCACGGCTTCGGTGATCTCGCCCGCATCATTGAAGGTGACGTTCAGCTCACCCAGAAATTTGCCATAGGCATAGGCCTGCACAATCGCCGTTGCGCCGACCACTGTCGGGTAGGCGCCTTCCGCGCGCTCGTTCGTATTGGAGAGCAAGGTGTTAGAGTGACCGCCGACGATCACATCCACACCAGTCGTCCCAGCAGCAACAGCCTGATCAACCACATAGCCAGAGTGCGACAAAACGATGATCTTGTTCACACCCATGTCGGTCAGCTTATCAACTTCGCCTTGAACCGCATTCACAGGATCTGAGAAAATGATGTTGGGACCGGGGCTTGCCAATTCGTCTGTGTCCTGTGGTGTCAGGCCGATCATGCCCAGCTTTTGACCACCGCGTTCAATCACTGTGGACTTGGCGAGCTTGCCTGCAAGCAGTTCTTCTCCGCTCACATCCGCGTTGGACATCAGGACGGGGAAATCGACCGCATCCATGAAGCCGCGCAGAACTTCGGGGCCATCGTCAAATTCATGGTTGCCCACCGTCATCGCGTCATAGCCAAGCTTGTTCATCATCTCAGCCGCGAGTTTACCCTTGTAATAGGTGTAAAACAGCGTGCCTTGGAATTGATCGCCGCCATCCACTAGGATCGAATTGTTTGTGCGTGCGCGGGCCTCTGCAACGGCAGTCACCAATCGCGCGGAGCCGCCGAAACACTTGCCTTCTGCGTTGTCTTCCGCGCCGCATCCGCTGTCGTATTTGCTAATCGGCTCAAAGCGCGCATGGAAATCGTTGGTGTGTAAAATCGTCAGTGAATAATCAGCGGAGGCAATACCCGCTGTAAGTGCGAGGCTGGCCGCCCCTGTCAATAAACGTGTGAGCATGTTTGTTTCCCTTTTATGTTGACCCCTGAGTCGGATGGTGGCCTGTCGCTGGCATTCTGTCAAAGGCGGACGTGGCGCAAGCACGCGCTCAGGGGATTTTTGGTGGTACGGCAAAGGCCCCTCGGATCAACATATGTACATTGCAAGGTGCGCAGACAGGTTCGATCTGAAGCAGCGTGGTCTTAACCTTGGGCGGCACCTCGTTTTTCTGGGCCCGAAAGACGTGAACGAAATGATCCTTACCCAGGAGTTTGCCCATATCCACCTTCACAGCCGAATGAGTGTCCAAGATGTTTTTCACCAGCGCATTCCAGCTTGGTTCAACGAAGGATTGGCCACGCATCTATTTCGCAATCCACGTGTGCAATCTTTCACACCGCGACAGGCAATTTGGATCAAACAAGCACAGAGTTTTCGAGAGTGGGGTCGTTTGCATCAAACACGGGATTGGCAAGAGACCTATGGAGCCGCCAAGGCATTGGTGGTGGCCTTGCACGCTGAGATTGGCGATGCAGGTTTGCGCACGATCATAGACGACGCGCTAGAAAGCGGTGATTTTGAAGCGGCTTTGCGGCCCGGATTGGCCATGACTGGCCTTGACGCTATCGCCCGCTTGGATCATCACGACCCCCATGAAAATATACAAAATCTTTCGTCCCGATGAGTGGGCGCAGCTTCGCCAAGAAAAATCCACTAAAGGTGCTCCAATCGACATCTCGGATGGCTATGTGCATTTCTCGACAGCCACACAGGCGCAGGAAACCGCAGACAAGCATTTCGCGGGTGTGGATGGTTTATTCCTGCTTGGATGTGATGCGGGGGCGATGGGTGCAGCGCTTAAGTGGGAAGTCTCGCGCGGGGGGGCAGAGTTTCCGCATTTGTACCGCGAGTTGCACATGGAAGATGTGGAATGGGCGCAGCCTTTGCCTTTGGTTGATGGCAGGCATCAGTTTCCGGCAGGGCTGGAATAAATGTTGCGACTTGCGGAACAGATCGGTCTGAAAGCGCTGCGCAAGATTGATCCAGAGGTCGCACATGGCTTGGCTTTGAAAGCGCTGCAATACGGCTTGGCGACGGCCCCTGGTGGGATCACCTCGCCCCGTCTGGCCTGTGATCTTGCAGGGCTTGCGCTACCAAATCCCATCGGTCTGGCCGCTGGCTTTGATAAAAACGCCGAAAGCTTGAAAGGTCTCAGTACATCTGGTTTTGGCTTTATCGAAGTGGGGGCCGCGACACCGCGCGCTCAGGACGGTAACGCCAAGCCGCGCTTGTTTCGTCTGACTGAGGACAAGGCGGCGATCAATCGTTTCGGGTTCAACAATCAAGGGATGGAACGCATCGGCGCGCGCTTGGCAAAACGCCCGCGTGACATGGTGCTCGGCCTGAACTTGGGCGCAAACAAAGACAGCGATGACCGTGCGGCAGATTTTGCTAAGGTGCTGGTCCATTGCGGCGCGCATGTGGATTTTGCGACCGTGAATGTCAGCTCACCCAACACCGAAAAGCTACGTGACTTGCAAGGGGCGGCAGCGCTAAGCGCACTTCTATCTGGCGTGATGGACGCCCGCGCTACGCTTGCGACACCCATCCCCGTCTTCCTGAAGATCGCACCGGATTTGACCGACGGCGAGATCGCAGAGATTGCCCAAGTCGCACTGTCAACAGGCGTGCAGGGTGTGATCACTACTAACACAACCCTTGATCGCGACGGCTTGCAAAGCCAGCACAAGGGCGAAATGGGTGGTCTCTCCGGCGCGCCCCTGTTTGAGAAATCAACGCGGGTTCTCGCCAAACTGTCCGCGCAGACTGACGGTAGGATCCCTTTGATCGGCGTTGGTGGCGTCAGCACTCCAGAGCAAGCCTATGCCAAAATTTGCGCAGGTGCCTCTGCGGTGCAGCTATACACAGCACTTGTTTATGGTGGGTTGGGCTTGGCGGCGGACATCGTGCACGGGCTTGACAATTTATTGCAAGCAGATGGCCATGCCAATGTCGCCGATGCTGTTGGCAGCAAGCGAGGCGACTGGCTATGATCACCCTGTGGCACAATCCACGCTGCAGCAAATCGCGGCAGGCATTGGCGCTGCTGGAGGAGGCGGGCGCAGAGGTTGTGCTGCGCCTTTATCTCAAAGAAGCCACTGATCTTACGGAGATAGCGGCCCTGCAAAAAGCCTTGGGGCTCAAAGCCATCGACATGATGCGCAGGGGTGAAAAGGCGTTCAAAGAGACGGGTTTGAGCAAAGACAGTAAAGATGCAGATCTGCGCGCCGCGATGCTGGCCCACCCGATCCTGATCGAACGCCCTATCGCGGTGAAGGGTGACAAACCGGTCATTGGCAGACCGCCGGAAGATGTTCTGACTTTGCTTTAAGCCGCTGCGCGCTCCAAAGCGGGGTATTTCCACCCCAAGGTGATGCCGCGCGCGATAAAAGATATGAGCAGCGCGAGCCATAACCCGTGATTGCAGATCAGCGGCATCAGTACCAAAAGCGCCGCGATGTAGATCACAGCAGAGAGCGCCATCATATTCCGCATGTCGCCACTGCGCGTGGCCCCGATGAAAATACCATCGAGCATCCATGCAGCGCAGCCCACCAAGGGTGCCGCGATCATGTAGGGTAGATAGATGCGTGCCTCCACGCGCACATCCGGCGCTGTGGTCATCAGATCAATGATTGCAGGACCGAAGAGCGCGAAAGCGGCAGCGGTGCACATGACAGTGATCATGCCCCAAAAGCTTGTCATTAGCGCGGCGCGACGCACACGCGCAACACAGCGCGCGCCCATGGATTGGCCAACCAGCGTTTCCGCCGCTATCGCAAAACCGTCCATCGAATAAGCGGTGATTTCCAAAAATTGCAACAACACGTGGTTCGCTGCCAAAGTGATATCGCCAAAGCGCGCGCCTAAGAAAACGAAGCTCAGGAATATGCCTTGCAACATCACAGAGCGCAGGAGGATGTCACGGTTCACGCGGGCGAATTGCATCATTTGCACACTATCAAACACACGCGGCCAGTCCTGCCACGCAGGGGTCTTTAGCGCATCACGACAGAGCCAAAGACCGAGGAAAAGCCCGCTCCACTCTGCGATCAATGTGGCAATGGCAACGCCTTCAACGCCCCAGCCAATACCGAGCACGAACCACAGATCCAGCGCAATGTTTAACCCGTTCATCCAAAGCTGCACTATCAAGACAGAGCGCGTGCGCCCGAGGCCGATCATCCAGCCCGTCAGACCATAAATACCGATTGCGGCAGGCGCGCCGTAAATGCGGATACCCATGTAGGTTTGCGCGAGGGTCTCTACCTCTGTGCTGGCGGGGGCGGTTTGTAGCGCCAACCAAATGAACGGCATTTGCAGCGCCACGATCACAAAGCCTGCACCCAGCGCGATAATCATCGCACGCGACAACAGCGCCGAAACTTCCCCTTTGCGCCCTGCCCCCTCGGCCTGTGCCGTGAGGCCTGCGGTGCCCATACGCAGAAATCCGAAGACCCAATAGATTGCAGTCAGTGCAATCGCGCCAATGCCAACGGCCCCAATGGGTGCGGCCTCGCCCATTTGGCCGACAACACCCGTGTCCACCGCTCCCAGAATGGGAACCGTCGCGTTTGAGAGCACGACAGGCAAGGCAACCGTCAGAACACGGCGATGCGTTAAGGGGAGTGGATCGCTCACCTACTTTCGCGGCGCGGCATCAAGAAATGTGCAGCCCCGTGTGCAAAAGGACGGTCATGGTTATCCTGCCACGCTTCGACCTGAACAGACGCGTAGCGGCGACCAGACCGCGTAACCCGCGCGCGCGCATAGGCATCGCGCGGCAGGCCAGAGCGCATGTAGTCCACCGTGAAATCAATCGTTTTAGGCAAACGCGGCAAGGTGCCCGCCTGCAAATCCTCAAGACTGATCGCACCGCTTTCAATATCTTCCCACAAGAGCGACCAACTGAGTTCGATAATCGCGCTGACCTCAAGGAAGGCGGCTGTGACACCGCCGTGGATTGCAGGCAAAAAGGGATTGCCGATAAGTTTTTGATCAAACGGCAAAAGCGCAGTCAGCTCATTACCGCGCCGATCAAAACTGATCCCGAGAAATTGGATATAAGGCACACCGCCAACCAACGCACGCAGCGCGGCGTCACGGCGTTGTTTTACATCCTGCATCGGTTCTGGGGGTTTGCGTGCCACTCTAGCGTCCCTCCACGGTGAAAGTGCCAGTTGCCATCGCAACCGGATTGTCACTGTCATCATCGAGCGCTACCGCACGCACAAAAGCGACAGAGCGCGTGATATGATGGCATTCGGCTTGCGCACGTATGCTTTGATTGGGGGTCGCAGGGCGCATGTAATCAATGCGCAGATCAATGGTGGCCGTTGCAGCGGGGCTTTCAGGATGGCTCATCACCGCAGCGCCACAACAGGTGTCCATCAACGCAGACACTGCGCCGCCATGAATAACGCCTGTCTTCGGGTCGCCCACAAGCTGCGGATCATAGGGCATGCAAATCTCAGCCTTGCCGTCGCCGATCTGCGTCAATTCCATCCGCAAGGCAGCAGCATGGGGAATCGCCTGAATGAATTGTTTGGCAATCTGCGCTTTACGCTCTGACATGGTTCGGCTCCTTGATTGCCTGCCCCCTTTATGAGCGCCATTTGTGCGGAGGGGCAAGAGCAGCGGTTGCCCTTCCGCGCAGCCGCGCCTAACCTGCCACCTGGGAGAGCGACGATATGACTGAGATAAGGTTAACCTTTAAAGAAATGTGTGCGCGCTTTGATGTGACGCCACGTACTTTGCGCTATTACGAGTATATCGAGCTTTTGCAGCCAGAACGCGATGGTCGTTCTCGATACTATAGCACCCGCGAATGTGCACGCATGACGCTGATCATGCGAGGTCGCAAGTTTGGCATAAAACTGGAAGAAATTCGCCAGTGGCTGAAAATCTATGAAAATGAAGGCACTAAAGCGCAGATGAGCGCCTTTGTAGAGATGGCGGATCATCAATTGGTGGAACTTGAAGAGCAGGCAGAGCAGCTGAGCGACGCGATCAAAGAGCTACGCACTCTGCGTGAAGAGACCACCAAAAAGCTCGCTTAAGCACCCAAATTTATATCTTTTCGGCCGGATGAGCCTGTTTTTTGGCGCGATTTGCCAAGTCTTCCCCATATTTTTTTGCAGCCGAAGCATTACCTAGGTGTAAGTTACGTAAACTTGTATTTGACGTAACGTACTATCTACGTAAACCTGAGATTTCGTTGTAACGAACATTCAAGACCTCAGATGTACTCAAACCGACACCAAGATGAGTGAGACATTATGCGACCGACTGACACAAAAATGACGATCCGAGAAATGTGTGACGCGTTCGACGTAACGCCACGCACATTGCGATTTTACGAAGCGAAAGAGCTTCTCTTTCCAGAACGTGACGGGCAGAAACGCTTGTTCACCAAACGCGACCGCGCCCGGCTTAAGCTGATTCTGCGTGGCAAGCGTTTTGGCTTCAGCTTGGAAGAGATCCGCCAACTGCTCGACCTCTATCATGTCGGCGATCAGCAACAGACACAGATGAACCGCACGCTTGAGATCGCTCATGATCGCTTGTCCGATCTTGAAGGACAACGAGACGAACTCGAGAGCGCGATTGATGACCTGCGCGAGCAGATCAAGTGGGGCGAGAAAATCGTCGGCTCCATAAACCAGACACGTAAAGCTGCCGAATAATTCGTCCGCCTAGACTCAATTGACTACTAAACCATCGAATTTGACCAAATAGGGAGTGGCCCATGCCCCGTTATACAGCCCCAACAAAAGATCTTCAGTTCATCATTCATGATGTGTTGAAAGCGACAGAGACCGGCATTCCTGGCTATGACGAGCTCGAGTCCGATTTCACAGGTGCCGTTCTTGAAGAAGCGGGCAAGATTTGCACGGACGTGCTGCAACCCTTGAATGTGGTGGGCGACAAAGAAGGCTGCACGTTAGAAAACGGCGTCGTGCGCACGCCGACAGGTTTTAAAGCAGCGTTTGATCAAGTGAAAGAAGGCGGCTGGACCGGTCTGGACATGCCAGAGCAATACGGCGGCCAAAACATGCCAGCCTTGATGGGTACGGCTGTGGGCGAATTGTTCTCCGCGTCGAACCAAGCGTTCACGATGTATCAAGGCCTTACCCACGGCGCAGCCTCCGCAATTCTCGCGCATGGCACGGACGAACAGAAAGACAAATACTTGCCCAACATGGTGTCGTGCGAATGGACCGGCACTATGAACCTCACGGAGCCACATTGCGGCACAGACCTTGGCCTGATGCGGACGAAAGCCGCGCCGCAGGACGATGGCTCTTACAAGATTTCCGGACAGAAGATTTTCATCTCATCCGGTGAGCATGACATGGCCGATAATATCATCCACTTGGTTCTCGCCAAAATCGAAGGCGGTCCAGAGGGCATCAAAGGCGTGTCGCTTTTCATCGTGCCAAAGTTCAACATAAACGAAGATGGTTCTTTGGGTGCGCGCAACGGTGTTGCTGTTGGCTCAATCGAGGAAAAGATGGGTATCCACGGCAATTCCACATGCGTGATGAACTATGACGAAGCGACTGGTTACCTTTTGGGCGATGAGCACAAAGGCATGCGTGCGATGTTCACCATGATGAACGAAGCGCGTTTGGGCGTAGGCATGCAAGGTCTCGCGCAAGCGGATGCCGCATACCAAAACGCGGTAGATTATGCGAAAGACCGTTTGCAAGGACGCGCTGTGACAGGGACCGAAAACCCGGGTGGCCCGGCTGATCCACTGATTGTGCATCCCGATATTCGCCGGTCTTTAATGGATCAGAAAAGCTTTACCGAAGGCGCGCGTGCGTTCCTGTTATGGGGCGCGACGATGATCGACGATGCGCATCGCTCTGGCGACAAAGACGCGGAAGGTTTGGTGTCCTTGCTGACCCCTGTAATCAAAGGGTTCCTAACCGATCAAGGTTACGACATGACCGTGAAGGCGCAGCAGATCTACGGCGGTCACGGCTACATTGAAGAGTGGGGCATGTCGCAATATACACGCGATGCCCGCATTGCGATGATCTATGAGGGTGCGAACGGTGTTCAGGCTTTGGACCTTGTTGGTCGTAAGCTAGCGCAAGACGGCGGCAAACACGTGATGGCGTTCTTTGATCTGGTGAAAACGTTCTGCAAAGAGAACGCGGGCCAAGATGACGCTTATGACGCGGAGTTCATTGAACCTTTGAAAGCGGCCTCCAAGGACCTTCAAGCGGCTGGCATGTATTTCATGCAAAGCGGTATGAAGAACCCGAACCACGCTTTGGCAGGGGCCAACGATTTCATGCACATGTTTGGCCACGTGTGTTTGGGTCTGATGTGGGCGCGTATGGGCAAAGCCTCCCGCGAAGCCCTGGCAAATGGTGCTTCGGACGCAGCGTTCCACGAGACGAAGCTCACAACGGGCCGTTACTATATGGCACGTCAACTGCCAGCCACTGCCCTTCATCTGACACGCATCCAAAGTGGTGCGGACACGGTGATGGGTCTGGACGCCGCTCAATTCTAAAAGTCCTGCGTGGGAAACCACACAGGGTCACCAAAGGACGCGCTTTGCCGAAACGGTTTCGCCTTACTCGACATTTCCCGGTCTCGATGACCGAAGATGGTTATCGCCGTCTTAAACGATTTGCGAGCGACTCGGGGCTGGATGAAGGCGAAGCACTGTCTTTTCTGTTTGAGAACTTTGACAGCGTCACGCACGACGAAAACCTGCCGCATCGATTGCGGATTTTTAACGCTGAGTTAGACGCGCGCAAACGATAAAGGGGAGAGTGTCATGAGCACATGGATGACAGACGAACATAAAATGCTCGCAGAGATGACCGAGAGCTTCATCACGACCGAATGGATGCCCAAGTACGACAAATGGCGCAAGCAAGGTCAGATGGATATCGAGACCTGGCAAGAAGCGGGCGCGCTTGGTTTGCTGTGCCCGTCGATCCCTGAAGAATACGGTGGCGTTGGTGGCGATTTCGGCCACGAAGCGGTGATCTTGATGGAAGGCTCGCGCGCCAATTTAGCAAGCTGGGGTCACGGCATTCATTCGGGCATCGTCGCGCACTACATTTTGGCCTGCGGTACAGAAAATCAAAAGAAACGTCTGCTTCCGAAGATGATTTCCGGCGAACTTGTCGGCGCGTTGGCGATGACGGAACCCTCGGGCGGCTCTGACGTGCAGGCAATCAAGACACGCGCGATCAAGGAGGGCAATTCCTACAAATTGAATGGTCAAAAGACCTTCATCACCAACGGCCAACACGCGAACTTGATCCTTGTGGCCGCGAAGACCAATCCGGCTGAAGGCTCCAAGGGCACATCGCTGGTGATACTTGAGACAGAGGGCGCGGAAGGGTTCGCACGTGGCCGAAACCTCGACAAGATCGGTGCCCATGCGGCAGATACGTCAGAACTTTTCTTTGACAATGTTGATATCCCTGCTGAGAATATTTTGGGCGGCGAAGAAAACCTCGGCTTCTATCAAATGATGCAGCAACTTCCGCAAGAGCGCCTGATCATCGGCTGTGGCGCGGTGGGTGCCATGGAAGGTGCGGTCGCGCGCACAATTGAATATTGCAAAGAGCGCCAAGCCTTTGGCGGACCGATCATGCAATTCCAAAACACGCGCTTTAAACTAGCTGAGTGTCAGACCAAAACAACTGTTGCGCGCGCGTTCTTGGATGAGTGCATTTCCGAGCATCTCAAGGGCGAACTCACCGTCGAGAAAGCGGCAATGGCAAAGTACTGGCTCACGGATACGCAAGGCGAAGTGCTTGACGAATGCTTGCAACTGCACGGTGGGTACGGCTTCATGCAAGAATATGCGGTCGCGGAAATGTGGACGGATGCGCGGGTTCAGCGAATCTATGGCGGCACAAATGAAATCATGAAAGAGCTGATAAGCCGCTCATTCAAATAATCGCAACGCAGGATGAAAGTTGCCCTCTGGGGGAAGTTTATTTTGAAAGATGAAGCTATGATAGATCCCCCCATCACCCGCCTCGCAGTCTCGCTAGGCGGCACCTGCGCAGGGCGATGGGGCTTCACCTTTGACAAGGCTCAACTCTTCAGTCTGCCCTGCGCCATATTGAATAGCGCGTTTACCTTAATCGCCAGTAAACAGCCCGCTTCATCTTCCGAGATAAACTTCACGGGGGTCTGGGGGTGTGAAACCCCCGGCCTGCCCTCACAAAAAGGACCAGCCCTTTGACATTGAAACTCTATTGCTTCGGCGAAAGTGGCAACGCTTACAAGGCCGCGCTCACTTTGGAATTGTCAGGCCTCCCTTGGGAGGCGGTTTATGTAGATTTCTTCGGGGGTGAAGCACGTTCCGACGCATTCAAATCCAACGTCAATGCGATGGGTGAAGTGCCTGCATTGATTGATACGGATCATAACTACACGATCACCCAATCGGGAGCGATCCAAGATTACATTGTCCACCTTAGCCAAAAATTGACGGGCGACAGCCCTGAAACGCGGCGAGAAGTGTTGCGTTGGGTCTTGTGGGACAATCACAAGCTCAGTTCCGTCGCAGGGCCTACGCGGTTCTTGATGAATTTCCTATCAGAGGACAAGCGCCCCAAAGAGGTTATCACCTTCAACCAAAGCCGCCTGAAAGCTGCATACGCCGTTTTAAACGATCACCTTGCAGATAAAGACTGGATCGTTGGCCCATCCATCACGGTCGCCGACATCTCTTGTTGCGGTTACCTATTTTACCCAGAGCCGTTCGGTTTTACCCGCGCGGACTGGCCTCATATCGATGCTTGGCTCACACGGATTGAGAAGACGCCAGGTTGGAAACATCCCTATGATTTGATGCCCGGCAGCCCAGCTGATCGCGCTTAAGGAGAGCAATATTATGACCGAAGCTTACATCTATGACGCGCTGCGCACACCGCGTGGTAAAGGGCGCAAAGACGGATCGCTCCATGAAGTGACCAGCCTACGTCTGTCTGCGCAAACGCTGAACGCTGTTAAAGAACGCAACAACCTTGAGGGTCACGCTGTTGAGGACGTGATCTGGGGCAACGTCACGCAAGTGATGGAGCAAGGGGGCTGTCTTGCACGCTCTGCTGTGCTCGCTTCTGATCTGGATGAACGTATCCCAGGCCTTGCGATCAATCGCTTTTGCGCGTCTGGCATGGAAGCGGTAAACTTGGCCGCGAACCAAGTCAAAGGTGGCGCGGGTAATGCCTATATCGCAGGTGGCGTTGAAATGATGGGGCGCGTTGCGATGGGCTCTGACGGTGCCGCGATTGCCGTTGATCCAAGTATTGCGATGGATCAGTATTTCGTCCCACAGGGTATCTCTGCGGATATTATCGCAACGGAATATGGTTTCAGCCGTGACGAGGCTGACGCATTGGCAGTTGAATCTCAGCGCCGTGCAAAAGTGGCTTGGGACGAAGGCCGTTTCGCCAAATCCGTGATCGGCATCAACGATCAGAACGGTATCCCAATCCTAGATCATGACGAATACATGCGTCCCCAAACGGATATGCAAAGCCTTGGTTCGCTGAACCCTGCGTTCCAAGCCATGGGTGAAGTCATGCCTGGTTTCGACAAAATCGCGCTGATGAAATACCCTCATCTTGAACGGATCAACCACATTCACCATGCAGGTAATTCTTCTGGTATCGTGGATGGCGCAGCTGCCGTTTTAATTGGCAACAAAGAATTTGGCGAAAAACATGGTCTGAAGCCCCGGGCAAAGATCCGCGCGACAGCGAAGATCGGCACAGACCCGACCATTATGCTGACTGGCCCTGTTCCAGTGACGGAAAAGATCCTTGCCGACAACGGCATGTCCATTTCAGACATTGATTTGTTCGAAGTGAACGAAGCCTTCGCATCCGTCGTCATGCGCTTCATGCAGGCGTTCAACGTGGATCACGACAAGGTCAACGTGAACGGCGGTTCCATCGCGATGGGTCACCCGCTGGGTGCGACAGGTGCCATAATCATCGGCACGCTTTTGGACGAGCTAGAGCGAACAGGCAAAGGTGTCGGCCTGGCCACGCTTTGCATCGCATCCGGCATGGGTGCTGCAACGATTATTGAGCGTGTTTAAAGATGTCTTCGTCCAATGACCCAAAGATCGATCCGATAGCGGAGGTCGGTGACGGAGACTTATTTCGTCCTCGCTCGCCGGCGATTATTCAGATGGAAAAGGACACAGTGGAACAACGGGTGAAAGAGAGTGAAGCTCTTCACATCTACCAAGATTTCATCGACAGCATGAGCGAATGCAACATGGCGGGCGATTTGGATGCTTGGTGTGGGCTTCACGTGCTGCCCTATACTGTTCACCTCGATGATCTCGATAAAATCGTTAAGACGCATGACGATACTCATAAGCACTTCGCAATGATGACCAAGCTCGCTGAAAAACACGGCGTCGATCACATCAAGCGTGTCGGCGAAAGTGCGCAACGGATCAGTGGCGACCAGATCGAGGGGTATCATACCTGCTATCTGTTGAAGGAAGGGATTCAAATTGTAGAACCCGTCGATTCACGCATGCGCATGCTAAAGCAAAGTGGTCGCTGGTACTTGGTAGAGATCACGAACAACCTCAGTAACCGGCAGTTTCCGTATCTGAAGCCGAAAGTCTCGGACGGGCTGCAAACATCACATGCGATAAAGAGCCGAATGCAGGACTGACACAGCCCTAGAGCAAGCAAAGCAACACAAGACAACTGTGCGAATTTGGAAGTTGGAATGACGATCGCTGATCTAAATGATCTCTTCCTGAGCAAATCGCCTCCAAACAGGAGATAACTATGACCGACTTTACAATGATCAAAGATGCCGACGGCATCGCAACAATTACGTGGGACGCCGTTGGCAAATCCATGAACGTGATGAACCAGCAGGGTTTCATCGACTTGGAGGCGCATTTCGACGACGCGCTCGCCGACGAGGCGGTGAAAGGCATCATCATTACCTCTGGCAAAGCGGACAGCTTTGCGGGTGGTATGGATTTAAATGTGCTCGCTAAGATGAAAATGGACGCAGGTGAAAATCCTGCCGCGGGTCTGTTTGAAGGCATCATGAGCATCCACACGCTGCTGCGCAAGATCGAGCGCGCAGGCATGGATCCAAAAACCAACAAGGGCGGCAAGCCCGTTGCCTCTGTCCTGCCAGGGACGGCTGTTGGTATCGGACTTGAGCTGCCGCTTGCCACACATCGCATCTTTTGCGCGGATAATCCTAAAGCGAAGGTCGGCCTGCCAGAAATCATGGTTGGCATCTTTCCCGGCGCAGGTGGCACGACACGTTTCGTGCGCAAAATGGGTGCCATGGCCGCATCACCGTTCCTGCTAGAGGGTAAGTTGCTTGCCCCCGCGAAAGCAAAATCTGCAGGCATGATTGACGAAGTCAGTGCTGATCCGATGGCCGACGCGCGCGCTTGGGTTTTCTCTGCCAAAGACGCGGACCTTTTGAAACCATGGGACGCGAAAGGCTACAAAATGCCCGGTGGCGCACCCTACCATCCTGCGGGCTTCATGACATTCGTCGGGGCCTCTGCTATGGTCAACGGCAAGACCCAAGGCGCGTTTCCCGCAGCTAAAGCTTTGCTATCCGCAGTCTATGAAGGCGCGCTTGTGCCCTTCGATACCGCCCTCAAAATCGAGGCACGTTGGTTCACCAATATACTGATGAACCCGTCGTCTTCTGCGATGATCCGGTCGTTGTTCCTGAACAAAGAGGCGCTCGACAAAGGGGCGGTACGCCCCGCAGATGTGCCAGACCAACGCGTCAAAAAGATTGGTGTTCTCGGTGCAGGCATGATGGGGGCTGGCATCGCATTGGTCTCCGCGCAAGCCGGCATAGAAGTCGTGCTGATCGACCAAAACCAAGAAGCCGCTGACAAAGGCAAAGCCTACTCCGCAAGCTACATGGACAAGGGCATCGCGCGCAAAAAAGCGACTCCCGAGAAGAAAGAGGCGCTTTTAGACCGCATCACAGCCACCTCCGATTTGGGCGCTCTCGAAGGAGTGGACCTGATCATCGAAGCGGTTTTTGAAGACCCAAAGGTCAAGGCCGAAATCACGGCCAAAGTCGAAGCCGTGATCCCAGAGGAGTGCATCTTTGCCTCCAACACCTCGACCCTGCCGATCAGCGACTTAGCGAAAGCGTCCAAACGTCCTGAGCAGTTTATTGGCATCCACTTCTTCTCACCCGTGGAGAAAATGTTGCTGGTGGAGATCATCAAAGGCGCCGAAACCGGCGATCGCGCGGTGGCCAAAGCGCTCGACTATGTACGCCAAATCCGCAAGACACCGATCGTCGTGAACGACGCGCGTTTCTTCTACGCCAACCGCTGCATTATTCCCTACATCAACGAGGGTGTGCGCATGGTTGGCGAAGGCGTGGAGCCCGCGTTGGTCGACAATGCCGCGCGTCAGCTTGGGTTCCCTGTAGGTCCTTTGCAGCTTAACGACGAGACCTCGATTGACCTTGGTGTGAAGATCGCCAAAGCCACAAAAGAAGCGCTTGGCAATGCCTATGACGCAGGCGCAGCGGACGATGTTTTGTTCTACTTGTTTGACCAAGGCCGCATGGGTCGCAAGGCAAATGCTGGTTATTATGAGTACGATGAAAAGGGCAAACGCGTCGGAATTTGGGGGGGGCTGCGCGATAAGTTCCCTGTGTCGGACAAGCAACCAAGCTTGATCGACGTGCAGCACCGTTTGATGTTCTCTCAGTGTTTGGAAGCTGTGCGCGCTTTGGAAGAAGGCGTGTTGATGGACATTCGCGAAGGCGACGTTGGCGCGATCTTGGGTTGGGGCTTTGCGCCTTGGTCCGGTGGGCCGCTGTCATGGCTCGATATGCTGGGGTCTGCATATGCAGCCGAGCGCTGTGACGAGCTGGAAGAAATGTTCGGCCAGCGTTTCAAATGCCCCGATTTGCTGCGTGAAATGGCGGCGAAGAACCAAAGCTTCTACGGACGCTTTGGAAACGAAAAAGCCGCAGCGGCCTGATTGGCTTCAAATCCAGAACAGTAGGGCGCATTTCGGTGCGCCCTATTCGTTTTTCAGAGGTAGTTTTTCTGGGCAGCACCAGTCTTAGTACAGCCTGATTTGGTCGATTTTCACCGAATTTAGGCAGCATTCAGTTACTAAATTCAAAAACCTGCATATTTGCAACTTCAGGTCTGCACTTTAAAAACTTGTAGCAGTAGCCCCATCTACCCACGTTAGAAGTGTACAGAAGACATAGACGCGGGATTATTCAAATGGGTATTGCAATTCTTCTTTTGTTACCGTTGCTTATGTGGCAGCGAAGCAAAGATATCACATAGGGTCACTGAACTTGGCGATCCAAAAGTTGAGTTGACACCGAAGTGCGTGCAGCTCTTGGACCAGGTCGCTCATGAGTGGTTTTGATGAGCAGGGTTACAAAATGTCGTTCAGTACAGGCGGATTGTTTCGGAATGAAAATCTTGAGGTATCAGAGACCTCAATGCACTTTTCCGTTGAGCGCCTTTTTTAATATTAAAGGATCATTGTTATGGGACTTGCTTTATTACTAATTTTACCTGCCGTTTTACTTATGTTCGGGGGTGACAGTGAAACTGATGAAGATATGTCGGTTGATTTTGACGAGAGCGGAACCGAAGAACCACAAACCCTTGGAGTTTCAGCCGTAAGTATTTTTGAAAACCCAGAGCAAGAAGCAGAGTTTACTCGCACTGGGCAAATTGTATCTGATAACTTGTTTGGCGCGAACGTTGTGTATTCAATTAATACCGAAGAAGGCAATTTGAATGAGACATTTAGGAGCGCTGTTGATGCCTTTGAAATTGAAAATTTGCGCTTCCCTGCTGGACAAGCGGAACCGAAGCAAGGTGATGAGAAAGGTGTTGATTGGATTGATATTACCGAGCTCACAGACGATGGCGAGTTGCGTTCTGAACTGACAGCCTGCTTAGATTCTGTTGAGGGTGGGGTTACGCTCACAATTTCTACAGCTCATCTCTCTACTGATGAATATGGTGAAGGGCTGGAGGAGTGGTCTGAGCTTGTTATGACCAAATATGGTGACCTAGTCGATGCCTTCGAGATTGGAAATGAATATTGGTCTCACATGGGAGAAACTGAATACGGTGCGAAAGCCAACATCGCCATCAAGGCGCTCTCAAACGGGATCGATGCTGCTGGCGTTGAACACGCTGATATCCTAGTGCAGATGGCATCAACATTTGCGCAGTCTGAGTTTCACTCTAGCCTTGACGACCGTGGTTTTAATGACCGTTTGACAGATGCAAATCAACAGATCATCGATCAGCTTGATAACCGTGCAAAAAGTGAACTCGATGGTGTTTTAGCGCACTACTATTGGAACAAAGGTTCGGACTCGTTCAACGACCCATCTAGCGAGGTCAATTACATTGATCGTGATTTGCAGATTTGGGAACAGAACTTTGACCAAGATCTAAATCTCCATATCACTGAGTGGAACGTAAAAGCATCCAACGAAGAGACCTATGGTATGAAGGGTGTCGGCGTTATGGTTGAGATGGTCGAAAACATGGTTGAGCTTGGTGTCGATAAAGGTGACGTGTGGCCGCTTGTGCACAACACAACTAATGATCTTGGTGGTGCTGATGACGGTGTTATTGAAACTGATGATGAAGATCGTGTTGTTGAAACAGTGCGTGGAGCAATCTTCGATCTAATGTCAGATGCCTTGCCTGGTATGGAACGGATCATACTCGATCTTGAAAGTGTCAACGACGACATGGAGCTCGCCGCATACGAAAAAGATGGAGAGTTCGTAATCTACATCGCGAATAGCTCTGATGCGGCTGAGAGCATTGAAGTTGATCTAAATGAGCTCCTTCCGGACTTCGACTCTGCAACAGCTGTGAAAGTTGGATATGACAAAGAAACATCCGATGGACGTCTCTATTCAATGTCTCAACGTTCGATGGTTCAAGCAGAAACGGTGCGCTTGGAGGGTGAAAACTACTATCTAAATGAGCATGACACCGGAGCGACACTTACAGACTACGCTTATTCTTCTGCGTTGTTCAACGTCGACCTGAACCCGTTTGAAGTGATCCAAATTACTGCCCGATAAGGCATTTTCTGGTTCTTATCTAACCGAATACGCGTGAGCGCCTTTTTTAATATTAAAGGATCATTGTTATGGGACTTGCTTTATTACTAATTTTACCTGCCGTTTTACTTATGTTCAGTAAGCGCTGCGTCAGCTTCTAAAGTTCCAGGGTAGCAACTGTTTGATGTGCTT
>ERZ1047985.1012-NODE-1012-length-20221-cov-11.082366_pt1 | contig 20221 bp, 28 predicted proteins | sample MGYA00383097_ERZ1047985 | MGnify/ENA primary metagenome ERZ1047985 (study PRJEB29581, sample SAMEA5548367) | metagenome | biome: marine; feature: coastal; material: water | depth 50 m | study: Short-term variability in the microbial, nano- and picoplankton...
CTATCTGGGTCTCTTGGATACAAAACCACTTCACGAACATTATCAATTCCAATTAGTGTTGTCATCAACCTATCTAGTCCCATTCCCCAACCCGAATGAGGAGGCATTCCCCAATCAAATGTTTTAAGATGGTCAGTAAATTGTACAGGATCTAACTCTTGTTCTTTTAATCTTGATTTTAATAATTCAGAATCGTGAAGCCTAGTTCCACCAGATGACAATTCTAGATACCCATATTGTAAATCAAATGAACGTGATAACGTTGCATCTTCTTCTTTTTCTCTAATGTAAAATGGTTTTAATTTCATTGGCCAATCCATCAAAAAATAAAATCCTGGATGATTTTTTCCTATAATTCTGAGATGTGAATCAAGCAAATCATCTCCAAACTCTACTTTCTCATCTGCTTGTTTTAATTCCTCAATACATTGATTGTATGTAATTCTCTCAAATGGTGTTGTTGGAATCTCTATTGTGTGCTCAATCATCTCTTGCTCTTTTTTACAATTCTCTGATGTGAATTTGTATACCTTCATGATTAGTGATTCTAATACATCCATGACATCTGTATAGTCCATAAATGCTGCTTCAATGTCAATACTTGTAAATTCTGTCAAATGTCTGCCAGTGTGTGAGTTTTCTGCTCTGTAAAAATTTGAAATTTCAAATACTCTTTCTAAACCAATTGTCATTTGTTCTTTGTATAGTTGTGGGCTTTGAGCAAGATATGCTGTATCTCCAAAATAATCTAATGAAAAAAGATCTGCCCCTCCTTCACTAGCACTCCCAATTATTTTAGGTGTTGTAATTTCTATGAATTTTTTTTCTGCAAGTGTTTTACGTAATGATTGTAATACATGATGTCTTAATTTAAAAATTGAAGCCGTTTTTTGATTTCTCATATCTAGTGCACGATGATTTAATCTTGTGTCGATGTTACTTTCCAGTCTACCAATAGGATCTACTGGTAATGGGTGAATTGCTTTTGCTAAAACTTTAATCTCTTCTGCTTTTACTTCAAATGCAAAATCTCTTGCCTTAGTTTCTTGTACAATTCCTTTGATGCTTACAACACTTTGACGATTAATTTCTCCTAAATTTTCATTTAATTCCCCTTTAACAATAACTTGAGAAATTCCTGAAACATCCCGTAATGTGATAAATGACATTTTTCCTAATTTTCGAAGGTCTTCAATCCATCCTCCTAGAACAACCTGCTTTCCAATTAATTCTTCATTTAATTCTGAAATATCGTGTGTTTTACCAAAAACCATTTTTTTACCTACCTGCTATCCTCAAATTCTATCTCAATGTCAAGGTTTCGGGCATTTTTTACAATTTCAACCACTTTTTTAGTATCTATTGGAAATCTTGGTGTCCATCTACCTGAAATCACTACTCTTGTTTTCATGACCCCTCCTGGTGCCCAAACTGAATTAATTGATAAAATTTTTGTTGGAAAAAATAAATCCTCAATGAATTTTTTATCTGTTTCATCTGCTTCAACAAGCCAAATTTTACTCTTGAATTGATCTTGGAGAGTTCTGTAAATGGTTCTACTTTGTCTAATTTTCATAATGTCATTTTTATCTAATGCAAGAATCAAATCTCCTTCAACTTCTTTACCTGAATACAGAGTAAATTCCTCAATTTCCCTATTTGATTTTGCAATTTTTGCAAGAATAATTGATGAATCTACGTCTGACTGAGATAAAATACCTGATTCTACTTTTCCTTCACATTGTGGACATAGGACTGCATTCTTTGCATCAAAACCACAAATTGGAAGTTTCATTTAAATCGACTTTTATCATTCTGATAATGTTGTTTATATCCCTTAGTGCAAAATAAAAATTCTAGTTGGGTTCTCAAAAGATATGGTGTTTATAGAAGTAGACGGACTGTCTTCGAAATATTCTTCATCAAAAGGTCCTATCCATGCTGTTGATGATGTTGATTTTTTATTGGAAGATTCAGAATCTATTGGAATTGCTGGTGAAAGTGCATGTGGAAAAAGCACTTTAGGATTATCACTTATTCGGATGCTTTCTGGTGGTAAAACTGACGGAAAAATATTTTTTCAAGATGAATCTATTTTAGATATATCTGAATCTGAATTTGATAAAAAATTCAGATGGAAAAAAATCTCAATGATTTTTCAAGGTGCTATGAATTCATTAGACCCTGTTTTTACAATTAATGAACAGTTCATTGAAATTTTGATTCAACATAATTTTGATGGTGATTTTACACAAGTTATTCAAGATACCATTAAAGCCGTTAAATTAGATAATTCTGTTTTAAAAAAATATCCTCATGAGTTGAGTGGAGGAATGAAGCAAAGAGTGATCATTGCCATGGCATTACTTTTGAAACCCAAATTTGTAATTGCTGATGAACCTACTACTGCACTTGATGTTTTAATTCAAGCACAAATTGTGAATTTGCTTAAAAATCTTAAAAAAGATGGTATGTCTTTTATGCTAATTACTCACGATTTAGCCATATTGTCTGAAATTGCAGATAAAATTGGTATAATGTATGGTGGACAGATGGTTGAATTTGGTTCCTCTGAAGAAATATACAAAAATCCAAAACACCCTTACACTCAAGGACTTTTGGAATCCATTCCTACTTTGAAAGGAAATCCCCCAAAATACATTCCAGGTGTCCCTCCTAGTTTACTTGATGCTCCAACACAATGTCGATTTATTGATAGATGCCCTTTAGTTGTAGAAAAATGTACTAAAGTTCCACCAAAATTTAAAACTAAAACTGGATATGTTAGATGTTGGTTATATGAAGATGAGTAATAATTTATTTTGAGTTTAGAAATTCTTCATCAATTTTTTTGAGATAAATCTCTTGAATTTGTGTTATTTCTCTTTGTGTGATATTTTTACAAATCATTTTTGCATATTTTTCTAAATCTTGGTTATTTTGAATATTTTCAAATTCTTCAATTCTCTTGAATGACTCTTGTTCAAATTTCATTATGTTTTTTAATTCATTGCTTATTTCTTCTATGCTCATTTTTTCATAATCTTTTGATTTTGATTTTCTAAAACTAATCTCATCAATTAATTTTGTTATTTCGTCTGATTCTTGCATATGTTCATTGTGTTGATTAAATACCAATAAATTAATTCTGATTATCTTTTTTATGTTCCAAAATATGTTTTAGCCCATTTGACATACTTAGGGAATCTAAATCAATTTCACAATATGGGCATTTCAAACTGCTTCAATTACATTGAATGTTTTTTTACAATTGGTAGACAAGAATCAATAATTCTTAACATTTCTGATCTAATTACTTTTTTATCTATTGATGCCCAGACTCTTGATTTTTTAATTGCAAATGAAATTATCTGTACTTTCTTCCTTTCTTCCCATACAAATTCAACTTCTCCTAAATTCTTATCAAAAAATCCTTCAAGGTCTGTTCTCATAGCAATATGTGAAAACTGAAATTGTGAATTTTTATGATTTAGTAGTGGCACTAGTTCTTCTCTTCTTTTGTATGCGTGTAATTCTCCACTCTCACCAATTACGCCTACGAATCTGATAAATGGGCTTATTTTTGAAATATCTTCACATATGCGTGACATGTCTTTTTTTAACATCTGAATAATCTGCAAAAAGATGATATTTTAATGATTATTGTGTTGATTCTATCTCGTTTTAATTAAATACTTCATTCAAATACTTTCTTTGTGGATTTTGTTGATCTATTTCCGTTTGCACCGGAAGTAGGGTATCTTAGTTTATCATTAGTAAATTTTTTTGGTTCTCTTGTACCTTTTGTCCCTTTACCTGGATTTTTATTACTTGCTACAATGTCTGTTGGAGATCAGTTTGATCTACATGTTTTAGCATTACTATCTGCTGTTACTGCAACTGTCGCTAAACAAATTATTTTCTATGTGAGTTATGGTGGCAGGAAAATAATTAATGAAAAAACTAGGAAACGAATGCGTCCCTTTGAAAGATTAGTTAAAAAATATGGTGCAGGAGCTGCATTTTTTGCTGCAGCCACTCCAATTCCTGATGATTTAGTGTATGTCCCATTGGGATTGGCAAAATATAATCCAAAAAGATTTTTTATTGCAACTTTGACTGGGAAGATTGTTCTTAGTTATGCTATTGTTTTTATTTCACATAATCTTGGGTTGTCTTTAGTTGAACCATTTTTAGAAAATGTAAATGATGCAACTCCTGTCTATATTGGAATAATTATTTTTGGTGTGATGATGACTTCCGTAGTTGTTTTACTTTTAAGATTGGATTGGGCTCGAATACTTGGAAAATTTGCTCCTTGGACTTTGGATGAAAATAACAAAGACTAATTTTTAATATTTATTTTAAAATTCCACAATTTGTCTATGGATTTTTTAATTCCTATTCTTGATGATGCTGTAATTCTATTTGATTTAATGCCGTTAGTTATGAATAATTTTGGATTTTTTGTTAAATCTGTACCATACTGTTCTTTTGTAATGTTTAATGCTTGAGCTAATTTTGCAGGACCGTTTGTTAGATTCTTTAAATCTGTTATTTTTCGATTTTTTTGCATAGTTTGTATTCCTTTTTCAGGCTCAATTGCACGAATCAAGACTGCTCCTGCTTTGGTTTTTGGATGCCTGGCAACTACATTGAAGCAATAATGCATGCCATAAGTAAAATAAACATAAGCAATTCCCACCTCTCCGAACATCACTTTATTTCTCTCAGTCATTTTTGTAAATGCGTGACTTGCAGAATCATCTTTGTGTCTATATGCTTCAGTTTCTGTAATGATCCCTGAAATTATATTATTTCCTATTCTTCGAATAATTTTTTTTCCTAGGAGATTTTTTGCAACAGTTACTGTATTTTCTAAATAAAATTCTCTAGGAAGACTGTTCAATGTCTATTGAAATCTCTTTATTGTTTTTTAATTCTTTGATTAATTCAAATAGTTTCATAATATCTTCATTTAATACATCAATTAATTTTTGATTGTAAATTGTTGCAGCTGGATGAATTGTAATAAAATATAATTGATGATTTTTTCTTATTACTTTTCCTCTGAATTTTATAATTTCAGAACCTCCTAAAACTGAATTAAATGCAGTATTCCCTAAAACACAAATGATTTTTGGTTTAATTATTGAAATTTCTTCTTTTAGATATTCTTGACATGTGTTTCTTTCATCTGTTTTGGGAACTCTATTGTTTGGCGGTCTGCATTTGACTACGTTTGTGATGTATACATCATCTCTAGAAATTCCTGCCATTTCTAGTGCAGAAGTTAATTTTTTTCCCGCAACTCCAATAAATGGTTCTCCCTGCTTATCTTCATTTCTTCCTGGGGCTTCCCCTACAAAAATCACATCTGATTTAAAATTCCCTTTACCTGGAACTGCATTGGTTCTTGTTTTGTATAGTTCACACTTTTTACATTTTATTACATTTTGTTTTACTATGTCTAATTTCTCACTCATTTTTTAATTCACACTTTTTACTGTTGCTTGACCTCTAATTGTTGGACCTCCATTCCCCATAATCATTGATTGCATGGGATCTCCTTTTCCACAATTGGTAATTGGTCTAACTGTAAAATCATTCCCACATGCGTCAATTGATTGAAAAAATTCTGGGGCGTTACCCATTACAATTACATCTCTTAACAAATCTGTAATTTCCCCATTTTCAATTTTTTGTGCATATTGGCAAGAAATACTCCAATTGTAACGCTTCATATCGATTGATGGAATTTTCATATCTGAAATTAGATATCCGTTTTTCACTTCTTTAATCATTTCATCTACTTTCCAATTTCCATTTCCAATACATGTGCATGCCATACGAATTAACGGCATGAATCTGTAGTTTGTTGACCTCATGTTTCCTGTAGGTGCTACGTTAAAGATTTGTGCAGTTTCCCTATTTTGCATATGATTTTTTAAAATTCCTTTTTCCACTAAACTTGTTTTTTTAGTTTTTACACCTTCATCGTCATAATAGTACCATCCTAAACTTTCTTTGATTGTGGGATCGTCAAATACGTTTAATTCTTTTGACCCTATTCTTTCCCCCATTTTTCCTTTCCACCATGCACCCCCTGCCCATGCCATCTCTTTTCCTAACACTCTATCTGCCTCAGATGGATGTCCTAAAATTTCATGTGTTAACAATGAAACAAAATCTGGATTCATTACTACTGTTGCTTTTTCTCCTTTTGCAGGTTTTGCATCAATTAATTGCGATGCTCTTAATGAAATTTCTTTTGCTTTTGAATTTATTTTATTTGTAATTTGTTCTAATCCCCCTCTTCCTCCTTCTGTGGTGTTGACTGATTGTGTAACTCCTGATTCATGAGCTATTGCTATCATGTCCACTATTACATCTGTAAAATTTTGTGTAATTTCTGAACCTTCACTATTTACAAAATATTTAGAATTAGTTGTATATTGTGAATTAATTATTGATTTAATTATTCTTGATACGTTTGAAATTGTTTTACTGCATTCTAATCCTATTTTTATTAATTCTTCTAATTCTGGTTTTTTTAAAACTGGGAAATCTATTTTTGTTTTTGTTTGAGAATTTGGATAAAAATTAATTTCATTTTTTTTATTTTTTGCATAATGTATGGAATTTTTTATTGTATCATTAACTGTGATTTTAATTTCTTCTAATGATTTTGGTTCTGTAATTGATGAAAAACTCCACACTCCATTTTTTACAAGTCTGATGCCTATCCCGACATCATTGGTTGTCCTGACATGTTCTATTTCTTGATTCTCAATTAATACTGATTTTTTTTCTTGATATTCTGCTCGTACATCACAATATTGGGCTCCTCCATCTATTGCAAACTTGACTGCTTTATCTGCAAATTCCTGTAGATTGGAATCCATGTTTAATGAAAACTGGAAGGATTCGTATATCTTCTCTCATCTATTGATTTGAAATTGCAGGCATGGTGAAATAATACTCATCTTCAAAATTATAGTCTATTTTTCCTTTTTTTCTCAAAAATTCAAAATATTTTGTACAATTTTTGTAAAATTGTTCATTCTTTTCACTCATGTTTTCCTTGTAGATTTTTACTTTTTTTTAAGAGAGTGAGCGAGTTTAGTTCTGAGGGTTTGTTTTCTTTAAGTAATTTTATTTGAATATTTTACCTTGGGAAATTTTAGAAAATTAATTAGGGAATTATAATTCAAAATAGGTAGTTACTTTGTCAAAAATTGTCGTTGATACTAGTGTAATAATTAATGGTCGCTTGATTGCTCGTATAGAATCCGGTTCATTACGAAATTCTGAAATTATTATCCCTCAAGCTGTATTTGATGAGTTACAATCTCAGGCTTCTAGTAAAAAAGAACAGGGGTTTGTAGGACTAGAAAAAATCAAAAAATTAAAAGAACTATCTGGCAGTTTTGGATTAAATATCGTTACAAAAGGTGATCACCCTTCTAATGATGATATTAAATTTGCCTCTAATGGTAGAATTGATGCACTCATTACAGATATAGCAAAACAAAATGATGCAATTCTTTATACTTCTGACAAAGTACAATATTTAGTTGCACAGGCTAAAGATGTAGAATCTATTTTTCTTAAACCCGAAATTAAACATGAGTCATTAGAATTCTTAAAATTTTTCGATGAACAAACAATGAGTGTTCATCTTAAAGAAAACCAATGCCCTTTGGCAAAAAGAGGAAAACCTGGTACTTTTTCATTAACTAAACTTGATGATGAAATTCTTTCACGAGATTATTTGGAGATGATCTCTACTCAAATATCTAACATTGCTCGTACTAATGATTCAAGTACTGTTGAAATTTCAAAATCTGGTGCATCTGTAATTCAACATGAAGATTATCGAGTTGCAATTACTTATCCACCTTTTTCAGAATCATTTGAAATAACCATCGTTCACCCTATTGTGAAATTGTCCTTAGATGATTATTCCATTTCTGAAAAATTAATGGGGCGTTTTTCTGATAGGGCTGAAGGCATTCTAATTTCTGGCGCTCCTGGTTCTGGAAAAAGTACTTTAGCCTCGGGTCTTGCAAATTTTTATCATTCAGGTGGTAAAATTGTCAAGACGTTTGAGTCTCCCCGTGATTTACAAGTTGATTCTGGAATTACACAATATAGTAAATTAGATGGAAGTTTTGATAATTCTGCCGATATTTTATTACTCGTACGACCTGATTATACAATTTTTGATGAAGTTCGACGAAGAGAAGATTTTAGAACTTTTGCTGATTTACGATTAACTGGAGTTGGAATGGTTGGAGTGGTTCATGCAAATTCCCCGTTAGATGCAATTCAGCGATTTATTGGGAAAATTGAACTTGGAATAATTCCAAATGTATTGGATACAGTAGTATTTGTCAAAGATGGCCAAATTGAAAAGGTCTATGATTTAGAATTAAAGGTAAAAGTACCTACTGGAATGACTGAATCTGATTTAGCCAGACCTGTTATTGAAATAAGGAATTTTGCAGATAATGTATTGGAACATGAAATCTACACATTTGGAGAAGAGAATGTGATTGTTCCTGTTGCCAAAAGATCTCAAAAAGTTGGTATAGAAAAACTTGCAGAAGATAAAATTAAAGATACTTTCAAAAAATATGATCCTCGTGCACAAGTAGAAATATTATCTGATAATAGAGTTAAGGTATTAGTTGATGAACAGTATATTCCATCTATAATTGGTAGAGGTGGCTCTAACATAAATGAAATTGAAAAATATCTTCAAGTTCATGTTGATGTAGTTCAAAAAGATTCTGAGACTATGGATACTTCTCATGATTTACCATTTACTTTTTCAGAATCTAAGACTTCATTACTTCTAACTGTTGACCGAGAATTCACTTCTATGCGCGCTGATGTTTATGTTGATAGTAAATATGTCACATCTGTAAAAATTGGAAAGAAAGGACAAATTAAAATTCCTAAACGTTCTGATATTGCAAGAAATCTTTTAGAAATTGCTTCTTCTCAAAATGATATCCAACTATTTCTTAAAGATTTTTAATTTGTCAATTTTGACTAGTTAAACGGGAATTTCATGCCTAGCGTCTAAAATTTATTGATTTTTTAATATATCATTTTTTGAACATTATCCAAAGTCTTGTTCCTATCAAAATCCCTACTGCTGAAATAATTAAAACTGGAATGATTATTTCCATTTGTTCCATTCTAGTGAAATTTGATTCTAGAATTAGTTAAGATTATCTATGAAATAATGTGTTGAAAATAAAAATGGAAAAAAAGTGTCTATGTTGTGGAAGAGTTTTTCAATCTAAAACAAACAAATGTTGTGATGAAACTTGCATTGAATGTCATGTTAACCCCACTGTAAATTGTCCAAATGCTTAAGTAAATAGAAAATTTAGTAATTTATTGAATAAACGTTTTGTTGGTTTGGCTTTATTAATTTCATCAACTATTGTTGGAATTATTGCCATAAGTTTCCCATGTTCTGAGAATACTTGTGATGCAGTACTGCCTCTTTTAGTAATTAGTGGCATTGGATTTGTTAGTAGTATCATCCTCCTAAATTACAAGGCAAAACATTCTAAGCGCGAGAAAGGTAAATTCAACAGAACCAATGACAAAGCTTGGGATACTTGATTATCATTCATCTAATGCCTCTTCAATTGTAGATTTTAAATTAATGTCAAAGATATTTTGATTCTAGATGAAGACATAATGTATCAATTTAGATTGATCAGAGATTTTTAAAATTTTCAATTATTTTTGGATTTGCTTTTAGAAATGTGATGAATTTTCTTAATTGTTTTATTGTTTTTGGATTTAGATGATGTTCAATTCCTTCGGTGTCTTGATTTGCAGTATCATACCCGATTCCTAAGATTTCAAAGAATTCTAGTAAAATTCCATGTTTTTGTCTGATACCTGATGCAACTTGTGTACCTTTGTTTGTTAAATTAATCCCATGATATTTTTCATATTCTAAAAATCCGTTTTCATCTAATCTTTGAAGCATTTTTGTAACACTTGGCGCACTTACATGCATGTATCTTGAAATATCCAATGTTGTTGCATATCCTTTCAAATCTACTAATTCTGAGATAATCTCTAGATAATCCTCCATTCTTGTGCTGGAACGAGTTCTTTCTGACTGATGAGCTGCCTTGATTGAATCCAGTCTTTTAGAATTTTTATATTTCATGTGTTCTTTGTATTTGAAGTAATTCTAGTATAATTGAGTGTCTCTTTATCCGATTTTTGTTATTCTTTATTGACTTGACTGTGACTGGAATTGATCATTGAATCTTAATTATTTTTTTTTAAATCTTATATCAGAATGAATGATCCTTTAAAGGCACGACTAGATAAATTAAGAAAAGTATCTGAATCTGCTAAACGTCGAGCAAATCTATATTCTGACATGGCTAAAATGGATGATTCTCATACTGCTCGTTCATTAGGATCTCTTCAAAAGGCATCTGCTCCTGGAAAAAAACTACAAAAAATTGGATTTTTAATGCTATGGGTGCCTGAACCTACTGGTGTTACTTGTGCAATCGGCGGACCTATGATTCTTGCTGGACGTTATCTTGATAAAAAATACAATGGTGCCACAATTCATGATATTGGCCATACCACAAAAAATACCATGTCTTCGATTAGTGATTTTAAAACATCTGTAATGTAACTATCTTAGTTTTTAAAAGGATTAGAGATATACCAAATCTGTGACAACTAGAACTCAAGCATTAGTCCCTATTTTTATTGCTGCAGTCATTGTTGGGATTGTTGGTTTAATTTCAATTCCAAGTGAAAGCAAATTGGAATCTGTTGAATTTCCTAGAGGGACAATTATGGTTGATGATGTTCCACTTGAAGTTCAAATTGCAGATACTGAACCAAGACGTGTTCGTGGTTTAATGTTCCAAGACCAACTTCCATATGATCAGGGTATGATTTTTGTTTTTGACAAGCCTGGCCTATATTCACTATGGATGTTGAATATGCAATTTTCTCTTGATATGATGTGGTTTGATGAAGACGGAAAAATTGTTCATATTGAAAAAGATGTCCCTCCATGTAAAACTCCTTTAGAAATAGCTGCTTGTCAAAGTATCATCCCTGAAGGTCAAGCAGTTTATGTCCTTGAAGTTACATCTGGATTTGTTGAACAAAATAATATTACAAACGATTCTGTACTAAGTATAATTTCAATTTAGAGTACGTTTTGTATCTAAATCTAGAACAAATAATGTTGAAACTGTCTAATTATATACAACAAAATGCTTTGGTTGGCAATTACAATGATTGATCAACTATGGTTAATTCTTTTAGGATTTGCTGCAGGCATATTGGGGTCTATGATTGGTCTTGGTGGCGGAATTATTGTAGTACCTGTATTGACTTTTTTAGGATTTCCTCCTACTGTTGCCGCAAGTAATAGTCTATTTGCAGCATTGAGTAATGCAATTGCATCAACCATTTCTTATTCTAAACAAAAAAGAATTGAATTCTCATTAGGCATAAAGCTTGGATTATTAACCATTCCTGGAACTGTTTTAGGAGCTATTGTTTCATCTGATGTTTCTTCTGAGATCTTTAAAATTTTATTCGGAATAATTTTAGTTATTTCTGCAGCTTATATTTTTCTTAGAAAAAAACTAGAGACAAAAGAAAAAACACTATCTAAACAAATGATGGTTTTTGCAGTAGGTGCAAGTTTTTTTGCAGGAATCATTTCTTCATTTTTTGGAATTGGTGGCGGAATCATCTTTGTACCTTTAATGGTTGTTGGAATGGGAATGGCTATGAAAAGGTCAGCTCCAACATCTCAATTAATTTTATTATTTGCATCATTGTCTGGAGTTATTGTTCATAGTCTTTTGGGACATCCTGACTTTCTTCAAGCTGGATTGTTGGCAATAGGTTCATTTTTTGGTGGATTAGTTGGTGCGCGTTTATCTTTAGATATCAAAGAAAGATATTTACAAATTTTAATTTCAGTTGTAATTTTAATTGCTGCAGGAAAATTATTTGTTGACTCTCTTTCTGGAAATTCTGGATTTTTTAGTTTTTAGCCACAAAATTTTATTTGTGCTTTTATACATATTTTGTAATGTAAATTGTTCATTGGGTCTTTTGATCCGAGGGCGGAGGAGACTAGTCGGCTCCTCTGTATCTTTTCTAATAATTAACTAAAATTCTAGATACAAAAAAAGGCTATTACAATAGAATAGCCTATGTTTGATTTTGACAATTATGTTGTATGTTGTCTACATGGATCCATACTTCCACCATCTATACAACTAATGCATAGACGTCCATATGGTTCTTTTAACACATTGTGCTTTTCTATTTCGTGTCCACAATCTTTACATTCGTCGGGCATTACTTCTATTGGATTTCATAATACATTAACTCATAGATAAAAAAATTGAATATTTGTAAATTAATTGGCCAAAAGTTGAGTAAATGTTACACTGACAAATATCGTTTTCAAATGGAATAGAAAATATGATTAAATTATTTATCTAAACTAATGAGATCTAACTCTCCTTTTGAATTTTAATAATTTAACATAAACGTCTTGAAAAATTTCAATCTTATTTTACAAATTTTTATCCTTCTGAAGCAGTTTTGCCGCCGTCTACGTTGAGTATTGTACCTGTAATCCAACTTGCTTCATCAGATGCCAAAAACGATACTGCATTTGCAACATCTTCTGGTTCCCCAATTCTTACTAGTGGAATTCTTTCTTCAATGACTTTTCTTGCTTCAGGATCATCCAAATATGGTTTAATCATACCTGAATTAATTATTCCTGGACTTACACAATTACATCTGATGTGTTTTCTTGCATATTCTATTGCAATTGATTTTGTAAACATGGCTGTTGCCGCTTTTGTAGATGAATAAACTGCTAAATGCACTTTAGTTATTGCTCTTTCACCTGCAATCGATCCTACATTAATTATCGAGCCACTCTTTACTTCAGTCATTTTACTAAGAACTGGCTTTGTGATGTTGAATAATCCTAATAGATTTACATTTACAATTTTTTTGATTTCTGAATCCCCCATTTTATGAAAATGAATTGGATCATTGATTGTTCCTGCGTTATTTACTAAAATGTCTATTTTTCCATATGTGTCCATAATTTGGTTCACAGTTTGCAAAACTTGTGATTCATCAGTCAAGTCACATGAAATTGAGGCAGTTAATTCATCATTCCCAACTTCGCTTCTGGTTTGTTCTAATTTTTTTAAATCTCTTGCAATTAGAATTACTTTTGCTCCTTCTTCTACAAATTTTTTTACAATGCCTTTTCCTATGTCACTCGATGCCCCTGTTATCATTGCTACTTTATTTTCCAGTCTCATAATATGTACAATCACTTGTAACTTATAGGATTTTTGTTAAAAGTTTAAAGACCCTCTTTTTAAAATTGAGATAAAAAAGTAAGATATTACTAAATTATTTTTTGTTGATTTTTTTCATGTATGCAATTATTCCAGTATAGTCTATTTCCCCAAACCCTTGATTTACTGCATCATCGTAAACTTGTTTTGCTTTTTCTAACATTGGTAATTTTAATTCTAATGAATTTGCGCTGGATAACATTGTATCAATATCTTTTTTTAAATTTTTTAGAGTAAATGTTGCATCATATTTTCCATCAATCATTTTAAATGCTTTATTTTCACTCATTCCTGTTTTGAAATAAGTTGAATTCAAAATTTCGAGAAATTTTTTGGGGTCTATGTTTGTTTTTTCAACTAACATAATTCCTTCAGACAATGCAAGTGCAAGCATAGTAATTTGTAGATTCATAGCTAATTTGACAGAATGTGCCGCCCCGTTACCTCCTAGGAAAAATACTTTATTTGCAATTTTTTCAAAGGTATTTCTACATTGCTCAAAACTTTTTTTATCCCCTGATGCCATCATCACTAACTCTCCTGAAATTGCAACATTTGGACCTCCCATAACTGGGATGTCTAGTTTATTGATATTATTTTTCAAAAATCTTTCTGAAATTTGTTTTGATTCTAATGGATCAATTGTACTCATATCTGCAATAATTAATCCGTCATGTGCCCCTTCTATAATTCCGTTATTTTCAAAAGAAACTTCTTTTACCGCATTTGCATCTTTAACTATGATGATAACTAATTCTGATTTTATTGCAACATCTTTTGGAGATGTGGCAATTATTGCCCCTTTTTCTTTTAATTGAATTGCTTTCTCTTTTGTTCTATTAAATATTGTAACTTGAAATCCTACATCTAATAGATGCAAAGCAACTGCATTACCTAACATTCCAATTCCTATTATTCCGATTTTATTCATACATCTCATCTCTTGATTGAATATTTAATGACGTTCTTCATTTTCAATTTCCCATTGATTATTGCTAAATCTTGACACTGCAAATTCTATTTGACCAATTGTTTTCTCACCTTTCTTAACTTTGGCAAAATCAAATTTTTTCATTTTGAATAATTTGTCTTTGGGTTTGTATCCTCCTTCAATTACTTTTACTTTAAACCTCTTACTTGCTTTGATGATTAATTTTCTAGCATTTTGTACCTCTCCCATCCATGAAAACATTTCAAAATCCCCAAAATTTTTTGTAGAAACTGTATACCCGTATAATCTGGCCTCAAGTTTCATATTTTGTGATTTTGCTTTTTCGTTTAACCATTTGATGACCTCCTCCCCATGATCTTTTTCAATCCCAAATGTTTCTGAATTTCGCATATATCCAAACTAATAATATTGAACCATAATAATCATTTTCAAATAATTGTTAAACTAAAATATTGATAAAATCTTCGAATCTTATGCTCACTGTTGATTGCAAGGATGTTTTACCTATAAAAAATGAATTACTTGTGTATGTATCTGATCAAGTGGCCGCTATTCCCACTTTGAAAAATAATCAATTCACTTTATCTACTTTTGATGATGATGAAATTCTTGATACTGCGGTTGTAATTACTGCTATCAGAGAGTTTCTTGATTCCATTGGAGAAACTCCTAATTTTGCAGTGATTTCAAATAATGATACAATAAGTATTACATCTATTACTGGGAAAACAATCGAATATGATACTCAAACATCACAACATGAAATGTTTTCTTGTACTCATTGTGGATTTGTAACTCAATACCAAGTTGAATTAAATACACATATGAGAATTCACTATATCTAACTAATTTTAAAAATTCTTGGAATTGTATTATTTTTAATATTTGGTGCATCTATTGCAATCGTAAAATCATAATGAGGTAATCTTTTTTTGTATTCGGTCATGTAACTTTTTGCAACTTTGCTTGTTTTGAATTCTGTTCGTATGTCTTTGATTTTTACTTGATTTCCATAGACATCATAAATAATAATTGAATAGTCATTTGGCTTGACATAATATTTTGTACTACAATACCATAACATCCCTAATGTTATGACAAAAAATCCTGTCACTATTTTATCTAAAAATTTTTTCATGTGTTGATTTTCAACAGGATCTTTATAAGCACTAGTTACTAAATTTTCATGTGTCTGATTTTTCTCGAAAAAATATTGGCAAAGTATATTGTGAAAAATGTGATCTAGTTTTTGAATCTAGAGCAAAATTTGAAAAGCATTTTGACAGTCATTCTTCAATTAATGTATGTGAAGTGTGTCCTATTGATACTGCTATTGCAAAATTTGTTAGTTTGTTTAAACGAAAATCCACTCGTAATTTGGAATAAGTTTTTTTAACTCATTTTTACTTCTTTAATTATGAACAAGAAGGGTGTCATTATAGGCGTAATTGTTATTGCGATAATTGGTGGAATTGCTGCCTCTTTACCCTCTTCTTCTGAGCCTGAAAATCTTACAGATGAAAGATTACGTGGAACTATCTCTACTTCTATGGGATCTCCTATTCTTGGTGATCCTCTTGCTCCGATTACTATTGTTGAGTTTGGTGACTATCAATGTCATGGATGTTACAATTGGTTTGTTAATACAAAACCTGCAATACTTAAGGAATACATTGAAACTGGAAAAGCAAATCTCATTTTTGTAGATTTTGCATTTTTAGGACATGATTCTCCAACAGCAGCTCAAGCAACATACTGTGCTGATGATCAAGGATCGTATTGGGATTTTCATAATTTACTTTACTCTTCACATGAATCACAAATTGATAATGGCTGGGTAAACTCTGAACGATTAAAGGCATTTGCATTTAGCCTAGGTCTTGATATGGATCTCTTTGAAAGTTGTCTTGATTCTGAAAAATATTCAAAACGTATTCAATTTAATAATCAACAAGCAAGAGACCATGGTGTAAGGGGAACTCCTGGATTTTTTATTATAAGTTCTGATGGACAACAACAAATCATTGGTGCTCAACCATTTTCTGTGTTTAAACAAATCATGGAACCTATGATCTAAATGGTCCAAACAATAAAACTCGTGTTTTCAAATTTCAAATATTTACTTTTTTCATCTGTTCTTTTTTCATCTATGATGATTGGTTTGTTGATTTTATCTGAGTATATTTTTTTAGAACCTTATGTTGTAAGTCATATCCCTTCTGGAACTGAATTAGAATTTGTTCTAATTCTCATAATTTCTGTACTATCTGCTTTAGTGATCCCGATGAATATTTTTAGAATTAATTTATTGAAAGCCTCTAGGCAAAAAATGGGTGGTGGTATTTTTGGTTCTATTATTGGTGTGGCAGCTGGTGCATGTAGTTGTGGTCCAGTTGGATTTGCGGTAATTTCCACATTTGGTTCTATTGGTGTCACTGCTACTACTTTTTTGACAAATTATGAGTTGCCTATTAGAATAATTGCTATTATCATTTTGGTTATAACTTATTTTACTACTATAAAATCTCTAAAAATTGAGTGTAAGATCAATCCTTGAATTTGATTCAATAGAAATTACCTAATAGGCAAATTTTTGCAACCTTTGAGTGTATCTTATTGTATACTGAATTACTTTTGTGACCTACATTTACATTCCAATCCGACCAAGCAGACGAGATCCAGAAGCCGATGAAATAGAAGATGCTGAAGATTAGCATCTCTTTCCACTTTATCTAATAATACTACAAATTTTCAAAATTTGCAAAGTTGAGCTATTTATTTACCCAATCTAAGTTAGATTTATGCAAAATTGGAATTTGATTCTTGGAATATTGATCATTGCTAGTCCAATTCTTTTTGCTATGATCGCATACCCTGATTCCATTGCTTGGAGTTGGAATGAGGGACGAGGCGGGTATCTATTTGCATTAGTATTTGTTGTGGCAGAACTTGTTGGTCTTAGAATTATAATTTCAAAAAAACGATTACTTGCAGTAATTCCTATTGCATTACTAACAATTTCATATCTTGTATCATTAGAATATGGATTAAGAGAATACATTATTGAATCTGCAGAAGTATTTGATGTACAGCTAATCTATTCATGGACATGGATGTGGGATTTTATTGTCATGGGAATTTTCATAATTATAACATTAACTATTTTCTTTGGTAAGCGATGGATTAGAATTGCTCCTGCAGGACCAATCTTTCTAACCGGAACTGCAATTATTTTGTCTTTGGATGCCTTTTTCCCTTATGATACCCTTGGTCCTTTACAATACATTGTTCCATATTTTGTCCAAGCAAATGTGTGGGTTATCACTATGCTTGAGCTTGGAACTGCAGTTGCTAGAGATAATGTGATGTTCTTACGTGGTGACCATGGTTCTATGGCACTCCAAGTATTTTGGCCATCAGCTGGTGTTCATAGTATCATAATTTTTTCATTAGTAATTGGAGCGTTTATGTTAAAAATGAATATTCCTAGAACTCGAAAAACAATATACTTTGTTTTAGGAATATTTGGTACAATAGGTGTTAATTTAATTCGAATTTTCTCATTATCTTGGTATGCCCTTAAGGTCACAACTGATCCTGTTGCTTGGGAAGAATATCATAAGATAGCAGGTGAAATTATGTTTTTACCGTGGCTGTTTGTATTTATTTTGATTGTAATTGTAATAGAATCAAAACGAATGAAAAAATTAGAATCTAAAAATAATTAGTTATGTCACTTTGACCTTGGATTTCTGAAAGTTCTGAAACTTTTACTCCTAAGCGTCTGATTGTTGTTTTCTGATTTACTAAACCTTCTTTTAACAATTGTTCCACATTTTTTTGTAATTCTTCAATACTATCAGTTGGGTTTCTAAGCATTCTTGATTTTGATTTGTTTGATAAATCTGATTGAATAAAATGTATTCCAACTGATTTGAACATTTTGTTATTTTTCTTAACTACCATGTGCACTTCCGTACATAAGTTTCTAATATTTTCAGATAGGAATTGATAATCAATGGAATCTTTTTTTAATGTCGTGATTTTACTATATTGAATTCTTTCTTCTCTTTCTTTTACCGGTTCATTATCTATCCCTCGTGTTGCATTGTAGATGTATGTTCCACTTTTTCTTCCAAATTCTTTATTCAAAGTAAATACATCTAATTTTTTCACTTCTTGTATCGTATCAAAATTCATTTCTGAAAATCTTTCTTCTGTTTTTTTACCAATTCCTGGAATTACTCTAATTTTTAATTGATCTAAAAATACTTCAATTTTTTCCGGTGATACAACAGTAAGACCATCTGGTTTTTGAAAATCTGATGCTATCTTTGAAATTAATTTATTTGGTGAAATTCCAATTGAACAACTAAGTTTTATTTTTTCTCTTATTTCATTTTTAATTTGTTGTGCTAGGTGACTTGCCTTAAGAAAATCTCCCTCGACTCTTTTTGTTACATCTAGATATGCTTCATCTCTTCCTACATATTCAAAAATATCTGCACTTTGCTTCATAATTTCCATGGCCTTTTCAGATAATTCAGAATAAAAATCAAAATCTACTGGCAGAAATACGGCATCATTTCTTTCCTTTAATCTTTTTTTTGCAAATGTAATTGGCATGCCTGATTTTACCCCATATTTTCTTGCAGAATAATTTGCAGTTGCAATTGCTCCCGTATCTACCCCTCTATCTGAAAAAACACACACACAAACTGGTTTTGATTTTAGTTCTGGAGATCTTGTTTCTTCACATTGTGCATAAAAATAATCAAAATCTATGTGGAATACAATTCTTGTTCCCAATATTTTTCTAACGCATTTTGATTATTATTGTATTGTGTATTCTTCAATTACTTGATAATTTCATAAATTCAAGTATTGATTAAAGTAAAATTATTTTGAAAATACTCTTGCAAGAAAAGATTTTTTTCTTATGGGCATGTCTACTTTTTCTTTTTTTGAATTATCTCGATCTATTATTTTTTCTATATGTTTGTCTAAATATTCATCTGAAATTAGTGTACGTGGCTTTTTTTCGTCATGTTTGATTTCTTTTGGTACATTATGTTCTAGTTTTTGTATTTTTGCTTCAAGTTGGTTACTAGTATTTTCTAAAAATCTAATATCTGTCTTGTATAGTGGCTTATTGTTAGAAATACACTCTAAAATGAATTTTAATCTGCCTTCATCACCCATTCCTGAATTTAGAAGTTCCATTGCCATACTATGATAGTCTGGATTCATTGTTGATATCCCAAATAAAGAGTTAATATTTTTATCATGTGATTTTTTTAAATTTATTTAATTAAAATCATGGTATTTACTTTCAATTACTCAATCATCAGTCAAAATTTTACCTATGTAGAAAAATAATAATGAATAGTTGATACACTTCATCTAAATACTGAAGTGTTTTATGTTATTCATGGATTCTCCTCTATCTGTAGATGAAAATGGTATTAATTTTAAACCTGAAAAAATGGAAAAAGAAAAACTCTACCATTGTATTTTCAAAAATAAAGCAATGTTGGGGTTTAAGGATTCACAGGATGTTCTAAATTGTTATGAAGTTGAAGATATCAATCTAGTTGAGAAAATCAAACAATGTACTGATAGTGATGATCTTGAGAAATTTTTTGATACCTATCTAAAGGAACAAAACCTGAAATATTAAATAAAAGCAGATGAGAATTTCATTATTAAAGGAAATTAAAATTGAGTACTAATAAAAAATCCAATGACGCAGAAGATATTTTATCCGAATTTGATTCTCGCACTAATCCCGAACCTGAACCAACACCAGAGCCTGAACCAACACCAGAGCCTGAACCAACACCAG
>ERZ1047985.1016-NODE-1016-length-20152-cov-5.492063_pt1 | contig 20152 bp, 21 predicted proteins | sample MGYA00383097_ERZ1047985 | MGnify/ENA primary metagenome ERZ1047985 (study PRJEB29581, sample SAMEA5548367) | metagenome | biome: marine; feature: coastal; material: water | depth 50 m | study: Short-term variability in the microbial, nano- and picoplankton...
AACCGTTAGAGCTAAGCATGTTCTTGATCAAGTAGGCCTTACAGACAGGATGAGTCATGGACCAACAGAACTCTCTGGAGGTCAGCAACAAAGAGTTGCTATTGCAAGAGCAATGGTAAATACTCCAAGTATTTTGTTTGCTGATGAGCCAACTGGTAATCTGGACTCCAAAACTGAAGGTGAGGTTATGGGGTTATTCAAAGAATTAAATGAAGATGGGCAAACTATTATTTTAATTACCCATGAAGAAGAAATCGCTAAACAATCAAAAAGAATAATTAACATTAAAGACGGATTAATTGAATCTGATACCAAAATATGAATAAAATAAGCACTATGAAACATAATAAAATTTTTACAATCGCAGCAATTTCTATATTAGTAGTTTCTTGCGGTAAACCAGAGGCATCGAGCGAAGCTTCAACTTTTTACAAGAAAGATAATGTATCTGAAAAAAAACTAGAAGTTAGTATAGAAGCATCTGGAATAATTGAAGCAATTGCTTCTGTTGAAATTAAATCAAAGGCCTCAGGTGAAATTTTATACCTAGGTGCAGAGGTTGGCGATACTGTAGAAAAAGGATCTATGCTTGGTCAGATAGATCAAAGAACACCAAAAAATATACTTGATCAATCAGAATCTGACTTAGAGGCATCAAAAGTTAGGCTTGATAATGCAAAATCTCAATTTGAAAGAGGTGCCGAGCTTCATTCTAAGGGAAGTATTTCTGACAAAGACTATGAAGATATTCAAGAAAACTATGCGCAGGCTAAATCAACTGTAGTAAGAACAGAAGTTTCCTATGAAAATGCAAAAATTGCACTAGATGATACGGTAGTGAGATCTCCTGTAGCAGGAACAATCATCTCAAGACCCGTTGAAGTTGGGCAAGTGATTTCATCTCCAACCATGGCTGTTGGTGGTGGAACAATATTGATGACATTAGCTGATCTCTCAAAGGTAAGAGTGAGAGCTTTGGTCGATGAGATTGATGTTGGTAAAGTCTCTATTGGTCAAGTTGTGTCGATAAAAGTAGCTGCATATAGGGATAAAGAATTTTTTGGCACAGTTTCAAAGGTAGAGCCATTAGCTAAAGTCGAACAAAATGTTACAACCTTCCCCGTTCTTATAGATATTGATAATGATGAAAATCTTTTACTACTTGGCATGAACACAGATGTTGTAATTGAAATTCTTAATAAAGATGTTTCTGTTACTGCGCCATCTATGTCACTTAGAACAAGAAAAGATATTTATTCAGCTGCATCGATTCTTAATATTCCAACTGAAAGTGTAGATACTTTCTTGCTTGACCGAGTAAAGGGAGAAAATTTTAATAAATTTATTGTTATCAAAGAAACCAACAAAGGGCCTGAGTTGGCATGGGTTGAAATTGGTGTTTCTGACTTAGCTAATGTCGAAATTATTAGCGGCTTATCAGAAGGTGATACGGTCTTCATACTTCCAAGCAAAAGCCTTTATGACTATCAACAAAGATTTAAAGAGCGTGTAAATGCTTCATTTAGTTTCGGTTAATGCTTTTTAAAGAATCCTTAATCTCTGCTATTTCGTCAATTAGATCGAATTCTATAAGATCTTTTCTGACTTCTTTGGCAATCATAATTGGTACAGCTGCGGTTATAGCTGTTATTGGGATAGGCTCAAGTGCTGAAAAGGCCCTCGAAGCAAGCATTGATGATCTTGGAGGAAGAACTTTGTATGTTGCGCCAGGGCAAAATAGAAGGGGAGCAGTAACCAAAGGAATTATACCTTTAGATATTAAAGATGCTGAGGCTCTTGCAAATTTTAAAGGCCTTGAATGGGAAATATCTCCAACCATCACCAGAAACCGCCAGGTAAAATTTGGCAACGCAAATATCAATCAAAGAATTGGAGCTTATCTTCCGATTCATTTTGGTGTCAGGGGATATGAACTTGAATCTGGCAGATTATTTGATGAAAATGACAATTTAGGAAGAAAGAGAGTTGTTGTTGTGGGTTCAAAAATACCAAGCGAGCTAAAGACTAGAGCTGGAAGCTTGCTTAATAAAGAAATACTTATTGCAGGAACTTCATACAAGGTTATAGGAATTTTAAAAGAAGAAGGATCAACTGGATGGCAGAATCCAGATGAAGAGCTATATATCCCACTCTTAACTGGTGCACAAAGAGTATTTGGAACCCCAAATGTTGATTCAATCAATGTAGGTATTTCCAATGATATGAATGTGGATGAAGTAATGATGTCGATAGAACAAATACTTAGAGCTAAGCATGATATAGGCCCTGGTCAAGATAATGATTTTAGAATAAGTGATTACAGTCAGTTTTCAGATTTAAGAAGACAAGCAACTGGGATATTTACATTACTTATTGCTGCAATAGCAGGAATAAGTCTTGTAGTTGGAGGCATTGGTGTTATGAATATAATGCTTGTGTCTGTTACTGAAAGAACTAGAGAAATAGGTTTAAGAAAAGCCCTTGGAGCAACCCATAGAGCAATCATGCTTCAATTTGTTGTAGAGGCAATACTATTGTGTGTTATTGGAGGCATGATAGGTTTAGCCTTTGGGACCTCTATCCTCTGGATTACCGCAACATTATTTGACTGGCCCTTTGCTCTTCCTTTTGCAGCAATGATTGGTTCTATAACATTCTCAGCATTAGTTGGGTTGTTTTTTGGCATTTGGCCTGCAAGAAAGGCTGCAAAGTTAGATCCAGCCACTTCTTTAAGGTATGAATAAATTAAAGGTTATTCAATTATTACCTGAACTTAATTTTGGCGGAGTTGAAAGGGGAGTTAAAGACTTTTCAAAAGCATTAGTAGACAGAGGTCATCAATCAATAGTTATATCTAATGGTGGTCTGCTGCAAGAAGAAATAGAAAACAATGGCGCTAAGCATATAAACCTGCCTATTCACAAGAAAAGAATTACTTCGTTATTTTTAGCATCGCAACTCAAAGAAATTTATGAAAAAGAAAAACCAGATATTGTTCATATTCGCTCGAGAATGCCTGCATGGATAAATTTCTTTGCTTATAAGAAATTAAAAAAAAGACCACTACTAATTTCAACTTTTCACGGTCTATACAGTACGCCTATCTACAGTCAGGTAATGTCAAAAGTTGACCACACAATATCAATTTCTAATACCGTAAAAAACTATATTCAATCAACCTATAAGATGACTAATGATCAAATCACTATCATTCCTAGGGGTTGTGATTCTGATCAATTTAATAAGGAGCCTATTGAGGAGCCCTGGCTTAGTAAATGGTATGAAGAGTTTCCCCAAACTCAGGGAAAAAAGATTTTAACCTTACCAACTCGTATTACAAAATGGAAAGGAGTTGATAGTTTTATTGATTTAGTTAAGTCACTTGATGACGATAATTTACATGCCCTGGTTGTCGGTCCAGTCTCAGATTCAAAGAAAAAATATTACAAAACATTAGTTAACAAAGTTAATGAAAGGTCGCTGACTAATAAAATAACTTTTACAGGTTCAAGGAAAGACATTGCAAATATATATAAAATTTCTGATGTAGTTTATAACCTATCTATACAGCCTGAGCCCTTTGGCAGAACCACTATTGAGGCAATTAGTTGTGGGTCTGCGGTGGCAGGATGGAAGCATGGCGGTACACAAGAAATCCTAGAAGAGCTTTTTCCTCAAGGTTTGGCCGAGCTTAATAATATAGAGGAACTTAAAGATATAACGTTAGATATTCTTGGAAGCAGTCAAAAGCCATCAGAAAATATTTTTACTTCGGAAAGAATGATAGATTCGACTATTAATCTTTATTATGACTTGCTTAATAAGTCCTCATAGACAGTAAATACTTTTTTTGCCTTCTTTTCTAGTGAAAACTCTTCGGCTACATACTGATAAATAGAATCTTGTTTAAAGCTTGCGTCTACCCACCTACTGATTAATTTTTTAAGCGAATTTAAATCATCTGGTTCAGCTAGAAGCTCACCAGGGAGTATTTGCTCCATATGACCAACTCTCGTTGATATAACTGGAATTTTTAAGTACAGAGCCTCTAAAGCAACTCTTGGCCCACCTTCACGTCTTGATGAGATAATAAGAAGAGATGCTTTTTTATAAAAATCAATAAGTTTTTCTTTAGCAACTGAATTTACAATCGTAATTTTATCGCTCAACTCATTATCAGATATTAGTTGATTTAGTTTTATGTATTCAGGACCGTCACCAACTATTAGTAGTTTCTTATCAATATCAACCCAAGATTTAATCAGTAAATCAAATCCTTTTACTGGCTCGAGTCTCCCAATAGCTAGGATATATTCGTTAGTTTTATCAATACTTTTTGGTAAAGAAGGGTGCCACCAATTTTCAATTAAGTGACTTGAGACATTTAATGAGTCTTGTATTTTTGTACTTCCAGCTATTACAGCATCAGCCTTACTGTAGACCTTCGTATTACTTTTAATGCCATGAACACTACAGACATGATTGAGATTAATAATTTTTTTAACAGAGTTAATTATTGATGTAGTTTTTGAACCATGTGAATGCACAATATCAGGTTTTAATTTGCTAATTGTGCCTAGTAATTTAAAAATGCCAAAGATAGAGCGTCTTGATATATTGCTCACTTGTATAACTGTTGCATGCGAGAAGTATCTTGAAATAGATGGGTTGCAAATTACAGTAACTTCATTATTTGTGGTTTGGGTCTTTGATAGCTCTTCAACATGTTGCTCTATTCCAGCAAAAGTTTCACTTAAAACATAATGGACTATCTTCATAAAAGGTTTAGTTTAATTTTAATTTTATATACTAATTTCTCAACCTCAGCAAAAACTTCATGATGTGGATTTTGCATATGAATTTTTATTTTATTTAGGCCTTTCACCATTTTATTATATTCAATATAGCCAACTTGTTTATTGTGCAGGAGTTCATTCATTTGGTTAATTACTTTATTTTTTCTGAAATACTTCATATTAAATAATACAGTAGAGCCTCTAGTAGAAAGGCTTTCATAAACCATATTTACACTATCCTGGGTAATAATCTTGATTGAGGCTTTATTTAAAACCTCGTTAAAATTCTTATCTGAAAGGATTATTTTATTATTTACTTTTGCTAGATTTGTCAGTAAATCGCGCATTTTGGATGGAGTCCTTCTTGAGGGAAAGATATACCAATTTTTATTAGGATATATCGATGTTATAAATTCAATCTGATCCATTAGTTTCTTTATATTAAACAGATAATGTTTATTCTTTCCACCAATTGCGATCATACCTACTTTTTCATCAACTTCTTCTGATGAAACTTTTGCTAATGACCCTTCATAAAAAAGAATATTTTGAGGAGGGTGTTTGTGGTATGAACGAACCTTATTGATGTCATGCTTGGGAGCACAAACAATATTAAACTTATCTCTATGAAATGCGGGGAACATTACTGCAATTTTTTTTGGCTTGGATGTGATATTAATTTTTTCTGTCACACCTTCAGTATATTTTGATGACGAGATAACATTAGAGATTTTTAGAATATGCCAATGGCTTTTCCTTCCCGCACCAATGATTATAGAAATATTATTTTCATTACATGATTGATTAATATCTCTAATGTCTTGATTGGTAATTGATGCAGAAAATGGGCTAAATAAGTACTTAAATTTTTTAGTCAATATACCATCAGGCTGGTATTCAATTACATTTATCGGAATTTCTTTAGCAAGCTCCTCTAACAGCGCCTTAACCTGCTTTTCATGGCCTAACTTACCATCTTTTACCCAAAGAATATTCATAGGTTGATTGTGTATTTAGTGTTGATTTTTAATATCTTATAAACATAATGAGATATGTCAAAATACAAGTCTATATTTATCTCAGATGTCCATTTGGGATCTAAGGGTTGTAAATCTAAATATTTATACAATTTTTTAAAAACCCACTCTTGTGATAACTTATTTCTTGTTGGTGATATTATTGACTGTTGGCGATTAAAGTCAAAGATTTATTGGCCTCAAGAGCACAGTAATGTAATTCGTAATATTCTATCTATGGCAAAAAATGGAACTAAGGTAACTTATATTACTGGAAACCACGATGATTTTTTAAGAATTTATCAACCCTTGCAACTAGGAAATCTTGAACTCAAAGAAGAGCATGTTTATGAAACAGTATCCGGTAAGAATTTTCTAGTAATTCATGGTGATCAGTTTGATATTGTTACGAAATATGGAAAAAGCCTTTCTGTTCTTGGTGATAAAGTTTATACATTTTTATTAGCTCTTAATAAGGTTCTTAATTTCTTTAGGTCTAGATTGGGTTTTGGGTATTGGTCTTTGGCTAAATATTTGAAAGATCTCACAAAGAAAGCCGTTAACAAGGCATCTGATTACGAAGAAAGTTTATCAAGGGAATGCAAGACTAGAAACCTAGATGGTATTGTTTGTGGCCATATACACAAAGCACAAATATCTGTAATTAATGGAATTGATTATTTGAACTGTGGTGATTGGGTTGAGTCAGCTACAGCCCTTGTTGAGACTATGAAAGGAGAATTCAAGCTTATAAATTGGGGCGATATTGAAGAAGCAAGAGAAAACATCAAGCTTTTGAGTAATTCTTGAGTATGAAAGACGACTTGCAGCAAATAGCTATTACTCTTGTTTCGCAGTATGGAGATGAGGCTCAGACCATTGCTATGCTTCGAGCAGCAGAATATGCTGCTTCTTTAAATCAAGAAGAATGGATTAAATGGGAAAAGGTTGTGCAAATTCTTGAAAATTTTGATGAAAAAAGCCCACTCGACGGTTAAATTTTAATATATCTATTTATTTAAATACGTTAATGTATTTAATATGAAGAATATTTTTAAAGTAAATCCTGTTATTAAATTAAATATACTGGCTTCAATAGGGGCCTTTGTATGTATTTTTTGCCTTGCCTATCTTAATTCTCACGACCCATCGATAGTCTGGTTAATACCACCATTTGGTGCAACTATGGTTCTTGTTATGGCTGTTCATGAAAGTCCATTAGCTCAACCCAAGAATATTATTTTTGGTCATGTTTTATCAGCATTAAGTGGTGTTATTATTTTTGCTCTAATGGGATCTAGTCCTTTATCTCTTGGTATTGCAGTTGGACTGGCTGTTTTTGTCATGGCTTCATTTAATATTATCCATCCTCCTGCAGGAGCGAACCCAATAATTGCTATCCTTGGAGGGAAGGGAATTGCTTTTGTTGTTATGCCTGTTGCGATTGGCGCAATATTTATAGTTATTTTTGCAATGTTTTATAACAGGATTATTGGAAGAAATTACCCGTAATTCTTAATATTTTCTGCTAACTACAAAACTTCTCACTATAATGATGTTGTGAAAAACGTTATTTCTAAAAAAATTGTTGAAAAATTAAATGTTTTTTTCAATCCATCGTCACTAAGGATTATTAATGAAAGTTTTATGCATAACGTCCCAGCAGATGCAGAATCTCATTTTAAATTAGTTATAGTAAGTGACAAATTTATTGATATGTCTCTTATAGAAAGACATAGATCTGTGTATTCTGTTCTAGGCAGCACAATGAATGAAATACATGCTCTATCAATTCATGCTTTTGATAATTTAGAATTCAATAAAAACCCTATGATTTTAGACTCACCTCAGTGTGCCAACAGAGACCAATGAAAAACGCCATAAAAAACTTAGCAGTGTATACAACATCAAAACCTTTTCCTGTACTTTTCTTGACGCTACTTATAATTGTCCTTGCATCTTTTGGGATATCAAATTTCAAGTTAGATGCATCTTCAGATGCTCTAGTTCTTGATGGGGATGAGGCATTTAAAACTTATAGAAAAAATGAAAAAGAATTCGGAGACTCAAGCTTTCTAATTGTCACTTATGAACCAGATGGGGAGTTGTTTTCTAATGACTCACTAGAAAAATTAAAAAACCTTGAAAATGATTTATCTAAAATAGATGGAGTTGATTCTATTTTATCTCTTCTTGATGCTCCAATATTTTTTCAACCAAAGGTTGGGCTAACTGAAGTCGCTGATAATTTAAAAGATCTTACAACAGAAGGCATTGATCTCTTAGAAGCAAAAAAAGAAATCGTCTCTAATCCAATCTACAAAGATTTAATTATTGGCAAAGATGGCGCTCTAACTGCAATGCAGATAGTGCTGCGAGGCAATGATGAGTATGATCAGCTAATAAATGATAGATATGAGATCTTAGATGCATTGTCTTCTAAAGAGCCTGACACGATTGCAAATAAACAGCTATTAAATGATGATTTAAAAATTATCAATCAAAAAATTAGCAAGATAAATGATGATGAATCTTCCTTTAACGCTAATCTAGTTAGTGATATTAGATCGATTCTTGGCAATTATCGCTCTGATGCAACTCTCTATCTAGGGGGGCCAACAATGATAACTTCAGATATGATGGATTTTATTAGATCTGATCTTGTTCTTTTTGGGACTGCCGTGGCGCTTATTTTTGCTCTCATGCTTTATTTATTTTTTGGTAACATTTGGTTAGTTATTCTTCCGCTATTAAATGCCTTTGCTACAACCTTCATAACAGCTGGATTTTTGGGTTTCATGGATTGGAAAATCAGTGTTGTTTCATCTAATTTTATTGCTCTCTTGCTTATTTTAACTATATCTCTAACCGTTCATGTTCTTGTTAAGATCAATGAACTTAAAAAAGAGCACAATGATTATAAGGAAGCGCTAAGCGATTCTATTAATCAAATGTTTCTTCCTTGTTTTTTTGCAGCTCTAACAACTGCAATTGCATTCCTATCTCTTTTATTGGGTGATCTGAAGCCTGTTATTGAGTTTGGAAAGATGATGGCATTTGGAATAACAATAGCCTTCATATCAACATTTACTTTTTTACCAAGTCTCTTATCTGTCATTGGAAATACTTCAACTAAAGATAGGTTAAACCTTCATAAAATAACTAATAGTATTCTTGAAATATCAAAATCTAGAACTTCGGTAATCTATATTTTATTTTCTCTATCATTTGTTGCTTTAATTTTTGGAGCTTCAAAGCTTGAAGTTGAGAATAGATTTATTGATTACTTTGATAAAAATACAGAAATACATCAAGGTATGCTGGAAATTGATAAACATCTTGGTGGAACATCAACCCTAGATATTATTATTAAACAACCAGTAATATTGGAATTGAATGATGACTTCAATGATGATCTTTTTGATGACGATCTATTTGAGGATGAGGGCAGTGATGCATCTGGCTATTGGTGGAATGTATATACCCTGGCCCAGCTCGAAGAAATACATGATTACTTAGAATCCTTGCCTGAAATAGGAAAGGTGCTGAGCGTCTCGAGTGGAATTAAATTAGCCAGACTTATAAATGATGGAAATGATCTGAATGATCTTGAGCTTGCTTTACTTCGATCTGTTTTACCTGAAGACATAAGAGAAACCTTGCTTTATTCATATATTAACAAAGATGATTCTATTGTAAGAATTTCAACAAGGGTTAATGAGTCATCCTCTGATTTAAACAGAAAAGATTTGCTTGAAAAAATTAATACCGATCTGCAGACAAAGTTTAATTTAACAGAAGATCAATTTGAGATGACTGGCCTTGCTGTTTTATACAACAATATGCTTCAATCGCTTTTTTCTTCTCAAATAGGATCCTTGTCACTTGTCTTTATGGTAATTGCCTTGATGCTACTTTTAATATTTAAATCTTTTAAGATTATGATAATTGGTTTAATTCCTAATATATTTGTTGCTCTTTCTGTTATTGGTTTATTGGGCCTTTTAAAGATTCCACTGGATATTATGACGATAACTGTTGCTGCAATAAGTGTTGGTATGGCAGTAGATAATACAATTCATTATATTTATAGATATAAGAAAGAAATCAAGCTTACTGGGTCGCCAAATATAGCTCTTATTAATGCACATACAACTACTGGAAGGGCAATATTCTATACAGCAGCTACAATAGCTGCAGGCTTTTCAATACTTGCCTTATCGAACTTTTTCCCAACTAGGTTGTTTGGTATCTTTACAGCTTTGGCAATGTTAATAGCGTTTATTTCATCTTTATCATTACTTCCAAATTTATTAGTTAAATTTAAAGTTTTCCAATAAGATTAGATTATGGGACCCTTACATGGAATAAAAGTTTTAGAATTCTCAGGCATTGGACCAGGTCCATACTGCGGGATGATTTTGGCTGATCTGGGTGCAGAGGTTATTAGACTAAGCAGAAAAGATCAAACAGGCATTGATAATAAGTTTGATATTCACAATAGATCTAAATTATCTATTACCGCTGACTTAAAAAATCCGGATACTACTAATGAAATATTAAAATTAGTTGAAAATGTAGATGTTGTTTTTGAGGGCTTTAGGCCTGGCGTTATGGAAAAACTAGGGCTTGGCCCAGAAGAGTGCTTATCTGTTAATAAGTCATTGATTTACGGAAGAATGACTGGGTGGGGTCAGGATGGCCCTATGTCTAAACAAGCCGGCCATGACATTAATTATATTAGTTTATCAGGAGCTCTTCATTCAATGGGCAGATCATCAGAAAATCCACAAGCACCTCTCAATTTAGTTGGCGACTATGGAGGGGGAGGCGCTCAGCTAGCAATTGGGATCTTGTCTGCTCTGATTGGTTCTATGAAGACTGGAAAAGGGCAGGTTGTCGATGCTGCAATGATTGACGGAAGTTTATCTTTAATGAGTTTTTTTTATTCCCTCAAAGAAATGGGTCACTGGGAAGACAAAAGGGAATCTAATCTCCTAGATGGGGCGGCTCATTTTTATGATACATACAAGTGCTCTGATGGTAAGTTTTTAGCCATAGGTTCAATCGAACCTCAATTTTATGCAATCTTATTAAATAAATTAATGATCGATGATGACCGTTTTAATAATCATATGGATAAAAGTAAATGGCCTGAACTGAAGCAAGTAATTGCTACAAATATTTTACAAAAAACTAGAGATGAGTGGGTTGAAATATTTAAGGGTACAGACTCTTGTGTTACGCCAGTACTAGATATGACTGAGGCAAAGTTAAATGATCACAATCTAGCCAGAGGAGCCTTTATTGATATTGATGGGTTTGTTCAACCAGCCCCATCGCCAAGATTTTCTGAAGACTCAGTTGAGGTAAGACACAATGCCAAAAAAATTGGGTCAAATAATCTAGATATATGTAACAGGTTCAATCTAAACCCCGATTGCTTCAACTAAAAAATTTAATACTATTATTAAAAGTTTTATCAGCAAGCTCGCTAGGGGTAATTTCCATTAAACCAGAAATTTCTTTCGCAATATGTGGAAGAAATGAAGGCTCATTCCTATTATTTTTAGGTTTTTTATCAAGATTTCTTGGAATTAGGTATGGACAATCTGTTTCTAGCATCAGCCTGTCTAAGGGAATATTTTTAATAGATTCTCGTAGTTCTACATTTCTTCTTTCATCGCAAACCCATCCTGTAAGACCAATATAAAAACCTAAATCAAGATAATCCTCAAGTTCAGATTGAGTTCCTGTAAAGCAATGAACTACGCTTTTTGGAAGATAGTCTTTATATTTGCTAATTATTTTAATAAATTCAGAGTGCGAGTCTCTTTGATGAAGATACAAAGGCTTATTAAAATCAATAGCAATTTTTATTTGTTCTTCAAAGGCATATGTTTGCTCATCATGTGAAGAGAGGTTTCTAAAAAAATCCAATCCTGTTTCACCAATACAACTAGGATTATATTCACCAACCATTTTCCTCATATTTTTAATTTGTTCTTCATCAATCTCATTTGCATGATGCGGGTGTGTTCCAATTGAAAAGAATGCTTCTTTGAGATTACTTTTATAGATATTGTAAGTTTTTTCAAAATCATTCAATGAGGCTGAAACAATTAAGAATTTATTTACATTATTAATTTTCGCTCTTTCAATAACAGCATCTAAATCTTTATCAAAACGATCGCTTGAAAAGTTACAGGCTATATCAAATAAATTATTCATTTCCACTTGGTTGATTTTTAATAATATGAATTATGAACTAAAATTGCTGAATCATGAATCAATTCAATCAGTTTCAAGAAGCCATAGCTTTAACACACACAGAAAAGAATATTTTTTTGGTAAAACCCGATAACAAATACTTTGTAGGTAATACACCTCATGGCGGATATTTACAGGCATTAATGCACAAAGCATTAGTAACCATTCTTCCTCATGCTACTGCCATAAGTTCTTCTGTTCAGTTTCTAGATAGAATTGAGAATGATGACCTTACTTTGACTGTCGATATATATAAGGTCAGCAGAGGTAGCTCTTCAGGGGTAGTTAGAGCAATTCAAAATGATAAAGTATGCGCTGTCTTTACTGGCACATGTTCAGATTTTGAGCACATGAAAGGTTACTCTGGACTCAACACTCCTTTACCAAAAATATTTGATGAATCTAATATATCTAATTATGTTGAAATGAATTATGACAAAATTTCTAAGGGCTTTACTCCCAACTTTATAAAGCAACTTAAGTGTCTCGTTCATCCAGACCATGCATGGTGGAATAAAGAAAAGCTTGAGTTTGATGCAGAGGCTAGATGCTCAGCATTTTTAGAACTTGATGGAGGTATGCCTGATCAATTCTGCTTATCTTTTTATACCGATATATTACCTCCAGTTGTATCTAATAAATATGGGCCATTGGGTTGGATACCAACAATCACATTAACAACTCACATCAGACAACTTCCAACAACAAATATTCTTTTTGCAGACTTTAAAGCCTCTGATATTAACAAGGGTTACTTTGAGCAAGATTGTAATATTTGGGATTTAAACAATAATTTAGTTGCTTCAGGCCGACAACTAACTAGAATATTAAAATCAGAAGATAAAATTTCATAAAAAAAATAAAACAAGGAATCCAAATGCAATTCAAAGGTACTAAAAATTATATTTCTACAGATGATCTCAGCATGGCAGTTAATGCCTCTATGGCTCTTGAAAGACCTCTGTTAATTAAGGGCGAGCCTGGTACAGGTAAGACTCTTCTTGCTGAAGAAGTTGCTAAGGCATTAAAAATGGATTTAATAGAATGGCATATCAAATCTACAACAAAAGCATCACAGGGTTTATATGAATATGATGCTGTTACTAGACTAAGAGATTCTCAACTAGGTGATGAGCGGGTTAAGGATATAGCCAACTACATTAAAAAGGGCAAGCTTTGGGAGGCCTTTACAGCAGATAAACAAGTTGTTCTTCTCATTGATGAAATAGATAAAGCTGATATTGAATTTCCTAATGACTTGCTCCAAGAAATTGATCGAATGGAATTCTTTTGCTATGAAACAGGTGAGACAATTAAGGCGAAGCACAGACCTTTAATAATTTTAACTTCTAATAATGAAAAAGAACTTCCTGATGCTTTTTTACGAAGATGCTTCTTCCATTACATCCAATTTCCAGACAGAGTCACAATGAATAAAATTGTTGATGTTCATTACCCAAAAATAAAAAAGAAATTGGTCAATGAGGCATTAGAAATATTTTTTGATTTAAGAAAAATACCTGGATTAAAAAAGAAGCCATCCACCTCAGAGCTAATTGATTGGTTAAAGCTTTTACTTTCAGATGATATGCCAGATGAGATCTTAAAGAATGCAGATTCATCCAAAGCTATACCTCCATTATACGGAGCCCTTTTAAAGAACGAACAAGATGTCCAGCTTCTTGAAAGATTGGCTTTTATGTCTAGAAGAGAAGCTAATAGTAAATAAATGTTAATCAACCTTTTTCAAACAGTAAGATCATCAGGAGTTCCATGCACCTTAAGGGAGCTTCTTGATTTATTAGGCGCTCTTGAAAAACAAATGGTGTACGCAAACATTGATGATTTTTATTACTTATCAAGAGCAATTCTTGTAAAAGATGAAAAGCATTATGATAAATTCGATAAAGCATTTGATATTTATTTTAGAGGTATTGAAAAGTTAGAGGATATATTTCAAGCTCTAATTCCGGAAGATTGGTTAAGAAAGGCTTTTGAAAAAGAGCTAGACCCAGAGGAGCTAAAGAAAATTAAGTCACTAGGCGGCCTTGATAAATTACTCGATGAGTTTAAAAAAAGACTAGAAGAACAAAAAGAGAGGCACGAAGGTGGTAATAAATGGGTTGGTACGAATGGAACATCCCCATTTGGTCATGGTGGGCAAAATCCAGAGGGTATTAGAGTTGGCGGAGAAGGCGGTCAAAAAACTGCTGTAAAAGTATGGGAACAAAGACAATTCAGCAATCTTGATGACTCAGTCATCATCGGTACTAGAGATATTAAAATGGCCTTGAGAAGGCTTAGAAAATTTGCAAGACAGGGAAATGATCTTGAATTGGATATGGATAACACCATCAAATCAACAGCAAAAAATGCTGGTTTTTTAGATATTCACATGGTTCCTGAAAGGTCAAATACAGTAAAAGTTATTGTTTTATTTGATGTTGGCGGCTCAATGGATCCATATATAAAGCTTTGTGAAGAGCTTTTTTCAGCAATAAAAACTGAATTTAAGCACTTAGAATATTATTACTTCCATAATTGTATTTATGAGTCAATTTGGAAAGATAATAACAGGAGATCCCAAGAAAGATTTCTTGTTCAAGATTTAATTAATAAATTTTCATCTGAATATAAAATAATTGTTGTTGGTGATGCAACGATGGCTCCATATGAAATTACTAATGCAGGCGGGAGCATTGAGCATTGGAATGATGAACCAGGTCATGTTTGGATAAAAAGGCTTGCAGATCATTTTGATAATTTAGCATGGCTAAATCCAGTCCCAGATGATCATTGGGATTACACTTCGTCAATTTGTATAATGAAAGACTTATTTGAGGATAGAATGTATCCTTTAACACTAAAAGGTTTAGAGGAGGGGATGTCAAATCTATCAAAATGAATAATTCAACAACCACAACAACAAGCAAAGGGCTCAGATGGGGTCCCTTTACATTAAGAATTCCATTTATCCATATCAAATTTAGGGCTGGTGAGTTTTTCCAAGGAATGGTAATTTCAGGAGCAACTGCCTTTGCAGCAGTTCCCGTTGCAATGGGCCTTGGTTTAAGTTTTGAAGATGGTATCGCACTAAGTTTTATATCTGGTACTTTAATTGCCTCAGGTCCTATTCTTTTTGGTGAGCCGATGGCTCCTGGATGGATAACTCCTGCACTACCGATCGTCATAGCGGCATTTGCAGCAAAAGGTCAATTTACAGGTGTTTATGATGTAGCTACTTTTCAGTATATGGCAGCTATATGTATTGAATTCACTCTTCTTGTTTTTATATTAGGCGTAACTGGATGGGGTAAGAAATTAATACAGATAATTCCAAATGGGTTAAAAGCTGGAATTATTTTAGGTGCTGCTTTAGCTGCTTTCTATCAAGTATTTGTTACTGATATAGATAAGCTACTAATACAGCCTATATCAATGTTTATTGCTATAAGTGTTTGTATTATTACCACTTTTTCCGATCCTTTTAAGAAGCTTGCTGCTAACAATTCTTTCTTTAATAAAGTTGGATCACTAGGCTTACTGCCTGGATTCATTCTTGCAGCTCTAGTAGCATTTTTGTGTAATGAAGTAACATTTAATATTGAGTGGGGCTTTAAAATACCAGATGTAGTAACACTCTTTAATAAAACTTCCCCACTTGCGATTGGGTTTCCTCCTCTAGAAATGTACTTAGAGGCACTTCCTTTGGTAATAATTGGATATACACTTTTATTTGGAGACTTAATAACTGCCAATGAAGTTCTTAATGATGCACAAAAATCAAGACCAGATGAGCCTTTAGATATTAATCTTGATAGATCACATCTTTCTATTGCAGCAAGAAACCTTATAGGTTTAATGGTTAATCCATTCTTTCCAACGCAAGGTGCTTTATGGACAGGAGTTCATGTTGTGGTCGTTGAGCGATGGAAGAAAGGTTTCAAGGAAATGCCTTCCATATACGATGGGTTAGGTTCTTATTACCTAATGGCATTACCAATCTTATACTTCACTCTGCCATTCATAACGCTAATGAAGCCACTAATGCAGATGGCATTAACTCTTACCCTCATACTCACAGGATTTGCATGTGCCTACGTTGCCATGGCAATACCTAAAAAGAACTCTGAGATGGCATCAGCACTTTTAATTGCTGTTTTTATAACATTCTTTAGTGCTTGGGTTGGTTTATTGGTTGGGATAATCTTAAGTGTCCTTGTGATCGGACTAGATAAAACTGAGAAATAAGTAGTTATGGCATTTGCATTAGAGATCACTGATCTTAAAAAAACATATCCTGGGGGAGTTGAGGCCTTAAAGGGAATTTCCTTTGCTGTGAATGAAGGAGACTTCTATGCATTGCTTGGGCCTAATGGTGCAGGTAAATCATCTACCATAGGCATCATTGGTTCCTTAGTCACAAAGTCTTCAGGGAAAGTTAAAATATTTGATATAGATACTGACGGAAATACTGAACAAGCAAAAATGATGCTTGGAGTTGTTTCTCAAGAAATTAATTTTTCTCAGTTTGAAAAGGTTATCGACATCGTGGTCACTCAAGCTGGGTTCTATGGAATCTCAAAATCTGAAGCAATGCCAAGAGTTGAGTCTATATTAAAAAGACTAGGCTTATGGGATAAAAAAGATGTTCAAGCGAGAACGCTTTCTGGCGGTTACAAAAGAAGATTAATGATAGCCAAGGCGCTTGTTCATGAACCTAAGCTTCTTATTCTTGATGAGCCTACAGCTGGAGTAGATATTGAATTAAGAAGAGAGATGTGGAGTTTCCTTAAAGAAATAAATGAAAACGGTACAACTATCATCCTTACTACTCATTACTTAGAAGAGGCTGAGCAGCTTTGTAGGAACATTGGAATTATTGATGGTGGTAAAATTGTAACCAATACTGGCATGAAGGACCTTCTCGGATCTTTGAATGTGCAAGGCTTTGTCTTTGACCTAGATTCTCCATTAAGTGAAGCTCCAGAAATAGAAGGGTTTCCTTTAAAGCTGGAAGATCCTTTAACTTTGGTAGCTGCTGTAAATAAAGATAGGTCTATTAATGCATTATTTGAGAAACTAACGGAAAAAGGAATCAAGGTTAAGTCTATGAGAAATGAAGCCAATAGACTTGAAGAACTTTTTATTGAAATGGTAAATAAATAATGAAAAAAAACTTTAGTGTATCTACTGCTCTGTGGACCTTAACAATTAAAGAAATAAGGCGCTTTTTAAGAATATGGGTTCAGACTCTTGTACCTCCAGCTGTAACAATGTCTTTATATTTTGTAATTTTTGGGTCTTTAATTGGGCCAAGAATTGGTTCTATGGATGGGTTTGATTATATTCAATTTATGATTCCTGGCCTTATTATGCTTTCTGTAATCACTAATTCTTATAACAATGTCGTGTCTTCTTTTTACTCTGTAAAATTTCAGAAATCAATCGAAGAGCTATTAATTTCACCAATGCCAAATTGGGTCATACTGCTTGGCTTTGTTCTTGGTGGAGTGTCTAGAGGTATTCTAATTGGATGTATTGTTTTTTGTGTAAGCTTAATATTCTATCCTGAATTCACGGTAGCTAACCCCCCACTAACAATTCTAGTTCTAGTTCTTACCGCGGTCCTTTTTTCACTAATGGGTTTTATCAATGCTGTTTTTGCAGATAGCTTCGATGACATCTCAATTATTCCAACTTTTATTTTGACTCCTTTGATTTATCTTGGAGGCGTTTTTTATTCAATTAATATTCTTCCGGATATGTGGAGAAATATATCTATGGCTAATCCAATGCTATATGTTGTAAATACCTTCAGGGAAGGGATGCTTGGTGTCAGCGATGTATCAATCTATTTCGCTTTGGGAATGATTTTTTCCTTCATTGGGATACTAACTGGCTCATGTCTTTATCTTTTAAATAAAGGAACTGGCATAAGACAATAATGGCAAAAGTTTTAGGAAAAAAGGTTCAAAGCTATTCTCAAGCCTCATCAAAATCATTAGATCCCATTGATAGGGGTCAAAGACTTCAACAGAATGGAGTGGATTATTGGAATGCCTATGAATTTACTTTCTTAGATAAAAACAAGGTACCAGTCCTGAAGGTTTTAGAAATTCAAATTTCATCCTCATCCAAGTTCACCGTTGAATCAAAATCCTTAAAGATATATTTAAATTCTTTTTATAAAAAGCAATTTAATAAAGATAGTGAAGTGCTTGATAAGATTAAAAAAGATTTGAACAAACTAACTAAGTCAGAAGTCAAAGCAAAATTCATTACAAAATTTAGTGAAAGTCCTCTTTGCATTAACTTAAATACGCTAAGAGCAGTTAATACAAAACCCAACCAGGTATATTGCTTTATCGGTTTTCGCTCTATTTGTCCGGTAACCTCCCAGCCTGATTTTGCAAATATCTATCTTACTTCTGGTTCAGTATTAAATGCTCCGTGGCTCATTAAGTATTTTAAATCTTATACTGAGAGGGGTGACTTTCACGAGCATTGTGTAGAGAGTATGTTTAAAGATATTCAAGATCAATTCCAATGCTCTTCTTTAGAAATTTCTGGTCGTTTTATGAGAAGGGGCGGGATCGATATTAACCCCACGAGATCATCATCAAAAAAATTATTTTTTAAAAACTTTAGATTCTTTAACCAGTAAAACTTCACCAACTAGCTTCGTATCTAACAAGAAATATAGTAAATTAATAACTCATATTTTTTAAGGAGCAAACATTATGAAAAAACTATTTTTACTAACCTTGATGACTTCATCAGTATTTCTAAGCGCTGAGCTATGGAAGGATTATGAGCCCTCAGAACAACAAATTCAGCTTACTGTTGTGGATGTGCAATCTAACTACCTTGATTACTATTTAGTAAACTTGAATAAGACATGGGTTAGAGCAATGGAAGTTCAAAAAGACCTTGGACAAATTGTTGACTATGGCGTCTATACATCAGATGGAGCTAGCAGCCCCAACGTATGGCTAACAATTACTTATGCAGACATGGCATCAATGACGCCTTCAAAAGAAAAGGATGATGCTCTTAATGCTGAAATGAAAAAAAGATATGGCGATAACGATGAGGAGATGGAAACAATTTCCAAAGGCTACGAGGAAATTAGAAAAATGGTTGATAACCAAAGAATTAATCAAGTCATATTTAAGTAAAAATTATAGCTATATAAACCCTCCATATTTGGAGGGTTTATATTTATTTAAGTAATAAATAATCTACAATGCTTATTCCGGAGAGATGGCAGAGTGGTCGATTGCGCTACCTTGGAAAGGTAGTAACTGGGCAACTGGTTCCGGGGTTCGAATCCCCGTCTCTCCGCCAACATTTAATTTAAATAACAAAAGTCAGTTAAATAAACTCATATTTAACTACTAATATATGTTTAGTTATATATACTTTACCTATGAAAAATTTTAAACAAGAATTAAATAACATACTAGATATGTTAACTAGTATTGAAAATGAAATTAATCTTGCTGGATATACTCTTACTGAAAAAAAAGTCTTTTTTACAATCACACAACTCAATGTTCAAAATTCAGTATGTAATATTTCGGATGTTATTAAATCCTCTGAATTATCAAGATCGACTGTTTATAAAGCAATTAAAAAACTCGAAAAAAACAATATGCTTGAACTCACTCAATCCAGTTATGACAAAAGAGAATTCTTCTTGGATCTCATCCTATAAATTCATACCACTAATCGACCCTATTTAATATGCATATTAAAAATTGGTTATTAATGTCAGTCTCGATTTATTTATTTGCAATTGGGGTTTATGCATTTTGGTCTTATTTAGCATTTGTTAATTTAGATAAACTTGAATGGACAGGAAGCTTGTTATTTCTTCCTCATGGGGTAAGGGTTATAGGGATTTGCTATTTTGGATACAAATCTATTCCAGCTCTGTACGCTGCAGAAATTACTGGCCCGGTATTGGTAGATCCTCAATATTATTTTGATGTTTGGTATGCATCTAGTACTGCATCAATCTTAGCTGTAGTAATGGCGTGTGAATTAGTAAAGTGGTCTGGTGTA
>ERZ1047985.1017-NODE-1017-length-20133-cov-5.971362_pt1 | contig 20133 bp, 10 predicted proteins | sample MGYA00383097_ERZ1047985 | MGnify/ENA primary metagenome ERZ1047985 (study PRJEB29581, sample SAMEA5548367) | metagenome | biome: marine; feature: coastal; material: water | depth 50 m | study: Short-term variability in the microbial, nano- and picoplankton...
TGACAGAATCGCATTACTTCTCCATCGCTTTTACCTTTTGGATTGAAATCCGAACCACCCTTACCGCCACCCATTGGCAGACCTGTTAGGGAATTCTTGAAAATTTGCTCAAATGCTAAGAACTTCAAAATTGATGCATTTACTGATGGGTGAAATCTCAATCCACCCTTGTATGGACCAATTGCTCCATTGAATTGAATTCTAAATCCACGGTTTACTTGGATTTCTCCAGAATCATCAACCCAAGGGACGCGGAAATGAATCAATCTTTCAGGCTCGACTACACGCTCCACTATTGAGATATATTCAGGATGTGCTTCTATCACTGGTTCAAGCGATTCTAATACTTCTTTCACCGCTTGGTGGAATTCTGGCTGATTTGGGTCGCGAGCGACTACCTTGTCATATATTGCATCTATTGCGTTCATTTTGAATACACCTTTTCACACTTTGTGTGTTTGATGCCCGCCGCTTGCCCCTTCTAATAGTTGCCATTAGACGCATAGGAGAATAGCCATTTTATTAAGTGTGTATTGAGTTAGCAGTAGCCTCTTTACCGGAGATGATTCTGGCTAGAGTGTAATAAATAAACTGCTCAGCAAAAGGGACAGACAATATTGAAACGTTCTAATCGCTCTAATCTTCTAGAACCGTTTTCATCGACATCTGCCATAGCACGTATCGCTTCCTCTATTAGCGCGTGTTGGTCTTCTTGAAGGCCAATTAAGTCTCGTAGATGATTTAGCATCTCCCATTCATCTTCACTGATTACTTCATCATCCAATGCTGCAATCAATGCACTTTGGTAAGTCGTTACATCACCAATATGGTGTCCTGAATAATCCGAAGAGTCATCTGCGAATGGATCTTTTTCCTCACCACTTACAATGGATAGACAATAAGCAGTATCGCTTGGATGAATTCCCAGTGCTGTTGCCAATACTTTGAGGATTGTAGCTTCATTGTCGGTCACTATTTCATCATCCATTGCAGTTCGGAGTGTGTTGATGTATAGGTATAATCCACGTGAGGGTGTTAGGGTCATATCCATACCAGAGGTGAATGGTGTTTAGAATTTATTGCAGAATCATCTCATATGCTGTTGAAAAAAATGTATTCGCAGTGAAATACAAAATTATTCTCGAATCTGTATTGTGGAGATTCAAATAGGAACTCCTAATTCGTAAAATAGCCCGCAGTAGGGCGATTTACACCCCATTGTTAACAGTCCCAACAGCGTAATCAATTGTATTTCAATTCGTAATCATATAGAATACACTTATAGAGTGCGTGTGTTTATCTTGTATTACAGGAGGGGTAAGGATGAGCAAGCCAAGCAATCTCGTTTCACTAAGAATCACTGAGGATGACCTCAATGAATTAGAGGCAAGAGTCGGTCTTGACGGTGCAAGAAATCGTTCCGATGTAATTCGTCTTGCAATCCAACAATTCCTCCAAGGACAGCCACTCTTACCAGAGATGGATACTGTCCGAATAACAATTGGCCGTGCAAACAAAATGCACTTGGGACAATTATACGAACTTCAAGGCATTAGTCCAGAAACTGCTTGCCAGGAAGGATTGAAACTCTATATCGCTAATGCAATTAAGCAACAAGCGGAATTAAATGAAAAATTCGAATCTGCTCTTGAGGTGTCTCGAGCAGTTACGATCAGAAGTGAGGAATACCACGAATAGTGGGTGAGCTCGGAGGGGATGGGATGTCTTGGCAAAATGATGGATTTAAACCACATGATGCCACCTTCATTGCTGTGTATGGTGAGGCCAACCTACACGGATTAGCCACCTTGCGTCTACGTGCCCGTCGTGCACAAAATGGCCAAAACCCAACAACAAACGGCCTCCCCGATGACGACGACGGGGAGGACTCCAATTCCACCCCAGCTAGCTGAGTTGGTGGTTACAACCCGTGCCCAGACCCCCCAAATTTTCTGGGCACATTTACTCATCAAAGGCGTAAGCCTTGTCATCTATTCCCCAATCCTTTAGAAGGGTCGCCAACGGAGTACAATTATGACCTCGCAGGAAGCATCAACACATCCTGCGATTGAATACTTGGCACACAAAAATCCTAGACCTGGTCAAATTGAAATGATCATTGAAGCAAATAAGTCATTATCCAATGGCGGGTTCCATTTGGCAGCAGCACCCACCGGTATTGGAAAGACCGCTGCCGCCCTTGCTGCCGCACTTGAAGTTGCTAGAAAATCGACTGTTGCAAAGAAAGTCTTTTTCTTAACATCTCGTCAAAGCCAGCACCGAATCGTTGTTGATACTGTTAGAAGATTGAATCAATTGCGACAGAATAACAGCCAAATCACACTGGTAGATATGGTTGGACAATCCGGAATGTGTGTTCAACCATTTGCAAAGGAATCTTCCTTGGTATTCTCAATCCTGTGCTCACAGGCAAGAAAAAGTCGTAGTTGCATGCCTTGGATAACACAGGCTCCAAGCCTATCACAGCGAATATTGGATGGCCCATTACATGTTGATGAATTAGTTGAGTTGACTAAAATCCACAGAGAAAATAATGTTCTTACACAGGTATGTCCTTGGAAGATTGCCCGTGAATCTGTTAAGCATGCCGACGTATTTGTTGGAGATTATAATCACTTATTCGATGATGGAGTTCGTGAAGTTAGTCTAGAAGCGATGGGTGTTAACCTAAGTGACATCATTATCATTGTTGATGAAGCACACAATTTGGCAAGCCGTATTCGTATGACAATGGAAAAAAGGTTGACTCCAACAATAGTTAGGAATGCGGGGATGGAAATTGAAGAACACCTTGGGGTATTGCAAGAACAACAACAAATGGACAGAAATTCAAATGCTGAAGAAATCGCATTATTCTCATGGGGATTGGAGGTCATGGGGGCTTGCAGACGCACATTTAATGAATTATTTCATTCAATGCACAGTAGCCTGCCAAATGGCAAAGATGAGCAGAAAGTAGAGGCTAATGATTTTGTTAATGCGATTCATCGCGCTTGCGACATAGTGGATGGAGTTTCTGGCCAAAAGTCCATCACCGAAAATGTTGAACAAAAAACACCCTTGGTAAGCCGTGAAAAACGTATTCAAAGAATACAACAATTATTGGCAAATGTCGAAATCGAAGTTGACACTGATTCAGCAGATGGCGCATTTGAACCGGATTCTCATCGCTTTGCAGAAATCATTGCTTGCATTAACCGCTTTGGTGGGGGCACTGCGATGGCTTTAATTTTTGACAACAAGGGTAAAGATGGAAAGATTACAACTCATTTACTCGACCCTGGCTTAGTTTCAAAACCAGTCTTTGAGAATTCTGCTGGTGCTATATTGATGTCCGGAACTCTATATCCGCCTGAAATGTATGCCAATTTACTTGGACTAACAAGTGCAAAAACCACTTCTAAATCATATAAATCACCATTTTCTGGTAGCAGAAGACCAGTCTTGTTGGCACAGGATGTGACAACAAAATATACTGAACGTGGCCATGCAATGACCATGAAAATTAGAGCGCAAATTGATGCTTTGGTCAAAGGAACACCAGGTAATATTGCAGTTTTCGTACCATCATACAAAATGCTCAATGAAATATTTGCTGATGCCTTTTTCTCTGGAATTCGCAAGATCACTGAATCCAGAGATTGGTCAAAACAAGATATCGATGGAATTGTAGATTTACTAAGAGATGAAAAAGAATCTGGCCAGAGAATATTATTGTGCGGAGTTTTCGGTGCAAGGTTGAGCGAAGGTGTGGATTACAACGGAGGTGTATTAGATGCTGTTGCCTGTGTAGGAATACCAAATCCACCACCATCGGTATTGAATGATTCATTGAAAGAGTATGTTTCTGAACGCTTTGGCAAAGATTTAGCATGGCAATATACCTCCACGCAACCGGCGATTAATTCAATCCTGCAAGCAATGGGAAGACCGATTCGTTCAATCGGCGACCGCGCCCTCATTCTTCTCTTAGACAAGCGTCATTCGGATAGAGTATATTCAAAATGCTATCCAAAGGACCTGATGATGAGTACAACTTCTGGACCTGAAACTACAACAAGTTTCGCAAGAAGATTTTTTGCGAAGGTTCATACAACAATAGAGGAATGAATATCACACCGAGGAGGACGAAGGTTCATGGACATCGCAAGCAACGGCAACAATATGGAACAATGGCAGGACATGGAAATCTCTCTCGAGAAGCCAACTGATTTGGCACCTACTACACCAATTTCTAATGGTTTGGATGTAACACCAAACCTTCTCCATGATGAATTTCATCAGCAGGCTGGCCACTTATCTGAAGTCGAACAATTGCATAGCCATGTACTGGTAACCGCAGGAATGTTGCCTGAAACCCATATCGCAGAAGTTCAACCTCAACGTCAATTGGCTTGGGTAATCAAAGAATTGCATGGAAGATTGAATCCAGATGGATTATCTGTACCATTATTAGGTGCGGCAATTGACCAAATCCAATTACAGGTGATGAGAACAGAAACTAGAGCAACAGTAAAACTGACCATTAGTGAAGAAAATAACCCTACACTTGAGCGATTGATGCCACTTCCTGAAGAAGCAACTGGTGATATTAATGCTCACTTTGTCAATGGCAAATTACACCTTAGATGGTAGATTTTGATTGTTTTACTTCTTGAAAATGAGGTATAAAGCTAATCCAACAATTATTACAATACCAACTATTGCCTTGATACTAAGACCTGAAAGAACTGATTCTGTCATGATTTGGCGATAACACAGCAATATTTAGTTTCTAAGGTAGAACAAAGTTTTTGAGAGTTGATAAATTAAACAATCCATGAAGCCCTACCTTGAGCATGTAAATATCACCGTAATCAATGTGGATGAAGCGGTTCGTTTCCTTCAAACTGCAATGCCTGATTGGAAAGTTCGAGCAGATGTTAGCAGTGCGGAAAGCAACTGTCGCAGATGGGTTCACCTAGGCACCGATACAAGTTATATTGCCATTGAAGATAGAGGCGCGACGGAAAAGGGAGGCCACGAACCTTATGTTGATCCAGGAATGAATCACCTAGGCTTTGTTGTCAATGATGTCAATGCTGTATCAAAGAGATTAACCGATGCTGGATATGAAGAGGGTTTGAGTTCTCTTGATAATCCAAATCGAAAGCGTATATATTTCTATGATGCAGACGGTAATGAGTACGAATTCATTGAATATCTCAAAACGGATGTTGCTTCGCGCAACGACTATTCAGACGCATAAATTGATTGAAACAATCAATTATCAAGTTCTTGGAGCGATTGCTTGCAACTGGTTAATTTCAGCACTCATACGATTCAATGCCTGCACCGCAGCCTCTTGGTGGACACCACCCATCTCTTCTCGACTATATCTTGCCATCTCGAAGGTGTTGTCCAAAGCGATTAGTGCATCATTGGAAATTCCTGGCATTGCTTGGCGAATAGCAACTTCGAATTCACGAACTGTTTCAAAGTCACGGCGTAAGAAATCACGCTGTTGAAGCAATGAACACAAATCTTGGTAGCAATTGAAAATCGCTTCTCTAATCGAGTCTCCTGCTGCCAATAATTCAGCAGTATATGCAAATATTTCAGCAGCATCTGACATCAGTTCAGCAGCCTTTTTCTTTCTATACATTACAACGCCTGCAGCACCTAAGGCCGCAATTAGGAGCATTAGCACATATGACCACGTTGATACTTCTTGGACATCTTCAGCATAGGTATATTGTGGTGAGAAACCATCTTGGCGTATTGCTGCAAATGATGTGAGGCTTTCATCACTCAAGCGTGGATCGTTGATGATAATGTCCATCGAAACTTCTCCCCAGCGACTTGCATCACCGTAAGGTGGGTCTGAGTTAAAATTAATCAGTGCGACTCCATTTTCATTTGTTATCGGTTGCAATGGATTACCCAATTGCGTGCCATTTCCGTCATAGAGATAGATAGTTACACTTATTCCAGGAACTCCTGCTCCTGTATCTTGGGCTGTAATAATTACATTACCGGTAATGTCTTCGTCTTTATCTTCAATAACTTCATCAATATTTACATTGAAGTCTGCATTTATCTTGACATATAGTATTTGAGAAATACTCTCTGCATTCAAGTAGAGTGAATCATTTCTTGGTGCATCTATTGCAATCCATTGTGAACCAGATTCCATCCACGAAGGCGCAGGTCCAGTAATTGAGAAATTACCATTTGTCCAAGTGACTAGTAATCCTCCAATACAACTTGCTCCATCTCTGCCATTGACACAGTCTGTGCCATTTCCAATGTGTAGAACTAGATTTTCAAAGACTTCTCCTTGACCGCCAACTTCTGCTATTGAACCGGTTAGAACAATCGGAGCAAAGGTTCCATCGGATCGTGTCACAATCTTTGAAGAGGTTTCATCAAGGGTTATTTCCATATTTGACCAAACGATAGCAATAGCACTTTCTGATGCTTCTAGGTGAGCATTTGTCCCTGTGAAAATGACTGTAAAGGTATGTTCTCCTCTGGTCAATTCCATTGTTGCTGGAATAACTACATTCCATGTACCATCTTCGCTAGTAGTTGCAGTTGCGACTTCCACATCATCGAGGACAATGCTTACCATCATTCCTCCAAGACCGTCTCTATTTACTGTGTCAATGTCAAACAATCTTCCAGATAATTCCCATGTATCTCCACGTGTAGCATCTCTTCCATCATCAAAGATCAGCGTGATATCTGAACGGTGAGCGAGGAAGAAGGTCGTATTGCCTGTGTCTGAACGATAGAATCCTTGGGCAGATACTATTGCATCCATTGTGTGGTTACCAAACGAGAATATGTCCGGTATTGTCCAATCGTATGAGAATTGACCTTGCGCATCTGTAGTTACTACAGCAACGACGACCCCTTCAACATTCAGTTCAACTTGGTGCCCAGCTATTGGATTCAATTGATTATCAACTACTAATCCTGTGATTGACACATTCTGTGAAACCGCTACTGGACTTGGCATATCTACAGTTACCAAGACCTTACTGAATACATTCCAAGTTCCACTTTCCTGACTCGGTAAGTAGAATGTAGTTCCTGTGAACTTCACTTCAAGTGATAATGGGCCAAGGTTTGCATCCGCTGGCACTGCATGTACTGCAGTAAACATTCCATCAACATCTGTTGTAACATTGGTTAGCCACATTCCATCAAGCCAAATTTCAATGGTTAGATTTTCCAATGGTAAATCAACAATATCAAGCAATCTTCCTTGGATAGTCATACTATCTTCTCGGTCAACATCTCCGGTTGGAGTAATCAATAGAATCTTAGTTGGAACACTAACATTGAAAGCAACAATATCGCTGCTTGGGTGGTAATATTCAGGGTTTGCAGGGTCACCTACACCAATCGGGTCAACCCAATCTCGGCCACCATTAAAGCGAACCTCAATTTGATGCGCTCCTGCTGTAGCATCTTCTGGAAGAACCCAACTCAAGGAAAAGGCTCCACTCAATGCATTTGTTTCAACACTCGCTACTGGAACTCCATCAACCAATAGATGAACGATTGCTAGAGATTCAACACCATTGCTGTATAGCGGTAGTCCAAGGTCATCTAGTAGAGTTCCGTTAACAATGAATGAATCACCAGCAGTCAGTGTGCTCGGGCTTTGAGAAATGCTCAAATTGGTTTCTGCCAACACAACGAATTGAGTTGTTGTATTACTACCCAATAATCCGGTAGTTCCAGGGATTCCTCCAAATGTAACCCTTAGGTCAGAAGGACCGACTGATTGGTCACTTGGTACATTCAATACTCCAATAGCCGTTCCATTTGCTGCAGTGGTTAATGTAGCGTTGATATTTGTGCCAACAATCTCAATCATTACTGCTTGCTGTGGCACATTTTCGCCAGTATTATCTCTCAATAAGATTTGTATTGAGACATTATCTCCACGATCAGTTCTATCGTTTAGTGAAGGTTGTCCAAGGCCATCTATCGACGGCTTCAAGAATACCAACGTTGTATATCCTCGACTATCAAATGTAGTATTATCTTTAGAACCTAAGTAGAAATTAACATTAGGCACAAATGATGCTTCAAGTACATGGCTATCTGCTTTGAAGTTCTGGCTTAGTGTAATTGTTGCATTCCAGAATCCTCCAGTCATCACAGTACCGTTGGCGACAGTAAACCCTGTAGGGTTACCATCTAGTGTAAACAAGATATTAGCCAGTAAATCAGTACCATCTCTTTGCTCTAAACCGCTTCCGTTATCAGAAACAACTTGCCCAGATACATCAAACGATTGTCCAGCCACTGGATTGGCAGAAATTGCATCTACGACCAATATTGTCGCTGCTCTAATAGTAATAGTTGACAAATTAGCATTCGTTGATAATAAATCGCTAGAACCATTGAATACGATGTTGACTGTAATCAGTCCAAGTGGATGGCTTGAAGGGATTACATGAGTAAAGTTGGCGAACCCTTCACCATCGGTAATAGTCGGAGCAAGCCATGTCTCATGGAATTCAATTGCAACATCATATCCAACAAGTGGTTGCCACATATTAGAAGATTCAACTAACTTAGAAGTCATATTGACAGTTTCACCGCGATTGATGATTATTGGATTCAATGGTTGTAAATTCTCAAAGCGAGAAACACCCATAACCAATATTCCGTGTTGAGTTGAGGCGGTCAGATAGAAAGGAGAAGAACCTTCCATTACACTGATTACCAGTGTTTTTTGCCCTCTTACTGTTCCATTGTTTAGTGAATCGGTAGGAATAGACATATTGAATGTTCCATTTTGTGAAGTAATATGTCCTTCTACAAGTGTTTCATTTGGATTTTCTAGCCAAAATGCGGAAAGTGCGACTGCACTAATTAGAGATCTACTTCCATTATCGGCATCAAGAACTTGCCCTAACACATTGAAATTTATACCAGCAGTAACAGTGCTAGGAACACTATCAATTCTGAAATCACTATCTACTTGAACGGTGATATTTACGATAGTATCGTTACCTGTACGTCGTGAATTACCCATGCTCAATCCATCTGTCAAGTCATCGTGAACTACCATTCTCAAATCATAATATCCTGGGCTAATTCCTGAAGGAGTCCATGAAAAACTTGCATTTCCAGATGCATCGGAAACAATAGTTGCAATGGTTTGATTTGTATTGCCATAGTCAAACACAAATTCAACAGATGCATCACTTACATTCGACATATCAGCAACATCAAAAATTGAAGCATTCAGGAATACTGAATTATTCATCTCCACTATTATTATCGGCCGTTCAGATTGTACAACAAACTCTGATTCTACACCCACTAATACCGAAGGTAAGTTAGGAGGTTGAGGAGGGTCAGAAGGAGGTGATAGGTCAACTAATTGATAGAAAGCTCCACCGATTGGTGCAACTGCATCAAAGTCCATCAATAATTCAAATTCATACGCATTACTCGGTTGATTCGTCGGCATTGTCACTGAAATGTTGAATGTTCCAGTGGAATTGTTGAGCATACCATTTGCAATATCGATCAAATTACCATCTGGCAATCGCATAAGAACTGTAAGTATTGAATCATTATTGAGAACTGGTGTTAAATGAACTGAATCAAATACATCTCCGTAAATGTAGGTACTAGTTCCCAAGTGATTCCAATCTTGCCCTACACTGAGATTCCATCCTACTTCTGCCTGAGTTCTTAGCCAGGCTTGACCAATTGATGGTTGGAAATATTGTGAACCATTGAAAGAAATATCAAGAATGTAATCATAAGCAATCTTACTGGAATTTAAATCCCAACTCAAAGAAATCACTGTGGATTCTGGGTCTGTAGTAGTATTTACCCAGTTGTTATCAAAGAAGAAGTCATAATCTCCAACCGTGTTAAAGCCTTGAATTACACCTCGGTGATCTTCAATTTGCACACGTACATTTGTCGGAGTCCCTCGCATCTGTGGCATTGCTTCAATTGAGAAATCAAGTATTCCTTGCAACCAATATGGAGCATTAATTGATACATTTGCATCATCGGTTGCTAATAGTACATCTGGGAAGAAGCGCAATTGTATTTCAATAACACCTGCCGCGACTGGTGTATCTGCTGCTGCAAGAAGATGAGTAATAGTAAACGAACCATTTACTGTGAAATTGAAAACTTCAAGCCATTCCATTCCTGAATCATTTTGACGAATTGACAATGACAGATTTCCAAGCATAGCGACCGGAGTTGCACCGATACTCATCGATGAACCATTGATATGTATATCATCATTCAACACGAAAACACTGTTATTGGCCAAAGGCCCCTCAACTGTTGCTGTGAGGTTAGGAGCATCTCGAATATCCAATGTGATAGCATGTGTTGATGGCCTTAGATGGAATTGTGGCGGAGTGAATGTGGTAACTGATGTATCTAACCAACCAGAATAACCAAGTGTTGCAGAAATATTTGTCTTGAATTCTAATGGGTCCAAATCAACTACAATACTCCATACACCACCAGGGCCTACATCTCCGCTTAGATTAGTTAATCCATTTACTGAAGAAGTAAATTCCAACCAAACCGTTTGGTTTTCAATTTCATCAGCCCAACTAATAGGTGGATTCTCAAATGAAAGCAACCCTTGGATAGTTGTCGTTGCTCCCGCACCTGCAACTGGAGAATCTATTGCTTGTGGACTGGTGTGGTTTATCACCGAATCATCGGTGACATTGATGTATACATCCAAGACAATTCCGTCATGCGAAACATATCCACTCTGTAGATGTTCAACTACGAGACGGTGAATGCCTGGGCGTATTGCATCAGTAGGAATTCCATTCATTGTGAAATTACCATCCTGCAAACTATTTGATGATGAAAAGATTCTAGCAGGGTTACCACCTGGACCAGGGACTAGATCTGCTTCATTAAGCGGAACTAGATATCCAATTAGTGGTATTTCTCCGATTGGAGTTGCATTGTCTACAAATCTAAGTTGACCTGAGACAGAAATATTTGTTTGGCCATCTCTATCCCATGTCAATGGGCTAACAGTTTGGTTGACGAGTTCAATTTCTTCGGCTGCTGGACAAGCATCAAATGGAACCCAGCCCATGTCAAGATTTCCATTTGCTGAATTTTGTTGCAGTTTGACTTCGCCCCATGTAGAGCGGTCACCAGAATAGACTTCATACCCATTACCTGTCCACGTCCCACCAACATATCCAGTGACATATCGAGCTGGCAATCCTGCCAAACGAGCCATGGTAACAAACGCTGCTGAAAATTCTGCACAGGTTCCTTCGAGGACACTGCCGACAAGAAGATTGGACATATCCTCTTCTTTTGGAATACCAGAACCGTTGTAATTTCTCTTGAATTCCGTTGTTGAGTTACCATTGATTAAAAAGTCTGAAATCGCTGAAGCCTTGGAATAAGCATCCGTTGCTCCAGCATCATTTATCACAGCATTAGTGATATTGAAAATACCAGAATTAATGTGGGTCAAATCCTTGAAACTTGCATCTAGTGATAATTCATAGGAAAAGCCTGGGCTGGCGATTGACGATGCCGAATTGTTTGCCCAATCGAAGTAAAACTCTGAATTATTTACCCATATTTCACTGAGCGGACCAGGATTGACAGTTATCATGTAAGTATCATTTGTCACATCCAAAGAGGCTGAAGCATCCGACCAGAACGATAGTTCTGTCCATGAATCAGGCATCGGCACTGCCCCATTCATTATTGGATTGTTCATTTGTATGGTCCATAAGACAGTGTCATTTGCAAAAGAAATATCTGCAAGGTTTGTCTTATTGGCTGTTGGAACATTGACAACTGAACTTGGGTGTGCCGTACCTATGTGAGCATAGGTTGTACCAGTATAGAAATCGTTAGTGGTTTGTCTCCAACGGTGCACTGAAAATACATCTACATTACCAGTTGTATTGTTGGCCCAGAATACAACTTCATTTGAAAACGAATCGTCGCTTGGGTCCCATGGATTGAATGGCGCACCAACACAATTAACAAACCAGAATTGTATTGGACATTCATCACCATCTAGCATTCCTCCACCATCAGTATCTGGATTTGTCCAGTCTGTACCGGTTTGATTCTCAATAGCATCTGGGATACCATCTCCATCAAAATCATCAGGGAGTAAATCGTCAGAAGGATCATTTTCTGGATTTGTACCATCGAAGTATTCTGATTTATCGTCTACTCCTCCACCATCTGTATCTGCAGCAGTAGTATCTGTAATCCAAGTGTCTTGTGAACCATTAGTAATCCCTATCCAAGATAAATCGCAACCAGTATTTGCCTCAAAGTAGTTGTTCAGTCCGTCCAAGTCGTCGTCCAATAGATTTGAGCAGGGTTCATTTGGATCGGTTCCATCAATTCTCGCCTCATCATAGTCATTGACTCCATCACCATCTGTATCAACTAATGTAGGATTTGAAAACCAACCAAAGGTTCCCAGTAATTCCTGCCAATCTGCTAATCCATCGCCATCGGAATCTGTATAATCATCATCACAATAACTGTGTGTTGTTAGGATTGTTCCGGATTGTGTTGCACTATAATGACAGAATGAACCGTTACGGTTCTCCACAGTAGTGACGCCTGCTCCTGGGCCATTTGATACACCTTGAATCACATTATTGACCACAGTTGCATAGGCAAACGAGCTAAGCGTTCCCGACGCGTTATACCATCCAACACCTCCTGCAGGATTGAATCCTGAGCCATCTCCAATCGTCAATTGGCTAGTTAGGGCATTCCATGAAGAAAATGAAGTCGAATAATCAACCATTGAGTCACAAGGGTCTGTACCATGTGATACATTTCTCTCATCCCCGTCATTTATTCCACCAAAATCAGTATCGGCAATATCCCACGATGTACAAGAAAGGTTTTCTTCCCAGTTTTGAATTCCATCGCCATCAGCATCGCCAGAATCTTCTCGGCGCGTAGGGTCTGTCTCACCGGGGTCCAAAATTCCGTTAGCGTTCAAATCTTCTGCGCCATCATCGAATGCATCATCATCTGTATTGTTATCTCTTGGATCACTCGCTTGAGGAGGATTTCCATATGCTCCTGAAACTTCAACACCATCTGGAACACCATCATTATCTGTATCAGATGATGTTGGGTCGGTTAGTAGTGTAAGGGCTTCGTGTGAATCATTTAATCCATCACCATCAGTATCTGCTTTTTGCGGATTGGTTGAGGTAATTCCATCAACTTCTGCAGTAAATGTTGCACAAGCACCAGGGCCGATTCCTTGAGCAGGGTCACATGGCGAGACAGTTTCGGTAACCAAGCCATTCGGACCATTACGGAAACATGGTGAAGAACCACACATCGTAGTCCAAGTAGGGTTGACATATTCCATCAAATTGCTTAGACCATCACCGTCTGGGTCTCCATTTGCTCCATCTGCATTTGACGCTTGAGTAGCATTCAATCCGTTCGCTGCTTCCCACCCATCTGGCATTCCATCACCATCGGTATCCCATCCTGCTACGTCTTCATCAGCAATTCCATCGCCATCATCATCGTTACTTGAACAGTCTAAATCGCCATCGTTATCTGGGTCTGCGGAATCAATGAAACCATCCTTGTCATCATCAAATCCATTGGTACAAATATTTCCAACTGGGTCTTCGTCACACAAAATAACTGAGCCAGTTCCATCATTACCGCTGCCTCCACAAGCGACTCTTGTGTATTGCATAGCATTTTCTTCATCCCAATTATTAACCGGTACAGTCCCATTCCACCAAACACCTTTGTCCAAAACATTTGGTGTAGTAGAAGAATCCCATCCAGTAGGCATCAGATAATTATATTCCATCAAATTGGTCATACTATCACCATCTGGGTCACCAGTTGCACCATCTCCACCTTGACTTGAAAGAGGGTTTAATCCATACTGCCATTCCCACCCATCTGGTAGACCATCGTTATCGGAATCGGGGTTATTTGGTTGAGTATTCATCAGATACTCTAGACCGTACGTTAATCCATCACCATCTTGGTCAGATGCTGCTAATGCACTATATGAAAAAAAGTCAATTGTTGCGAATGTGGACATCACCATTAGCATTACTAATGACAACGATTTGATAGCATCTCGATGCTTCAAAATCTCCAATCCTGGGCGCGCCAAATCGGGGGAAGAATACTTGCGCATAGTTTTCACTAACCTCGGGTTGTTCTTTTGCCTCATAAGGGGAATGGTACGCTGTTCATACAATGCTCGTTTATTGAAACCAATTGCCATTGGAAAAGCGCAACACTAAGAGGCAATTTAAGAAAATAATCAAATGTCCTATAATTTTCATCGCAAAATGTCAAATTAGAGATTTTCAAGCTCGTCGAGCAATTCTAAATCATCTTCTTCTTCAACTTCAACCTGTATTTCTTCTAGCGATAAATCATCAATAATTTCCTCTTCTTCATCACTGATTTCCAAGTCATGTCCGAAGTCCTTAGGTTCGGCGGAGTATTTCGCCTTGTTATAGAAACTGTACAAAGCCAATAATGCAATTACGACTATCAAAGCAAGTGTTGATGGTTCCGGGTCAATTATTTCATTGAACATACAAGAAATCCCACTGCATTCAGTCATGAATTTGAATGATTGTATCTGAGTATAATTACCATCATATGGGGAGTTCTCATCCATCGGAGTCATCGTCAATGAAAATGAAACTTCTCCACTATTCTTTAATTGCGAAGGTGAAGTTATTTCAACTGAAAAATCCTTATTTGTGTATGCAGGCAAATGTAAGATAATGAATGGACCACCTGCTTGTTCAGAAGAGGCTCTAATCAATCCATCCCAGCCCGTCGGTTCATCCAAGGTGATTACAACATCGAGAGGAACATTGTTTTGATTATCAATTCTGAATTCGATATTCTTCGTCTCATCTGGTGCGAAATATGTGTTTTCGCTCTTTTGAGTGACTTCTAATCGGCCTGCACGGACATCCTTCTCTACTTCAATGACCACTGGTAAATCAAAATATCTTGCGACTTCAGCATCAACTCCTTGTTCAATCACACGAGTATAGATTGTATGGTTTCCAGATTCTACTTCAGGTAGTAAATCAATACTCAATTTCACATCTACGTAATTATTGGTCCAGGTTTTTACCACAACAATATCGCTTGCTGAATCATTGGAAATGGAATAATCCCAATTAGCATAATTGGAATTAGAATCAGTATTTCTAGATAGGGCATCAGGTTTTACGATTCTCCATTCAGTTTCACCAGCATTGTCACTTGAGTCAGAAATGCGCAGGTTAAACCATGTGCTTGCTCCTAATGCTACTGGGCCTACATGTGCCAGTGTATCCCCGTCACTATCTGCAATTACTTCTACTAGAATTCCAAATGTACGATGAACTGTAAATCCAACAATCGTTGGGTCCAAGGCAGATTCACCTGAACTGCTAATCATCATTTTTACCAATCCAATGTCTTGGGATTCCCTATCACTCGGTGGATATGCTTCCATACGAATAATCCTTGTTTTATGAGACCCAATCTCAGGTGTAATTGATTGAATTCCCTCATCGACTAATTCTTCACCTGTTTCGTTATCAAATAGCCTAAATTGCCAAGCATCTGGGAAGTCAACAACTCTAATGCGGAAAGTGTCAACATCAAATCCAGAATTAAACAAGTCGATGTAGAACATTCCTGTTTCACTAACATCAACATAGTGCGAAATAGATTCATTATATGCCTCCGGTCTTGTAGAATCTGCAATTTGTTTTTGATGTTCTACATCTTCATAAATAGAAACACGAGGGGATGAATAAACACCTACCTCTGTAATGTTTAGATGTAATGTTTTAATCGCTACTTCAACTGTTTGACCTTGATCATTCTCAGCATAGGCTCTTGCTTCAATGTTCAATTTATCCGGTGCATCGGACAAATCATCATTTGGTACAACCAACTCCAGAATAGGAATTACAGATGCTCCGCCGCCGCTCAATTGGTAGCCACCAGGTTGATCCCATATTGGTTCGGACCAAGAAGAGGGCAATCCCGGAAATGCCAAATCAATCTGTACATCGATAGTAGAGGCTGTTGAGCCTGTGTGTTCAAGCAATAATTCAACATATGAAGTTTGACCAGGGGCGATAAGAACTACATCTGCTTGGTCTATTGCTAGTCCGAGTGCTACGTCATGTTCTACCATTGTTATTCCTTCGTGATCAACAATAACAGTATGCCCTTGAACATCCTTTATTTCGAGATACAAGGGGTAATCACCTGCTTCTATCCCAGCATCATATACCCACGATAAATTACCAACTAAGCCATTGTTATCCAATCTCAAATCATTATCGGAAAAGGTTTCAACGAATTTAGTAGAGGCTCCATTTGGAGTACTCATTACCAACTTAACATCCTGAATATCTGCTCTTCCAAATGCATCTCTTACATCAATTGAAAAATGAATTTCTCTGTATTCTGGGCGGTGATTCGGCGACCATTCGATCTTCTCTTCTTCAAGCCATCCACAGCCATAATCCTCATGGCAACTATGAACTTTTATTGCTGAACCTGAAAGTGCATTGGCCTTCAATTCAATCTTTGAAAATCCTTGAGTTCCTGAAACATCACCAAAAGCAACCATTACATCACAATCTGCTTGCCCGATTCCACCGCCACTACCTTCACAAGTTGCTTGTGCATCGATTCGTAATTTCAATTGCTTCCCATTAGGAACTGTGAAACCATTAGTAGGGATGCTAAAGAATACTTCGTTGCTCGTCCATGTGCAAGATTGGAAAGGCGAACTTTGACATGGCTCATCGAGGTTGATAGTCTCAGTAAATTCAGAATTACCTCCTTCTAATGAGAACGTTACATCTGCAGTTGAACCGGAACTACCTGTAAATTTCAGATACACGGATAATTCTGCAAAATCTCCTGTTTGTGTAGATGTTTCCCCATAAACTTGCAAATCACTAATCATTTCGCTACTACGGAATTCAAGGCCACCCAGTGCACTCTCTTCGATATGCCCACTATCTGGTTGAGTCGTATTAATCGCCCCATCTCCACCATTTTCAGCAGCCTTCCTATCCAAATAAAGGTCATAAGATTCTATCGAACCTGATGTACTGAGGATTTTTGTTGTGGGCTCTAATGTATCCACTGAATCATCATCACCAATGCTAGAGAACATTGTTAGTGGAGCAATTGCCCCCAATAGAATCAATATGTTAATCGATGGAAGTAGGATGCTATTTACGCTTCTCTTGGTAGCCAGCATAGTGTTCACAACTCCGGCCTGCCCAACCGACTGTTAAACGGTTTTGCCTCAATTGCTCCCTAAACACCCCCTCTACGAGGGGGATTGATTATTCCAGAAAATAATTTCAGTAATAATTTGTTGTGAATGTGAAAATCGGTCAAAGTATTGTCAAAAATTGCTACAAAAAAAAGAGCATCATTGAAAGACTCTAGGCGACCCGACCGGTTTACGCAGGGGTGGCTGAGGCGGTCAAAGGCGCCGGGCTTAAGATCCGGTCCTTATGGGTTCGTGGGTTCGAATCCCACCCCCTGCATCTATTTTCATCCATTTTAGAAGAGGGACTACGAGTTAATTGACCATCCACCATCAACAGTGATTACTTGGCCAGAAAGATGCGGACTATTGACAAGAAATAATATCGCTTTTGCGACATCCTGAGGATTTCCTTCCCTCCCCAGTGGAACTTTCTCAATTATTGAAGCATAATGTGGTGCTTCCCAATCCGCCGCTAATATCGCTCCAGGAGCGATACAATTCACCCTAATTTCGGGTGCTAACTCACCAGCTAAATTCATCATTAATTGACGCATTCCCGCCTTGCTTGAAGTATAATGTGAAAGACCGCTCCAAGAGCGACCTAATGAAGTATCAATTATTCCGATAACACTGCCTTTCACAGCTTTCAAATTAGCAATAAATGCTTGTGTAATCAAAAATGGAACTTCAATATGAATTCTATTCATCAATCTAATATCTGATAAAGAAATTTGCTCAACATCCTTTGGTATATAGAATGAAGCATTATGAATTATTGCTGAAATCCCTCCGGCATCAACCACATGTTTGGAATCATTTACTTGTGAAATAAATCGTTGTAATTGTCCATCATCTTGAAAGTCGCATTTGATTATTTCAGCACTCGGTTCATTACCGTTTTTTTGCTCGAAATCCACTAACAATTGTTGTGCTTCTTGGAGACTATTATTGACGTGAATAATTACGTGCCAACCCATCTCCAAAAACGCTGTGGAAATTGCCGCCCCAATTCTCTTTCCACCTCCAGTGATGATTGCAACTGGGCTGGCCATATCATGCCTGAACAATTCGTCACTTTTCAACTCTTGTTTACCATTATCCACCCATAGGGAAACGATTTTGGTAAAATCAGGCCCACACACCTTTTTGATGGACGAATCATGCCGTTGGATAAGGGGGAAGGGAAATGACGGGCAAACCACTTCCAATGGCCAAACCAATTCCCCCTGCTTTACGAGAAAAACCAAAACGTGAAAGGCTACCTGAATGGTTTAGGACATCCCTTCCAAATGGTAAGCAACAAGCAATTTTCAATGAAACTAAAGTCGCTGTTGCAAAGAACAAATTACACACAGTTTGCCAAGAAGCCCGTTGCCCCAATATCCATGATTGCTGGGCCAGTGGAGATGCTACATTCATGATAGCAGGTCAGGAATGCACAAGAGGTTGTAGATTCTGTGCCGTAGGCACTATCAAAACACCACCGGCTCTTGATTTAGATGAACCAAAAAATCTTGCGGAAGCGGTTACATCGATGAATCTCAAGCATGTCGTAATCACTGTGGTAAATAGGGATGATTTAGCTGATTCTGGCGCTGAGCATTATAAGAAATGTATAGAGGCAGTCCATCTTGCACAACCAGAGATTACTCTGGAATTACTTTGCTCTGATTTAGCAGGTGATATGGATGCATTGGCGCATTTACTGGATGGTTCACCGCTTTCTGTTTTTGCTCATAATGTGGAATGTGTGCCGCGCCTTGACAAAACGGTTAGAGATCACCGAGCAAGTTTTTCGCAATCTATTGCTATCTTGGCTGAAGCAAAGAAATTGAGACCTGACATTTTGACAAAGTCATCGATTATGGTAGGGCTGGGAGAAACCGATGAAGAAGTAACACAAACTCTAAGATTGCTGAAGGATGCAAATGTTGATCTAATTACGATTGGCCAATACCTTGCTCCTTCATCAAAACACCTCGTCGTGGACCGTTTTCCACAACCTGAACAATATGATATTTGGGCTAAGCAAGCGATATCAATGGGATTCAGTGGTATTGCAAGCGGACCGTTGGTCCGTTCATCATTCAAAGCAGGGTTACTGCTAAGGAAATCACAAGACCCACAAAACTCCGAATCCATGCCAGGCGCATATGTTTATGTCAATGATTTACAAGACATTCATACAACATCACTTAAGGCCGATATTGATTGAGGTGAAACGATGACGGACAGAAAGACGCTGATAACAAGTCCATACACCCTCGGCGCTCCGCCATCAAGACCGGGAGAAACCACTGATTTTGGCGGCAAATGGAAAGAGCAGCCTGAAGATTTACCAAGGCCAAATCCTGCAAAATGTAATTCACAAGATACAGCCTCTCATGCCTCAGGATTGGTCAGAGTTTTGGATGACAACGGTGAAGCAAAAGGTGAATGGAATCCTAAGTTGAAAAAGGAAACTTTGATCGAGGGATTAGAATACATGATGCGTTTGAGAATTTTTGATGATAGAATGATCAAAATGCAGCGAACTGGAAAACTTTCTTTCTACATGCGCTCATATGGAGAAGAAGCTGTTGCAATCGCACAAACGATGGCATTACAAAATCAAGATTGGATATTCCCGTCATACAGACAACCTGGGGCTCAATTCGTAAGAGGAAGAAGCATGGTAAGCATGATATGCCATTGCATTGGAAATACTGAAGACAATGTAAAGGGAAGACAAATGCCTGTCCATTATACTTGGAAAGAAGGACGATTCATTTCAATTTCAAGTCCTGTTGGAA
>ERZ1047985.1018-NODE-1018-length-20116-cov-28.125966_pt1 | contig 20116 bp, 18 predicted proteins | sample MGYA00383097_ERZ1047985 | MGnify/ENA primary metagenome ERZ1047985 (study PRJEB29581, sample SAMEA5548367) | metagenome | biome: marine; feature: coastal; material: water | depth 50 m | study: Short-term variability in the microbial, nano- and picoplankton...
AAGATTAAACGCGCCCGGCCGAATGTTGACAACATAGATTGAAGACATAGATTGAAGACATAGATTGACGACGTTTGCTACAAGACGATAGATGGGCAATCTCGCGCCCGCAATAACGAAACTCAAGATAATGCTTTGCTGTAATTGACGTATTTCAGTTAGAGAACTGATCCGTAGTATTGAATCGCGCTGCCGTCTGAGAGCTCGGGCCATTGTGTCAGCATCACGTCGGCATGTGACACCGCAAGTTCACCGGATAGAGAAAGTTGTTCCGCATTGGCGATAGAGTCGATGAACATCGTTTTTGCGCCTACGATTTTTGCGAAGCGAATCGCCAGATAACCATGCGCGGCGCCCGTTGAAATGACAATGTTAGGCCTAAGCCAGAGCACAACAAACAGAATTTTAAGTGCAGCGATTGCCAATTTAACTTTAGCTTCTCGGTTGGCATCTGGAACGTAAAAAAATGCCGACGGAGAAACGGCGCTAGCGTATTCTTTATTGACTGAAACGTATGTGCAATCGCAAGCGCTAAAAGCCTGTTGTAATCGTAGAAGTTGTATCCAATGCCCCCCTCCCGAAGCAACGGCTAATACTTTCTTTCGATTTTTCTCCTGTCGGCCAAATATTTTCATTTCGCTGCTCCTGATGTCCCCTTCTTAAAATAGCAATCAACATGCCAACCCCAGAAATGGTTTTTGAAATTTGAAAAAGTGCTAATAAACAGCAGTTTATAGGTCCACTGTGAAGAGTTGGCTGTCGCGCTAGTGATGGGCAGGTTCCACTTTGCGATGCAAAACGGGCCGAGCATTGCAGATCGCAACCAACAAAGTCGTAACCAAAATCGAACTATGCTTGGTGCGCTCGTTTTAAGCATTCAAAATGCACCCTTGAGTAAATAGCGGGAAACGATATGCAATTGTTAAGAAATATAATCACGATAGGTTTTTTGTTAATCAGCCCGATGGCCATCGCAGATTTTGAGGTAAGTCCGGCAGAAATGCAGGTTTGCAAAGTGCGTGAGGGAAGGTCAGCTGACGATTTAAATGCCTTTTTTCTGCAAGCGAACCGATGGTTTGAGACGTTAGGAGAATTTGACTGGTGGATGGCTACGCCGCATTACCGTCGGCCGAACGAGTACGCATGGGATTTTTTGATGATGGGCTTTTGGCCAAATTTCGATGAGCAGATGAAGGGCCTTTCGGCGTTTTACACAACACCCGAGGGTCGGCAGATTGCAACCGAATATAGTCAGGTTCTAGATTGCGCTGGCACGGTTCATTTCAACACCATCCGGGTGCGTGAAGAGAAACGCCCTAAAGATTTCAATCAGGGGTTCGGACACATGTTCGATTGCGTCATGAACGAAGGCAAAACGCCCCAGGACGTTGCGGCGACTTTCCAGAAGTGGAACCAATATCTTGATGCGAAAAAAATAGATCACAATGTGACCGCACTGTTTCCGCGGACGGGGGACGATCAGATGAGCCCCGGCGCGTTTAAGTTTCTCTGGGGTGGTCTGTTTGGCAATGTCGCAGAGACGTTGGATTTCTTGACACAGGATGAGGCTCAAACAACGTGGGCAAATATTATCGGCGAAAGTTTTAGTTGCGAGGCTTACGACCGAGGCTACTTCTTCCAGAAAGTGAGCCAGTAAACACCCCCCTCCTCAGGGGTGACCCGTGCCAACTAGGTGCGTATTTGATTGCTACCTTTACTTTGAGTAAAGGTAGCAATCTTTTTTTATCAGCCGTGATCCTGCGGGCATTCTGCCTCGGCAGCGTCAAGTTCAATTTTTAGTCATTCTCGTTGTCGATTCTTTCGGCAGTGTGAACGGGCATGATCAACGTTATCAGGATGCCAGTAGCGAGACTTCGTCGGGACTTTTTGGCTTGCATGGTTTGTCCGGAACCCTTGATCCGATGGGTGTTCCAGTGGTTTTTACTGTCGGGCTGGTCATATTTTGAACAATCGGCCTAGTTTACGGCTGAATCTTTTGCAAAATGTAATAAAAAGCTTACATATGCGACTTATTGCGCTAGTCTAGATCGTCCTATCTCGGAAAATAGATGGTCAAGTGTTTTCAGAAGCAGAGCGTGTAGTACCAAACAATCTCATCTTCAATGCTCCTGAAGCTGACGAAAACCTTGCGGGTTTCAGTCAGTTGTCAAATTTCCTCAGAGTTGTGAATCAACGACAAACGACCAATTGCCATAGCTATCGCGCCTCTTACCTCAAATCTATCCTACTCGAGTACTGGTTTGGTTTTGGAACAGGCGTATCTCGAGAGGCGCTAATAAATAGTCCTGCTGATGAGTCAAGCTACATCCGACGTTTTTTGGGACGTTATATAGACGAGGGACGCAGCTACGAGCGAGGAGGCGTCCTTTATCCGACGCAGGATGTCATCGAACATATGGTCGACGTATGCCATTTAAGCGGCGTACCAATTCGATTAAATTCGTCAAAGTGTGAACTGAGAGTTGCGCCTGGTTTGGTGAGAGGGGCACGGGAGCTAACTCGACGCTGTTCTCTTGAAGATAGGGATTTGTCTGGGCAGCTCATTCGGCTGGAGTTGGCTTTGTGGGAACAAATGACTGACAGAATTGGCGAGTCGATGAGTACTTCTGAGATTGCTTGTCGCGCTAATATCAGGAAAAGCACGCTAACGACTTTATTGAACGCAGCAGTCACGCACAAGATGTTGACTTATCATATCGATGATAATGATGAACGAATAACGCGTTGGGCATTGAACCCGTCTCACCCTCGGAATGTGCAGATGTTTAATATGCTGGCCTCGAAGTTTCCTGAAATTAGGCTAGCGTAAATAGGCTAGCGGTCAATTTATTGAGATAGTGACTTTTTCGACGCTGGCACTAAAAGCCTGCGGGAGTGATCAGACAGTGACATGCACGTGCGACTGTCTGACATATCACTGCTACGGGGCTGCGTTGTAGTAAGTTTCGCAGCGCATAGCAAATCCATGGACATAATCGCGCTCGCCCTCTAGTTCAGACAAAACCGCATTAAACCAAGGCTCGGTTCTATCGTCCATAGCAGCACCCACCGCAGCGCCATCGGGGGAACCTAACGACACCATGAACTGACCTGCTCGCCGTCCCGTGTCTGCCATAAAGACCTGCATTGATACATCGTGCCCGTTATCTTTCAATGCGGCCGAGAGGTTGTCCAGCGCAACAAGGTAACTGCCGGGGTTATCAGTTTTTACGACGATGTTCCAAAAGTAACCGACATCGGAGTCGCTGGGCGCGGCCCTAAGTATTCGCCAATTATCCCATTCTTTGATTGTTCTATTGACCTTTAACTTTGCCACTTCTTTGATCATGGTCGGGTTTTGCCCGCTATTGGACCAGGCTGTTTTTTGGGAATCAAAAAAACTGAACAAGTAGTGGTCGCCCATTTGCTCAGCGCCGGCCGTCGGCGAGCACAACCCCATAGACATGGCGTTGTTGGATTTTCCGAGAGCCTCTGCGCTTCCTCTTAACCATTTGGCATAGCCAGCGCCATCTTGAGTATTCAATGTAATTAAATTCATCACCGGTTCAGCTTGACTGGCAACAGAGAAAGATAAAGCCAAAGCACCAAAGCCATAGATGAATGTTTTCATGATTTTTGAAAATAGTTGCATACGAATATTTCTCCGATGACTGCGTTTTTTTGTTGATTGTCATGCAAGTACATCACGGCGTTTAGCAAGGGTCATTAATAGTTCGATTTTGGTTAGACGCTTTTTGCATGTCACCTAAGGGGCTCTTTATACCTTGCGCAACTATGGCATTTGTCCGCTGACGCTAGTTGAATTTTAGTATCCTGCATTCTTAGGGTCATGGCAGCGCTGTTGGTTTGCGTTGCGCCGAGGTTGCTGGCGTTGAAAATCGAACTAACGTTGTCTCTGTTGTCTGGGCATCACAAAATGAAAAGACCCTTTTAAATAGAAGTGAGGAAACTAGAATGAAAGAAATTACTCTTTTAGTAACGATTGCGCTTTTCTCGGGATTGGCGCTTGCAGACCATCATGAGGAGCGGGGTCCGTTTTATGCCTTTTATCATTTTGCGGCGCCAGATCCCGGGGCCGTAGTAGCTGCTATGGATAAGTTTTGGGCTTCAGATTGTGGCAAGCAGTACCCGGCAGATGCTGGTCTCCAGCAGGAAGTGTTTAATGGCGGCTACGCTTCGACCCATTTTATTATTAACACGTTTCAAAATGCGGCCGACCAACAGAAAGCCGCTGAAATTCTCAATACCTGTCCTTCAGCTATCGAGTTTTTGGGCGACATGACAGCGGCAGGCGTCGAGCCTGTCAGTCAATATCTCGGTATGGCGCCCATCGATGAAAATGACTGGGGACAAGATTCCGTTTTCACTAAATACGACATTATTGTCGAACCTCAAAATCAGGCTGCTTTTGCTGCTGCTTTTGCAAAGATGACGAAAGCATTGAGTAAGAATACAGATATCCGATCCTATGGGCTCGGTGGCATAGGCTATGGTCAAGACAAGTTTACCCATTGGGCATGGTTCGGCGCGAGATCAGTGGTCGAAATGGATCACATCAATGCGCAAATATCGGGACACCCAGCGGTGGCCGAATTTTATAAGACGGTAGGTAGCCTGAGAACGCTGGTGAACTCGAGTCTGATACAAAACGTGAAGAACTACCCACGCAATTAATCAGTCAGAGCTGGTGGCATTTTAGAGGGTAGCCTGCTGGGCTGCCTTCTTCTATCGAAGTGCGGTGTAAGATACGGGTACTAGCACATTGTGCCGTCGGATTTTATTTGGCGATAGGTGTCGGGGTCGTTAACCTGAAAAGCGACTGCGTCTGTGAAGCCCTTCGAGAAGCTGCCGGTAGACTTGTTCATGCTGACAACGTCTACAACCTTGACGGCAGTAAACCTTCCTTAAAAAGACCTATGTCTAACGACAGTAGCGCGCAGCAAGCATGCAATGTGAAAACCAATATCGAACCATTCTTTACTACAATCTATAAGCCAGCGTTAATCAACCCTCGCCACGAGGCGAAAACGCTGTAAATGAATGGCAGAGGAGGGCTGCGGATGTTTTTCACGCATGACGGATTGTCACCCGAGATTCCGTGGCGACCCTTTTGACGGCCTTCTGAACGCGAAAAATACTAATAAAGGAGAAAAATGATGGAATTGCAATTCACAGAACTTGAGATATGGCAAACCTTCTGGACCGGCATGGGTGCCGCAGGTATTTGGCTGATGGGCGTTGTCTTTTTTATATGGGTGGGGTTTCGATTGTCAGGCAACCTCTACGCTAACGCTGAGGCCAACGTGGTAATGAGGATTGCGGCAACCGGCTTTTGTTTATGCGTGGCGTATTTTGCGCTGGTTTGGTTTGCGATGACAGAGTGGCACGCGAATGGTGTTGCGGGTGCATTTCTAGACTTGAAAGGCAGTGTGCAGGGTCTTAGCCCCAACGGTGAAATGTTCTTAGCCGGATCTGATCCGCGTGCACCAATGTCGCTGATGCCGAATCCGCCTCAAGGCATTTTGCTGCTTTGTGCACTTAGCATTCAATTAATGAGCATTTGGATGCCCAAAAAATCCTAAATTGATTGATGCTTTACCGAAGAAATTTGGTGGCGGCCGGCGTGCCCGCGAAGTGGGTCGCTGGCTATCATCCTCGCCAACTGCATAGGTTTTCTGCTGCCGCCTGCGATAAGAAGCCCTTGACAGAGTCTGTATGGATCGGAGTGGTTATTTTCTTTCCGTAAGCGAATTTTTTCGATGATTATGACTAAGATTAAGATTAAGATTATGCTCCCAATAAATGGAACGTATAAAACTCGTATCGTCAGCGCAAGCCCGTTCATTGCCGATATGACACTCTGGGACCTGCCGTTAATCGATGGATCCAGTGTTAATTTTCAAGTAGGGATGTTGTAAGGACGAATGAGTGTAAGGCTCTGCAAGGATGAATGAATATAAAGCGCTGCTCGATGAAGGGGTTGTGATTTTCAGATTTTTTGACGAATACGTGGCAGATGAAGGTGATCAATTGCTGCTGCGGTTCATTAAGTCGTTGACGATTGATGAGATATATTCCATGAAAATAATGATCTGGGATCTCAGTGATGTCACGTCGATGACGCTGCATGATACAGATGGTGCGAGAATGGCAAAGTTCAACAACCAAATGATGAGCGCCATTGAACACCCGGAGAAAGATGTCGTCGCATTCTTGAGTAACCTTGGGCTTTATTACGTTAAACCTAAAAGTAAGCAAGTCAGCGATGTATGGGTTGAAAGACTTGAACGGCTTAAAACGCCGACGAGAACCCTGCCAAGCATGGCTGCCACAGATGTCGAAAACTTACATGAACTGCTTACAATGCTTGGCCTGGTAAGATTATCGCCAATGCTTGACCGTGAATGGCAGACTATCTGAATGGGGTGGTCATTTGCTGCCTAACCTAGGTCTTAATGCCTGATGACGCCTGATGAAGAAATGTTTAGGATATAGTTAATTTAGCTGGGCAGGTACGCCACGCGCATTTAACTACTCTACAGAAGCTCTGATAATGTTCAGTGATGAATCGATTTGAGTGCCAACTGCGCCGATGGAAACTTTCGATGCGGGTAAATTGAGATGTTCCTTTAGATGATAGGTCGCAGCCGTGCCAGTGCAGTGAGCACCAACGAGTCTTTCCATACCTACTGCTTTCAGATGTCCCGCGGTCCAATCCAACACCTCGTTTGATGCACGAAACAAATGGAACCCGCCGACACCCATGACAACGGGCACTGACTCGATATCTCTCAGCGCGGCGGTAGCATTAACAATACCGGCATGGCCACAACCTGATACAAGCAGCCAGCCCCGACTCGTTAGTAAACCCAGTACCTGAGATTCGGGAATGTTGTCTGGTTGGTTCGCAGCGGCGTCAAGAAAGCGTCCGGGGCTGACATTACGTTCATCGTGTCTTCTTTTGATAGCCCCGCTTAAATGTACCCCGGGAAGAATCTCTCGCGCTTGCTCTACCACAGTAAACTGAATACCCAGCGCTTCCGCCGCTTGACGAAAGTCCTGTGGTTTTTCGAAGTAATCGGGATTTATCGATTTGTCCAACGAGTAGACTGGCGTGCCATCCTTGGTAAAACGCTGCGCGAAAAAACCTTTTCCCACATACACCTTCGAAAGCGCTTGAGGGTAATCTTCCATAAGTTGCTTCCTCATATGTAAGAGCCCACCGGTATGGTCTGTGTGGTAGTGGGTCAGAATCACGTGAGTCACCATACTCAAGTCAACTTTTAGCGATTGGCTATTGCGCCACACGGTCGATTGTTTGAATCCGGTATCAAACAACACCGTACCGGCCTCAGTTTCAATCAATGCGCTAAAACCCCATTCACCATGGCCGGAGAAGTTGGCTAACATCGTCGATAATACTGTAATGTGAGGATCTACCGCGTATGCTGAGTCCGCCTCTGCTGCGGGCGAGGCCAGAACGAACAAACCGAGAAACAGTCGTATAATTTTGATGCTGAGCGCCTCACATCTGATGGTTGAAGTGAGCAGTATAGACCACATTTGCTAAAGAACGGGCATATAGGGCGCTTACCGACGATCATGTGCGAAGACGCGTTTACGCGAGCGCGGTCTAATCAGGCCGGTCGTTTTTTTTGAGCGCGAATACCGATCTTGAAGCAAGCCCTGATCTAACGCAGTATCCGCTGCGTAATGTTAACTACGCCTGTTGTTCGCGCGCTGGTCGCTCTAAAACCCCGGTGAATCGTGCGATAAACAAATAAATTCTAAAGGAACAAACATGAAATACCGTTCAATCGCTGCGATTATTTTGGGGATCATTACATCGGGCTGCTCAACGCTGGTTTCTAAGGTATTTCCGCTGGACGACTTGCCCGCGCCTTCCGGGCCGCACAACGTGGGCACTCGGTTTTTTGAATGGGTTGATACAACGCGCGGGGAATCTTTTACTGATAATCCAGATGACCAACGCCGACTAGTAGGGCAAATATGGTATCCAACGGTCCCTACGTCGGGCGAGGCCGCGCAACCGTATTTAGATCATCCAGAACAGAGACTCGGTATGTTGGCATATCAATCGGGCTTACCTCGTTTCATGCTCCGGCATATGCAACGGGTTAAAACTAACGCGCTCCTCGATGCCCCCTTGCTAAGTCAGTCGACTAAGATGCCATTGGTTTTGTTTTCCCACGGTCTAGGTGGCATGAAAAATCAGAACACCATCCAGGCTGAGGCGCTCGCGAGTCATGGTTTTGCAGTCATCAGCGTAGACCATGCCTACGACGCTTTCCTGACTATTTTTTCAGATGGTTCAACCGCAGATTATCGCGCATCAGATGACGAAAACCGTACCGGCGATGATTTTTGGGCGTTTCGTTCACCTCAGCTAAATACCAGAGTCGCCGACCTCGTGTTTGTTCTGAACGAAATCGAGCGCTTAGGCGAACAACCTGACAGCATCTGGGCTCACCTGCAAAGTGATGCTGTTGGCGCATTTGGGCATTCTTTCGGTGGAGCAACAGCACTGATGTTGTTGGTGAAAGATGAGAGGGTAGCTAAGGCGTTGGCATTGGATGGTTGGATGGTGCCGATACCACCCGATATTATTTCTGCGGGCACAGAAAAGCCTTTTCAATATGTCGGACAAGCGGCGTGGTCAGATCCCATCAATTACAACAATCTGGATGCGTTTTTAAGCGCATCATCGAAAAGCGAAAAACAGTTAGTCTCAGGCACCAAGCATTTCGACTATTCTGACGCACCGCAGTTCTCTAATTTGACGAAGCGGTTTGGACTTTCTGGAGAACTCTCGCGTCCCGAACTTAGAACGCTCATCAACGACGCCGTTCTCACCTTTTTTAATCGTAAATAAGGCTGGCCGAATACTCAGCAAAATAATGGCAACCCCTTGTAAATAGAGCGTAAATCGATCTGTATGTTAGATAAGGTCGTAAAACAGTGAAAATCAATACAGTTAACTTACATGTCAGCGATTAGACAACTCGGTGTTATTGGAGACTTGCATTCGGAAGATATTCGTCTTGGGCGAGCGCTAGAATTTCTGGAACACGAAGGCGCGTGCGATATTATCTGCACCGGAGATATCGCCGATGGTCGGGGCTGCGTAGATACCAGCATACGCTTATTACGAGATCACGGCGTTAAAACAGTGAGAGGGAACCACGACCGCTGGCTGCTAGAGCGTAAAGCTCGCCATGTGCCGAACGCGCATCATCGCGAAACATTAAGTGAACAGTCGATCGCTTTTCTTGAGAACCTGCCCACTCAAATTCAGCTCAATACAATGGCCGGTTCCTTGCTGCTTTGCCACGGGGTCGGGGACAATGATTTAAGAAAGGTCTGGCCAGGCACTGAACGCATGCCGCTTGAACGTAGTCATGAACTCGACAAGATTATTGAGGAAGGAGAGCACCGATTCTTGATCAATGGTCACGTCCATTTCAAAACTATGATTCACTTTGAGAACCTGACTTTACTCAACGCGGGCACGATTAAAGGTGATATGTGGCCAGGCTTTATGCTGATAGATTTCGAGTTGCGCCTGATACGTGCATTCACCTTCGGTCCCGATGATTCAGTTATATCGACGAAAACGACGAGTCTCGATCCGGAAGCGAACCACCAAATTTGGTCAAACACGCAGTCCTTTAGCGGCAATTGGGACCCTCTGCTCTTGTTTCACAGGTCTGAAGACTGATTTTCAAGTGGCCAGCGACGTTAGCGACCTAGCTCGCATTTCGCAAAATTAGCTTGGCAGTGGATCGCACGTGGTATTCGATATCAGTGCAACAAAAACAGCGCTTTGATGGCTCCATGGCGACACGCTCGTCGTCATTCTTTGCTTTCCGGCAGTCGATCAAAGGTTTAATGTAGTTGCTTGAACCTACAAGTGATCTTAAAAACACCATGAAGCTCTTTCTCTTTTTTGCCCTGATAAGCTTAATTACTGCCTGTGGCGGTGGCGGGGGCGGGGATGGCGCCGCAGCGCCGGTACCTGCGCCGCCAGCGAGTACAGAGACACCGCCGGCCATTCAAACCTCAACGGTGAATTGGAGTTTATCCAGAGTTTCTCCCGCCGAGGCGGACACCACGGTAAATGCGGTCGAAGCAATACTGGACCATGTGTTCAGTGATGCCGCAGTTCAGTCAGCGATGTTGGTCAAGGATGGCTACATTGTTGGCGAACGTTATGCCGAGGGTATTGATGCCAACACGCTGGGTACCAGCTGGTCAGTGGCTAAAAGCTACTATAGTGCAGCTGTTGGCATTGCTGTCGATGAAGGCTGGATCAGTAGCCTAGACCAGCCAGCCAGCGATTTTTTCACTGAGTGGGAAGGCTCCAGTAAATCTGACATCACCATTCGCGATTTGTTAGAAATGCGCAGCGGCCTTCCCGCTAGCTCCCGCATTTTCTTTGCTGCTGACCAGACTGCATTTTCGCTGGACTTGAATAAAACACGGCCAGAGGGTGGCACATTCGTCTATTCGAATCCGACGTCCCAGCTCTTTGAACCATTGCTGTTACGATCCACTGGACTAGACGCGCATAGCTACTTGAGACAGAAATTGCTCAGTCCGATTGGCATTAACGTTGATCAGATTGGCATGTGGCGTGATGCAGTGGGTAATCCCGTGACCTACTTTGGTCTTGATCTGCGCCCTGAGGACATGGCGCGCTTTGGCCTGCTTTACGCTCGTGGCGGTGAATGGGATGGAACGCAGGTTGTCTCAGAATCTTATGTCACGGCCAGCATTAGCGCGCAAAGTCAGTTTTACGGCTTCCAGTGGTGGCTGATGAACGAAGCTTATTTTAACGCTGCCGTGCCCATTCAGGTGGCAGCCGCGCTCGGATTGGAAGGCCAAAAGATATATGTCTGGCCGGAGGGAGATGTTGTGTTGGTTGTCTTCACACGCTACGAGCACAATGCTAATGCCGGCTATACCTTAAGCCTGACTAATTTTCCTAGCACTTGCGCCGGCAGAAACTCTTGTAACGATGACGACGTGTCCGTTCCAAGCTTTAGCCAATATAACCTGATGTTTTTGCTGCAGGAATTACTCGACTAAACCGATTGCATTAGTTGACTGGTTCATCAGGTCTCCACACCCGCTGTGGCCTCCCGACTTGCATCCAGCGCATGCCGATTGGCTGCCATTGGATAGTGGATCAGCGCAGATAGATGCAAGGTGCCCGCGCGAGCTTCCTTCTGCGGGCACGCTGCATTGTGTTAACTTTTTGACTTTTTAACTTTTTCGCAAAAATGTAACAACTCAATCATCGGTGATGATATCGGCGACTTCGAATGTCATGGTTTTCGCGACAAAATCGATGTTGCCGATCGCATAATGAAACTTGCCATCACTCAGCGTATTCAAGCTATACAACTTGAACAGACTGCCATTTTTAACATAGATACCTTGAAGTGTTGCAGTTGCTACCACTTCACCATTTTGTGTCCAAGCATGACCGGTATATTCTCCGCGATCCCCTAAGTCTTGCTTATCAGTGAACTCATAAGACAAATAAACCCGTCCGTAAGGACCGGCTTCGCCGGACGCAGACACTTGATAGTTTTGCCCATCAGAAGTGTAGGTAGAGTCAATTGTAAAATTCGCATCAAAAAACGAGTTTTTATCAAGCGCTAACTCAGCGGCAGAAACGGTAAAAGGCATTAAGCCAAACAGCAGGCATATTCGAAGTAAATGGGTCATATTTTTTGTCCTTGTAGGTTGAGTGAAGAAATCTGCACCCGAATACTATCGGCTGAGTATTTTAATAGTGCAGACGGTGAGCTTACGCTGGTCGCCGATGTTAAAATGTGAAGTAGGTCACACAAAAAGAAAACCCTCTAATCGTTGACGTCTAACATCACGATGATGCCGCATTAGTTCCCGCCGACGCCCGAGATATGCGTATGTGCGATGAGCCATTTTGATTTTTCTTTGACTAAAACCAGCGTGACCCAAGTGGGTGAGCTGAGGTTAGAAGGCTTTCCATGGGGATATACTTGCCACCAGCGTACAAAGCTGGCAACGGCCGTCTTGCCATAAATCGAAACCTCGGGATCTTCGATCATAGTGACAAATGTCGTCTTGCCGCCATTCAGAGACTCGCCAGCCTGACGGCCAGTGATTTGATTGGCCATATTTTTCGCCTCGTCAGTTTGACGCACCCCGCCAGAGATATAGACGCGATCTGATCGCATCAGTTTCGCTTGAGCCGCGAGGTCGTTTTCCAAGTCGCCATACTGTTGAATGACCTTCATGACATCACTGAGATCATCTGCCAAAGTGTTGCCGCTAAACAGCATGCCAGTCAAAACTAAAATTGCTGTGATATGTTTTAAATTCATAGTTCGCCTCCTAGGTGATCGATGACCTTAGCATTTGGATGTAAGACGGTCATGAATGGTTCGATTTTGGTCAGTGCGGCAAAGTTAATCCCGCTCGGTTTTAGAAGGTCTTCATTTCGACGCCCATATAGTTGAGGCGTATGCTGCTAGCCTGTCCTCTTCAGCTATTGTATGCAATGACTTGGGTGCGCTTGTTAATCAAGACGTGTGGTCTAGATTGGATCGCTGCTGCACGTTAAAGCGAGGATGGTTGGGGGCCTGGAAGAGGCCCCATGTGTGGTTGCCGACCGCCAAGCCCCCTGGCCTGCGGTCGCTTTTAGGATGTTTAATTCCGAACAGTATGCGACTTTGATAGGTCCCAGTGGCAGGACATAGGTGGGGGTTGATTGTTAAATGCCAATTGCGCCTCTCTAGCAGCGCCGGTTCTCACGGCATCGAACAGCCCCATCATGTCGGCATCATTGCCAGCGATCACTTGTAAGAAATCAAAATCAGGGTTGAGGCCAAAACCAGGGACCCAAATCGCCATGCCGTTGTTAACGCCCAGCGCCTTGTTCACGGATTGTATTCGGTCATTCGTTGAATAAGTCATAACGTCGCGCATATTAGCGCCATCATTTATCTGACAGATACCAACGATCAGTGTCTTTTGCATTGCGTCACTCGGCATCTGTGCTACCGGCATCGCAGTTGAGAACACTGGTTTTTTGCAGGTTGTCATGGCGGCAATTGCGGCAGGATTTTTCGCATTTTCTGGTTTTGTCCAAGCCTTGTTCGCTTTATGGTAGTCCGCCCAGGTGGGGAAGTAGTTGATCCATCTTAGTTCCGCTTCATGATAAGGCGGCGTCACAGCAATAGGTTCCCAAATAAAGGTATTGCCATTGATATCCTCAGTTTTTGCCCACGCGTTAAAATCCGAGCGTGCATAGGCTACGACATCTTGCAGGGTGCTGCCTTCGTTCATCGTACACTCATAAATTTCCACCACCATATTCTTAGTCATAAGATGGTGGTCTGCATAAGCCATCAAAGGCAGTGATAAGAGGGCGGTAACAAATAATCGAATCATGGGATGTATCCTGTAATTTGTGTGTGTCCGTCGACGGTAACTCGAGATGTCTGGCGCGTCTATGACAGTTCGATTTTGGCAGGTTGGCCCTCGGCGGCAGCAGGATGAGGGTGTGCTTTAGTCAATAAAGGCCGCCTCTCGTTTGCGTCAGGTTTGCAGGAAGCTCCGCCATAAAAAATGGATAAAAGCGAGCCACAAAAGACCGTAAGCGAGGGTGAACCCAAAATCAAACCCGAGGTATCCCAGCCCTATGCCTATGATGGGTGTCATAGCGAGAAAGTGGCCTCGGACCCAGCTGCTGGTGGTTGCGCTGATGGCGACGGCACTGACGAAAGTCAAAAACATCAGGGCTGAAAAAACATCAATGGCCCAGGGATATGTTTCGAACATCATGAAACCACCGACAATAAGACACAGCACGCCTGCGCTGGAATGAATGATGACATCCCAAGGCAGTTGTTTGGGTGATGATGGCAGGTTCTCATCGGTCATAATTTGCTCCATGTCGAAGGCAGTAGCGTATCTTCACGGTATCGTATTGAAGTCCAATCGCTCTTTTGTTGTTGGCCTTAAGGCTTTCAGCAGGTGGAATTGATCACAGCACTCGGTTCATCAACCATGCCGGTTTTACTACCTTTCCTTCGGTCGCATTCAATAGCTTTTTTCCTGCGCTCAACGATCTTAGGCTAGCACTGCTAGTGGTTGTCGGGCAGGTACCGTCGGCACGGTACTGGAGCGCCGCCCGCAGTCGTCCCTCTTGGGGATCGCCCAGAGCGCGAGTAAAATCATCTGAAACAAAACAACCGGTTACTGGGACACCCTCGGCATTGGGTATGTTGTCGGGTGAGAAGCCAGCGGCATAGTCTCCAAAGTTCTTATCGTTAACGCCTCTAAACTGAATTGAAAAGTAAGTTGTGCCGCAGTTGTCAAACGGATAAAAGCCATAAGGCTTTCCGCAAGTCGTGTCGCCAATCTGCACGACCTCGATATCAATACCCCGAAGGCCGTTGATAATTGATTCGCTGGCACTGCAGGTACCCGGGCCAGTCAATACAAAAACGCGTTGCAGACCCAGTGAAGGTAGGAGGATGTCCGTACTGACACTAAAGCCCTGACCGGTATTGTGAAATGTAATCGGATCCAGTGCGTTGCCCGTTACGGGGTCGAAGTTGGGATGCTGGTCGTTGAACTGCAAAAGTTCAAAGACACGGCCCAAGGCCTGATCTGGGCCGGCAATCATAAAGCCAAGCTCGTTCGCAATATCAAGAAAGCCACCGCCGTTGTAGCGCAAGTCGAGCACAAGGTCTGTGATGTTGCTAGATTGAAGTTGCTCAACCGCCGCAACAAGCTGTGCTTCCGCCGTAGCAATATGATCGTTGAAAGTCAGATAACCAACGTTGCCAGTGTCTGTTTCCAAGACTGAAACATTTTGCACTGGCGTTGTGGTGATCTGGGCAGAGGTCATTGTGATCTCCCGGATCGTGCCATCTATTTCTTCGATAACAAAATTGTGGGTTTCGTTGTCGCCGGGAAACAATCCTGCATTGAGTGTGTCGACGTCGCTGCCGTTGACTAGGTCTGCCCCGTCAACTTCCAGTATAGATGCGCCGCGTCGAAGATCGACAGCTGGGTTGCTGGCCGGTGTATTAGGCTCTGTATATGCGACAACTATCTGCCTGGGCGGTGAGCTGGACAAAAAAGCAAATGAGGCCCCGTAGCCGCCACTGACGCCTGACTGTGACTGCTCTAGAAATTCATCGGTTGGAATTGTGAAGTGAAATCTGTCTTTTGGCGCGCCTGAAGGTGTTGTCGCGAAAGTTTTCATCTCTTCAAAATAGTCTGTTGTTGCGAGGCTATTGGGGTCAACATCGGTGATTTCGGCATACCAAAGATACAACTCGTTGCTCCAAGATCGGATCCAGTTGTTTTCGTCAGCGGTAGAGCCCTGCACGTCTCGAAACGCCCGACCTCGAGAATCGACCCCACTGCGCGGGTTCTCGCACATTTGTTCAAAGTTTTGGTAGGGCTCAAACGTGCCAGAAGCAAACCCAACTTGAGGCGCTGGTGTGCTGGTTTGAGCTGCAGGTGTCGATGAACTTCCGCCTCCGCCGCCGCCGCAGGCCGTAAGAATTGCTGTCGAAATGAGAATGGCAGTACGGTTATTCAAGATTAAATCCTTTAGACAGGTTATTTTCTATCCGTAGTCAAAAATGTCGTTGCGGTCGGCTAATCCACTTATCGCTACAACCGACGATGCGGTGGGCGTTAACCTAGATTCCAACCAGACTACCAGCAAAAGTGCTGATTATGGCGATTTCACCGGCGGTGACCAGTTGACCGTGAAGTATCGTCTTTTCAATAGCCGCCTGAAATAAAGGTGACTTTGTTTGCCGGGCCCATGATTCGCATTTAGAGCGCAGTATAAACCATATTTAACCGAGAACGGTGGTGTGGGTTGTCGGTAAACGCGAAAATTTGGGCTTTATTATGTTTCAAAATTACACCAACTTCTTTGCTATCATGAGGGTTTTTCTCGAGGGCGTAAAGAATTTGATACTCAAAAACCTTACCTTCCAAGTCCTGTGTGCCGCGTTATTGGGTATCGTCATCGCGAGTGTGGTCCCCACGTCTATCGCTACGGATAGTCTTCTTACCGAGTCTATTTACCTGATTAAAACCACGTTTCTGTCAGCCCTAAAGATGTTGATCGCGCCGATGATCTTCTTTTCCTTAATCGGTGGCATCATCAGTATTGGAGACATTGTTCGCCTTAAAACACTTGGAAGCGTCACCGTCCTGTACTACTTGGGTACGACCATTCTCGCGATAGGCCTGGCCCTCATCGCCGTATTTTTTGTCCATCCATGGACAGCCTATCCACCGAGTGTTGAAATAGTGAGCGCAATCCCCGCCTCGCGAATGATCGATCCAGGCAGTGAATCGATCATTCTGGTCCTGCAACAGATATTAAGTCTTGCGCTAACGAATCCGGTACTCGCGCTGGTTGAACTGAACATACTGGGTATTGTGGCGAATGCGTTTTTCATCGGCGTGGCCATGGTGATCGCATTACCGGCCAACAGTCCTTTGTTTTCGGTTGTGACGCACATCAATCAAGTGATTTTTAAGATTTTAGGCTGGATCATCAAATTTCTTCCGGTCGGAATCTTCGCGATTCTTTTCGACTTTACGCTTCGCTTATCTGCCGGCGACGGGCACTCTGAAAACTTTCTTACTCAGGTTTTCCAATTCGCAATACTCGTGACGACAATCACGCTGATTCATGGCTTGATCGTATTACCTGCAATAGCGTGGTTCACGACCGGCCGAACGCCAGTGACGCTGCTGCGTCAAATTGCCCGCCCCTTAATTGTTGCGTTTAGTACTTCATCAAGTGCGGCGACCCTGCCTGTCTCGATGAGAACCTGTGAGGAAGAGCTTGGGGTAAATCGTTCCGTATCAAGTTTCGTTTTGCCGCTGGGCGCGACCATGAATATGGACGGCACTGCGCTATTTGAAGCTGTCGCCGCCATTTTTCTCGCCTATTTATACGGTATTGAGCTCAGTACGTTAGCGCTCTTCACCATTTTCCTGATGTCGATGGTCGCATCAATAGGTGCGCCAGGGATGCCAACCGCTTCGATGTCCGGCATGCAAATGGTTTTAATCGCTGTAGGGATTCCGCTTGAAGCTATTGCGATTTTGTTGGTGATTGAGCGACCTCTGGATACTGTGCGGACGGCAGTGAATGTCGAAGGCGATATTATAGGTACGCTGGTGGTGAGCAAATTCACAAACTCACCGCTTGCGAGCGCTGACTCGGCGGTAAGCTAGTCAGTGAGTTACGGTTAATTATTTGGCCTCTCTTACGTTAGCGGTCAGCGTCACATGGGTCTTCACATGTTCAAGAATCTTGTCTTTTGATAGCCACCATGTCAATAAGCGCCCATCGACCCATGTTGGGACCTGGTCGTCAATGTGGTCGTTAAACTGACGCGCGGTAACGCCACCTGCAACCACAGCTTTGATCTTTTCAGAATCCGCCATATCCATAACAAGTCGTGCAGTAGCGATAAATGCTGTATCGAAGCCATCCTCGGTATTTGCCGTGCGCGAATAGCCAGCTCGGTTCAATGTCTCTCCCGAGCCTTCTTTCGCAAAAGTTCCACCACCCAGTAGGCGACTTCCCAGTCCACTTGTGCGTAACGGTGATACGAAACTGACTTTATGAATTTCTCCCCATTTCAGTGTTGTTGGATCATCGCCAGATATCGTGCGCAATTTGGCGTCGCCCAGTGCCGCTGCTCTGCGAATAATGTCGTGTAGATTTTCAACTTTATCTTTAGTCCGTTGATCGTCAATCCAATATTGTCCGTAGCCTTGCTCTACCAAATGTTGAATGCGCTCTTGCCAGAAATACCAGTTATTTGCATAGTTGTTTGCAGCGTCTTCTCCTAGGTCATCTACAACAATGACATAGGCCAGATAATGATAAATCGCGTGATAAAGTGAAGGCGCGACGAGATCAGTTCTTTCTTCAAAATTCCACGATTCAAGAATTGGTACCCAGGCTTCAAACGCAGGATCTTCCCGAAGCGCGGCAAGAACTTTCGGCATGAACGCTTTTGCCTGGAGGTTTTTGATATCCAGCATAAAATTGCGGTGGTCTTCCGGACTTGTTTGAGGGGTACCCTCTATGAGCTCAACAATCCTTTGATAACGAAATGAAGGCGCAAATCCGCTTGAATAATAATACGGATAGTCGTCAATCCGTGTATCGTTATTGGCGGTACCCACCCAACCCTTGGCGGGATTGAATTGTCCTGGCATTTCATCTTTCGGAATCCAGCCTTGCCAGTGATTGCCGGCGGTAGCACCATCTCTCAGGTAGGCGCCATTCTTATCTGATCGAATAGGGATACGTCCTGTACTTCGATGACCGATATTGCCTTTTGTATCTCCAAAAACAAAATTGAACATGGCGGTGTCTAATTCAGCTAGTGCTTGGTCGAATTCGAACACGTCTTTGGCAAGCATCATATTGATAACGCCGATCCCGCCACGATTGCCTTCATCCAGGGCCCATCGCAAACTGATGACTTCGCCGGGTAACTTGTCATCAAAGAGTCCGAGATCCGATGCGACAATGCCGTGAATTGTTTTACGATACGGGACCGTTTCTGTTCGGTAGCCCGTTTCCGTAGCGGAATCCTTAACGTTGAATGTATGTTGTTCATGCTCAAAAGTCAGCCAGTCGTTGTTGCTCTTGTATTCGTTGTTGTTGGCCGGGTTGACTGTTTCTGCATAGAGATCTTGGACATCGCCGTAAGCATTAGTCACACCGAAAGCGACATGATTAGTCCGTCCGCCGATTAATCCTGGTACCCCAGGAAACGCATATCCGACCGCTTGAATACGAGGCGACTGTAGTCCAATGGGGTGCAGCATGCCAGGCAAACTACGCACACTTAAGTGAGGATCATTGACCACAATCGCTGCACCTGTGGTCGATCGACTTGGGTCAACAACCCAATTGTTTGAGCCGAGTCTGGGTATCCACGCTGAAACAAGAGAATGTAAATTAGAAGTCAGCTTTAGACTGGAATTGTGGGCATCTGAACCGAGCGTCGCACTCATAAATTCCTGACGAGTTCTTTCAGGATTTCGGCTGAGGGGTAGAATTTCTGCTGTTAAATCGGGGCCAAGGATGCTCACTAACTGAGATGTCAGCAGCTCTGCTGACATGTTGGTTGAGTGGATGAACCCGCCAAATTGAATGATCGAAACGAGATCAAGCAACTCCCAGCGTCTGGTCTTAAACAGTCCTAGTGAAAGCTCCAGTGGGTGTTCGTGTTGGTATAATTCAATGTAAGCGTTTACCCCTTCAAGATAAAGATTGAGCGCGTGCCGATCCTGATCGTTTAGCAATGCCAGATGCTTGCGTGCATTTGCTCTCAAGCCCATTGCAAGCATGCGCTTGTCGAGTGGCAGCAGGCTTTCGCCCATAATGGAACTCATCTCCGAACATACGATGGTTAAATACGAAGTCATCTGGAACAAGCGATGCTGTGCTGTTACAAACCCTTGTGCACGCCAAAGGTCGTCATCGGTCTTGGCGAGGATATAAGCCATGCCATAGTCATCACGCCGAACTTCAACATCTTGATCGAGGCTAACAAAGTTCATTTGGCCAGTGATCTGAAAATCATTGGCTTGCTGCAAGTAACCCCAAAATATCAGTCCGAAGCTACACAGCACGCCGACCACAATAACCCGTTTTTTTGTCATCACATATCCTAAAGCATCAGCTAGATAAAACTCTCGTATGAAATAGTGAGATCATGGAAGTCGTGACACTAAAACCTACATTTTTGAGACCTAGGTTCAATCACTGAGAAGCGACTGAAGAAACCATGGGTCTCTGACAAAAAAGGATAACACGTGACTAACTGAAGTTGCTTATATTTGACGATGGCAGATGATCATCTAATGTTGCACAGCCCGATGCGGTGTCTAGCGCTCGACACCGTAGGGCAGGACCAAAGTCTTAGCGCTAAGTGGGCTGACTAAGTCGCGAGAAAAGCGTAACAGACGAGAACACCAAGAAGAAAACCGATCGGCGCCAGAGCGG
>ERZ1047985.1022-NODE-1022-length-20072-cov-5.302743_pt1 | contig 20072 bp, 18 predicted proteins | sample MGYA00383097_ERZ1047985 | MGnify/ENA primary metagenome ERZ1047985 (study PRJEB29581, sample SAMEA5548367) | metagenome | biome: marine; feature: coastal; material: water | depth 50 m | study: Short-term variability in the microbial, nano- and picoplankton...
ATGGTTGATCTCGGCGTCCTGCAGCGCGCCAAGGCGGTCGCATTCATCGAGCGGCAACTCGGTATAAAGCTTTAAAAACCGGCCCACATCCGCATCCGTGGTATTGCGCCAGAATTGCCAGAACTCATAGGGGCTGCGCATATCTGCATTAAGCCAGACCGCACCATCCTGGGTTTTGCCCATCTTTTTACCATCGGATGTTTCCAGAAGCGGCGAGGTAAGCCCGAAGACACTGGCATCCGCAATGCGCCGGCTTAAATCGATACCGTTGACAATATTGCCCCATTGATCCGATCCGCCCATCTGCAGCATACAGCCATAGCGCTGGTGCAGTTCCAGAAAATCATAGGCCTGAAGGATCATATAATTAAACTCAAGAAATGACAGCGACTGCTCGCGGTCAATGCGCGATTTTACCGATTCAAAGCTAAGCATCCGGTTGACCGAAAAATGCCGTCCGATATCGCGCAGAAAATCGAGATAGTTCAATTTATCAAGCCATTCGGCATTGTTGACCATCACCGCATCCGATGGCCCATCCCCATAGGTGATATAGGCCGAAAACGCGGTTTTGATGCCGGCGATATTCTGATCAATTTGGTCTGGTGATAAAAGCGGCCGCTCGTCGGACCGAAAGCTGGGATCGCCCACTTTCGTCGTGCCGCCGCCCATCAAGGTGATCGGCTTGCCGCCGGTTTTTTGCAGCCAGCGCAACATCATGATTTGCATCAAGCTGCCCACATGCAGCGATGAAGCGGTTGCGTCAAACCCGATATAGGCTGGCACAATGCCCTCGCATAATGCATCATCAAGCCGTGAATAATCCGTACAATCCGCGACAAAACCGCGTTCCATCATAATTTTTAGAAAATCAGACTTTGGTTGAAAGGTCATATCGGGCCTCGTTTGGGATTGTTTGGTCCATCCTATAGTCCTCTATCCCTTTGAGGGAAAGACCATGTTTGGTGAAAACCCCTATCACCGTTCTGCCGTGGGGTAAGTGTTGGATGTTGCTGAAACGCTGATAGGCTTTTCAATAGATAAATTTGAGCGGTTTTTGCGGTGGGTAACCCCATAAGGTTCATTAAGTAGTTAGATGAGGCAATAGATTGGCCATAAAAAATGCAAAGGCTCATGCAGCGGCCATCGTGGCAGCCTCCGTTGCCGGCTTGACGGTGATTTTTACCAGCATTCTAATGCAATCTGTCGACCCGTTGCTAGCCGCGACACTGCGCTATTGTGTGGCCAGTCTAAGCGTGCTGCCATTTTTAATCTGGAATTGGCCTGCGGTTCGCAAAATGTCGCGCAGGGATTTTTTCGCAATATCCGCGCTTGGGGTTTTGTTTTATTTCCTGTTTCCCTTTTTGTTTAATCAGTCCTTGGAACTGACCACTGCCGCGCGTGGATCGCTGATTATGTCCTTACTGCCCATAATGGCGTTGAGCATCGGTGCGGCGTTCAAGGTTGAAACTCTTAGCCTTGCGGCGTTCAAGGTTGAAACCCTTAGCCTTTTTAAAGTGCTCGGCTGCGGTCTGGCCATTATCGGCGTTGGCTTAAGCGTTTATGATGGTTTGGCGCTGGGCATTGTGGGCGCGGATGCGCTGACGGGTGATATGATTATGATTATCGCGGTGACGGTGGCTGCAAGTTTTACCGTATTTTCGAAGCGCTATTTTCAAAAATATGGATCTTGGGCGGTGTCATATATTGCCATTTGCGCGGGTTTTCTAGTGCCGCTTCCTGTGACCGCGATGGTGATAGATTTTGGCGTTTTGCCCGAACTGACCGCAAATGAGCTAACACTTTTGTTGTTGCTGGGCACTTTGGGGGTGCCGGTTCAGTTTGGTTTGTTTTCGTGGAGCCTTAATCAACTGGGGCCTTCGCGGGGATCCATGTATATCGTGATGATGCCGATCACAGCGACCATCTTGGCGGTGATCGCGCTGAATGAAACGCTTACGCCCTTGTTTGTTGCCGGGCTGGTTTTGATTGTTGGTGCGATAATTCTGGTCAATCGAGAGCCGAAAGCCTCGCTCTGAGGATTTCGATAAAACCATAAAGACAGTATTTTGGTCGCTTCACACCGCTGTCACATAGACCAAATTCAGGGTTAAGCGTTTAGGTGTCTATGGTGTTGTCCAAAGCCTGTTCGATCTGCTGGTTTTTGAGCTGCTGAGTATAGGTTTGAAGATCAAATTGATTGTTGTCTTGCGCAATATCAGCAGAAGCTTCTGCATTCATTTTTCGGGCTGCTGCACTTATTTCCACCTTAACGGATGCGGCAGAGGTTTTCTGCGTTACGGGGGCATCGCGCGGCCCGTCGCTGGGCTTGTTCTCAACTGCGATTTGCGCTCTGTCTTCCGGGCTACTGTTATAGGCCTGTTTTAAATATGAGCCGAGACTGCTTGCCGTCACTTCTGCCATAATTAACCTCAAAATACGAATTAAACTGCGTAACTCATTGATTGTGTGCTGCTCTTTTAAATATATTTGCCTTTTTTTGAATAAATAAAAAATATATTTAGAAAATTTTTTGAAATAGGTGTTGCAGAATTGTTAAATCAAAGTCCTGTGAATATGTATTTAACGGCACACCAAGTGGAATTTAGGCATTTCACGTGTTCAAAACGTGGTAGAGTGATGAAATTGCTCTATATTTGCTTCATAGAAAAGAAAAAAACGGGGAAATAGATGACACAGCAGCCGAACCTAAAACTGGTATATTTTAAAATGCGCGCTTTGGCAGAAGCGCCTCAGCTTTTGATGCAGTATGCCGGATTGTCCTATGATTATGCCATGTCGTGGGAGTATTTTGATGCGCCTTGGCCAGAGGTTAAACCATCGGTTATGTTTAAACAGCTGCCGATCTTGGTGGTGGATGATCAGCACGTCATCGCGCAAAGCAGTGCGATCCTGCGCTATTTGAACGGGCTTGCAGGGCTGACCCCTGAAAACCCCATCGAGGCGGCGCGCAGCGATGCCATCCTTGAAGCTGCGCAGGAAATGTTCGCCCCCCTGAACCCGACAATGAACTTTGCCACAGGCGAAGACTTTGAACAGAAAAAACAGGCAATGCTGCCGATGCTTAAGTCGAAATGTGATGATTTTGAACGTTTGCTTGTCGGTCAGGATCAGGGTCCATTTTTTACCGGCGCACACCCAATGCATTGCGATTTTGCGGTCTATCACCATATTTCCATGGCGCAGCGGATGCATCCGGACATCCTGCAGGATTTTCCGCGTTTGCAAGCGCTGCTAGAGGCGACAAGCAGCATCCCATCGATCCAAAGCTATCTTGAAGCGCGGCCCGAACTGACCGGGGTGGGCACAAAACCGCAGTTGGTGATCAACGGGGTGCCCGTTCCCACCGGCTTAATGCCGTCCTAGGTTTGTCCCGAAAATCATTGCCGGCACGCTGTAACGCTGTGCCGGCGCAGTTTTATGCTCTTATGCGCCTGTAAAGACGGACCCCGCATGGGCAGAATCCATGCTCATCGGAAATTCACTGGCCGCTTGAGCGCGAATATCTGCGATTTTTTGCTGCGCGGATTGCCCCGTGGCTTCATCCGGAAATTGGGTCACCACGCACATGGCGAGATCGCCGGTGCGGATCATTTGAACGCCGGTTGCGCCTACGGACATGATCATAGGTACAAATTTGCTGGTGGCTTGCGCCTCCATCTCGTCGTTCCATTCGGTGGCTGTCCAATGTGAAATTGTTACATATGCCATTTTAAGTCCCCCTTAAAAATATGGTTGAATGTGAAAATTTAACCACGGGTTTTCAAAGCGGCCAAAGCTGACCTTACGTTAATGGGCGCAATTCTATCCTTTAGGGCCTGATTTTAGATCCGAATGTTTGACGAATATCACTTTCATCCGGTTTTTTTCGCTATGTCTAAATCGGCGCACCTACCGCCACGCGGCGGGTGATCCAGCCGCCACCTAAAATCCGGCTGCCATCGGGATGATAAAATGCGCATGCTTGCCCCGGAGCAACGCCCTCTTCTGGATTGAGTAATTCTACTTCGGCGCGCCCGCCGCCCAAAGGCCGCAGAATGGCGTCGCGCGGCGGGCGGGTCGAGCGCACTTTGACCGCTACCTGCCATTCAGGCTGGCTGCCAAGCGGCGCATCGCCAAGCCAGTTGATCCCGCTAACCGGCACATGGCGCGTTGACAGCAGCTCTTTGGGGCCCACAACCACCTGTTTTTTATCCACATCAAGCGCGGTGACATAAAGCGGCTCGCTTAAACCGCCGATGCCCAGCCCGCGGCGCTGGCCGATGGTATAATGAATGATCCCATTGTGATGGCCCAGAACCCGTCCATCTGCATGCACGATATCACCGGCGTCGGCTGCGCCGGGGCGCAGTTTTTCAATTACGGCTGCATAGTCGCCATTTGGCACGAAGCAAATGTCCTGACTGTCCGGTTTGTCCGCCACCGCAAGCCCGTATTTCTGCGCTAGGGCGCGGGTGTCATGCTTTGAGGCCAAATGCCCTAAAGGAAAGCGCAGAAAATCGAGCTGTTCTTGGGTGGTGGTAAACAGAAAATAGCTCTGATCGCGGTCTGCATCGCTGGCGCGGTGCAATTCAGCGCCATTCGTGCCCATTTTGCGCTGGATATAGTGCCCCGTGGCCATGCAGTCTGCATCCAGATCACGCGCGGTGTGCAACAGGTCTTTGAACTTCACCCGCTCATTACAGCGAATGCACGGCACCGGGGTGGCGCCGGCCAGATAGCTGTCGGCAAATTCATCAATCACCGCCTCTTGGAAAATATTTTCATAATCCAAAACATAATGCGGAAATCCCATGTCGTTCGCCACCCGGCGCGCATCATGAATATCAAGCCCGGCGCAGCAGGCGCCTTTTTTGGCCAAGGCCGCCCCATGATCATACAGCTGCAAGGTCACGCCCACCACATCATAGCCCTGCTCGGCCAGCTGCGCGGCCACGACCGAGCTGTCAACGCCGCCCGACATGGCCACTACCACACGGGTTTCGCTGGGCGGTTTGTCAAAGCCCAAAGAATTCAATGTTTGAGACGAGGCGAGGGGCATGGTGCAGCTTTCCAAGGAACTGTGATGAAATATAGTAAAATCTTAGGCAATCACAAGCCCAGGCTTCATCTTGAATTAACCGGTTGGCCCACAGTCTAAACGGGGTTTGGGATTAGGTGAGCAAAGATATATCGATCAAGGACAAAAACGGTCCGAATGTGGTCAAACTGCCAGATAATACGATTCTTAGCCGCGCAGATCTGCCGGCAAAAGATACCCGGCGATGGGTGGTGTCGCGCAAATTAACCGTGGTGCGCGCGGTGGTATACGGTTTGATAAGCCTTGATGACGCCTTAGAGACCTATGCCATAAGCGAAGAGGAATTTTTTTCTTGGGTCGATTTGGCTGCACAGCATGGGCAAAAGGGTTTGCGCACCACATATTCACAATTATATAGACAACCTTAACGAGAAATGGCAATTTGTAATAAATGGTACCGCGGGATTAACCTTTTCGCCGCACTCTGACGAGATCATTGAACAAATTGGAGTTAAAGATGCGTGTTCTATTGGTCGAAGATGATCCCACCACAGCAAAAAGCATCGAAATGATGCTGACCCATGCAAATTTGAATGTCTATTCAACTGATTTGGGCGAAGAGGGCATCGATCTGGCAAAGCTCTATGACTATGATATTATTCTACTCGATCTGAATTTGCCGGATATGACCGGCCATGATGTGTTGCGCCAATTGCGGCTGGCGCGCATTGATACCCCAATTTTAATTCTAACCGGGTCGGATGATACGGAAAACAAAATCCGCGGATTTGGCTTTGGCGCTGATGACTATCTGACCAAACCGTTCCAAAGAGAGGAATTGGTGGCGCGCATTCATGCCATTGTGCGCCGATCAAAAGGCCATGCGCAGTCTATAATCTGGACCGGAAAAGTTGCAGTGAATTTGGATGCCAAAACTGTTGAGGTCGAGGGCAAGACCGTTCACTTGACGGGTAAAGAGTATCAAATGCTTGAACTTTTATCCTTGCGCAAGGGAACCACGCTGACCAAAGAGATGTTTCTTAATCATCTTTACGGCGGGATGGATGAGCCGGAATTGAAAATCATAGATGTCTTTATTTGCAAGCTGCGCAAAAAGATTGCCCAAGCAACAGACAATGAAAACTATATTCAAACTGTTTGGGGGCGGGGCTATGTGCTGAAAGATCCTGAACCAGAACAGCAGCCTGCGGTGCGGTTGGCGGTCAGCGCTTAATCGGATTTAGCTGCCTTAGGGTCTAGACCAATGCGGCCGGTCGATTTATCACCTTAGTATGAGTGATAAGAAGGGCCGCAATTCGTGAGTGATGAAAGTGATGTCTCTAGGGTAACGCCAGATCAGGCGCGATCTGAACTGGCCCGATTGGCCAGCCTGCTGAAGCAGGCCAATATCGACTATCATCAAAATGATAATCCAACCCTGTCGGACGCTGAATACGACCGGTTAAAGCGGCGCAATGCGGCACTTGAGAGGCAGTTTGCCGGGCTAAAGCGCAACGACAGCCCCAGCGATCAAATTGGCGCTGCTGCGGCAGAGGGGTTTGGCAAGATCACCCATGCCTTGCCGATGCTATCGCTGGGCAATGCCTTTGACACCGCGGATGTAGAGGATTTTGAAGACCGCATCCTGCGCTATCTTGGCATCAATGATAAAGCCAAGCTTGCCTATACGGCCGAGCCGAAAATTGATGGTCTGTCGCTGAGCCTGCGGTATGAAGGCGGCCAGTTGGTTCAGGCGGCCACCCGCGGCGATGGCCAAGTGGGCGAAAATGTCACCGAAAATGCCCGCACTATCACTGATATTCCTCAAAGTATTGATGGCGCGCCGGATGTCTTAGAGGTGCGCGGCGAAGTTTACATGCGACACAGTGATTTTCAGGCATTGAACGCGCGCCAAGCCGAAAAGGGCGCAAAGCTGTTTGCCAATCCGCGCAATGCCGCCGCCGGATCGCTGCGCCAGCTTGATGCTGCGATCACCAGATCACGCCCGCTGCAGTTTTTCGCCTATGCCTGGGGGGAGCTATCGGCGCCGCTTGCCAGCCATCAAAACGCGGCCATCGCGCGGCTAAAAAGTTTTGGGTTTTCCACCAATCCACTGACCAAGCTGTGCCACTCTGTCGCTGATCTTGTGGCGCAGCATCAAACGATCATGACCGCGCGCGAGACGCTGGATTATGATATTGATGGGGTGGTTTATAAAGTTGATGATTTGGCGCTGCAGGCGCGGTTGGGGTTTCGGTCCACCACACCGCGCTGGGCCATCGCGCATAAATTTCCCGCTGAATTGGCCTGGACCCGGCTTGAAGCGATTGATATTCAGGTCGGCCGCACCGGGGCGCTGAGCCCGGTGGCGCGTCTGACGCCAATCACCGTGGGCGGGGTGGTGGTGTCCAATGCAACCCTGCACAACGAAGATTACATCGCCGGACGCGATGCCAATGGCGGCCAGATCCGTGAAGGCAAAGATATCCGCATTGGCGATCGGGTGCAGGTTTACCGCGCGGGGGATGTCATTCCGAAAATCGCCGATGTTGATTTGTCCCAGCGGCCCGGCGATAGCGCCGAATTTCAGTTCCCTCAGCTCTGCCCAGAATGTGGATCGCCTGCCAAGCGCGATCCCGGTGATGCGGTGCGGCGCTGTCTGGGCGGGCTAATTTGTCCGGCGCAGGGGGTTGAACGGCTCAAGCATTTCGTGGCCCGCAAAGCCTTTGACATCGAAGGGCTGGGCGCAAAACAGATCGAGATGTTCTTTTCAGACGATCTTTTGCCAGTGCGCGAGCCGGCAGATATTTTCACGCTTGAGGCGCGCGATGCGGTGTCATTGGCGCCGCTGAAAAACCGCGATGGCTGGGGCGGTAAAAGCGCGTCCAACCTCTTTGCTGCCATAAATGAGCGGCGCAACATCGGGCTCGGGCGACTGCTGTTTGCTTTGGGAATTCGGCATCTTGGCGAAGCGGGCGGCAATTTGATCGCCGCCCATTATGGCGATTGGGCCAGCTTGGTGTCCGCCCTCGATCAGGCAGCGGCGGGCGAAGGGGCTGAATGGGATAATTTGCGCGCCATTGACGGGGTGGGTGAGGTTATGGCCCGATCCCTGATCAGCGCTTTTGCACCGGGACCAGAGCGCCAGGCCATCGACCGGCTGGCCGCGCATTTAACGGTCCAAGATGCCCCAAAGCCGCAAACCGATGGCAGCCCCGTGGCCGGAAAAACACTGGTCTTTACCGGAACATTGGAGCAGATGAGCCGCGCCGAGGCCAAAGCCCGCGCCGAAACCCTTGGCGCCAAGGTCTCAGGATCGGTATCGGCAAAAACCGATTTGCTGATCGCCGGGCCCGGGGCCGGATCAAAGGCCAAAAAAGCCGCCGATCTGGGTGTGGAAACGATTGACGAAGCCGCTTGGCTGGCGCTGATCGAGGGATTATGAGCAGCCGCCCCGAAGCCCTTTTCCCGCTCTTTGCCGAGCTGACCTCGCTGGCAGGTGTGGGCCCAAAAGTGGCGCAGAATATGGCTGGGCTGTCCATTGCGCGCCCCCGCGATGTGATTTTTACGCTGCCCTACGCCGGTATCGACCGGCGATTGGTGGCCTCGCTCAAAGGGGCAGACTTGCCGCAAACTCTCACGGTTGAAGTGCTTGTGGGCGCGCATCAGCCGCCGCGCGCGCGCAGCGGGGCCTACCGCATTCTGGTCGAAGATGCCGAAAGCGCCTTTCAGCTGGTGTTTTTTCATGCCCGAGCAGAGTATTTGCAAAAACAGCTGCCCAGTGGCGCGCGGCGGCTGGTATCGGGTAAGGTCGAACTTTTTGATGGTCTGGCGCAGATGGTGCATCCCGACCATATTCTTTTGCCGCATCAGGCCGAAGAACTTGGCCATTATGAACCGGTCTATCCGCTAACAGCGGGGGTGACGCAGAAAACCATGACCAAAGCCACCCGCGCCGCGCTCAAGCTTGCGCCGCAGTTGTCCGAGTGGATTGATCCGGCGCAAAAGCAGCAGCAGGGATGGCCCGATTGGCAGGCCGCCGTGAGCGCCGCGCATCAGCCGCAAACCGCATCTGATTTACGCGCCGATCATCCGGCGCGCGAGCGGCTGGCCTATGATGAGCTGATGGCGCACCAGCTGACGCTGGCTTTGGCGCGCGCGCGGATTAAAAAAGCCGCGGGGCGCAGCACCTGCGGCACCGGCGCGCTGCACCAGAAAGTTCTCGCGGCGCTGCCCTATACCCCCACAGGGGCGCAAACCCGCACCACTGCGGAAATTGCGGCCGATATGGCCGCGCCGGCAAAAATGAACCGGCTGCTGCAGGGCGATGTGGGCGCAGGCAAAACTTTGGTCGCACTTATGGCGCTGCTCACAGCGGTTGAGGCCGGCGGGCAGGGGGTGTTGATGGCCCCGACCGAAATATTGGCGCGCCAGCATTTGCAGGGGCTTAAACCCTTGGGCGCAAGCGCGGGGGTGGTGGTTGATCTGCTCACCGGGCGCGACAAGGGCCGCGAACGGCAAACCAAACTGGCGGCCTTAGCTGCGGGTGAGATTGATATTCTGGTGGGCACCCATGCGGTGTTTCAGGCGGATGTGAATTTTTGTGACCTGCGGCTTGCAGTGATTGACGAACAGCACCGCTTTGGTGTGCGCCAACGGCTTGAATTGGGCCGCAAGGGCCAGTCGGCGGATGTGCTGGTGATGACCGCCACGCCGATCCCGCGCTCGCTCGCGCTGGCCCATTACGGTGATATGGATATCTCGGTTCTGGATGAAAAGCCGCCGGGAAGATCGCCGGTGACCACCGCGCTAACCTCTACCGAGCGGATCGACGAAGTGATTGATCATCTTCGCCGCGCGATTGCTGAGGGCCGACAAGCCTATTGGGTGTGTCCTTTGGTCGAGCAAAGCGAGGTTTTGGATTTCACCTCGGCCGAGGATCGCTTTCAGCGGCTGCGCGCGGTGCTGGGCGAAGATCAGGTGGGGCTTGTCCACGGGCAAATGCCGGCGCAGGACAAAGACGCCGCCATGCAACGTTTTCAAAGCGGGCAGACGCGGGTGCTTGTGGCCACCACGGTGATCGAAGTGGGCGTTGATGTGCCCAATGCCACCATTATGGTGATCGAGCGGGCCGAGCATTTTGGATTGGCGCAACTGCACCAGCTGCGCGGCCGTGTGGGGCGCGGGGCAGGGAAGTCGACCTGTCTGTTGATGTATCAGCCACCCTTAAGTGAAAGTGGCCAAAGACGGCTGAGCACGCTGCGCGAAACCGAAGACGGGTTTCGCATTGCGGAAACTGATCTGGCCATGCGCGGCGCGGGGGATTTAATTGGCACAGCGCAATCGGGTCTGCCGCAGTTTCGGGTCGCCGATCTGGACAGTATGAGCGGGCTGATGGCCACCGCCCAAAGCGATGCGCGCGCGCTGCTGACCACTGATCCCGAGCTGACATCACCGCGCGGACAGGCGGCGCGCGCCCTGCTTTGGTTGATGGAGCAGGATAAAGCAATTCATTTAATTTCAGTGGGTTAGCAAAAAATATTCCAAAAGTTCACAAATGTTCTAAAAATGTTCTTTACAAGCGTGCAGGAATATGAGAACAAAGTGGCAACTTAAGACGGAGTTGTCCCATGATCACCATTTTGAAAACCGCTGTAGTGTCATCGCGCAGAACCTTTTTGCAAGACAGTCTTGGGGCGGTGTCGCTGTTGGTGATTTTGCTTGGCGGTTTACACTTGCCGGGTCTTTTTTAACCACCCTCTGCCACCGCGCGGCGCGCAGGGCGTTCCCCCAAGGCGCCTGTCAACCGAAGGTTTCGTAAGCCTCGACAAACGGAAACCAGATCGCTGACAAATCCCTGCAGCCGCGTGGACAGTTTGCCGCCGCTCCCCCTCGGGTGCGGCGGTTTTTTTAGGCGCAGTCCTGATGTGCGGCCTTTTGCATGGCTTCGCTGGCCGCTTCCAGCGCCAGCAGGATCGAGGCATGGCGGTTTTTATAATCTTTAGCTGGCAAAAGCACCTCAAGACCGTCAAAAGGCGCTTCGGGGGCAGGGCCGTTAGAGTTTAGCATCGCCTGCAGGGCATCGCGGGCCTTTTCAATTTGCTCTTGGTCGCAGCCGATGATCGACCGGCCAACCACGGATGCGGCCGCCTGACCCAATGCGCAGGCTTTCACATCCTGTGCGTACTCGCTCACCCGGCCCGCTTTGACCTTTATATCAACCGTGACCACAGACCCGCAGAGGGGCGAGCGTTTTTTGACCGAAATATGGGGGTCTTGCAGCGGCGTGGTCGCCGACATATCGGCCGCCAGAGCCAGAATGCGGTCAGAATAGAGTTTGATCAGGTCGCTGTCAGCAGACATGGGCTTTTCCTTTATTGCTGATGCTAATACATAGGGCTTAGAACAGACGATGCAAAGAGGTTATCAGATGGATTTTGATCCAGCGGGTTTGACATATAACGAAGCAGGTTTAATCCCGGCAATAGCGCAGGACAGCAAAAGCGGTGAAGTGCTTATGATGGCATGGATGAACCAAGAGGCGGTTGCAAAAACACTGTCCAGCGGGCACGTGACCTATTGGTCGCGCTCACGTCAGGCATTTTGGGTCAAAGGGGAAACATCGGGGCATCGGCAAAATTTGATAGATTTGCGGGTGGATTGTGATCGCGATGCGCTTTTGCTTGTGGTCGAGCAAACAGGCCCGGCCTGTCATACTCTGCGGCGCAGCTGTTTTTACACTTCTGTGGTGAGCGGCCAAGAAGTCGAGTTGATGGCGCCCGAGGCTTAGGATTTTTGCGGGGAATTTGGTCGTATCTGACCTTTGGAGAGCCCTAAAATCACACCTGCGCAATACCACCGCGATACTGATGCAATACCGACATCTTTTTTACGCTATTCTAGTGGCTTAAAGCCGAGCGAACGGCGAATGTCATTTGCGCTTTGGCCTTGGCCGCGCAGCGTAGAAATGGCGGTGGCATCATCGCGTTTGGCAAGCCGCTTTCCGGCGCTGTCGCGGATCAGTTTATGGTGATGATAGCGCGGTGTTGGCAGGCCCAATAGGGATTGCAGCAGCACATGGATTTGCGTGGCCTCGGCAAGGTCAGCGCCGCGCACAACATCGCTAACTCCTTGAATTGCATCGTCAACCACAACAGCCAGATGATAGGCGGTCTGTCCGTTGCGGCGCTGAAGCACCACATCGCCCACCTGCGACAGAAGGGCCTCGGCCGTGATTTTTTTAGCGCCGCTGTTAAGACCGGTTTCATGATATAAAAGCGGTGCGTTCAGCGTTTCGGTGGCCAATTGCATGTTCAAACGAAGCGCGTCTTCTGCGCCGGCATCGCGCATGGTGCGGTGCCGGCAAGAGCCCGAATATATCCGCCCATCAGGACCAAATTGCGCCACCCCTTCCTGCGGCGCCCCCGCCGCCGCTTCGATGTCCGCACGTCGACAGTTGCATGGGTAAATCAATTGCTTTTTTTCTATTATTGCCAAAGCATTAGAGTAGGATGCTAAATGTTCTGATTGGCGCCTGACAGGCGTTTCCCAGCGCAGCCCAAGCCATGCAAGATCGTCAAATATCAGCTTTTCCCACTGTGCGCGGGCGCGCGATTGGTCAGTGTCTTCTATACGTAGCAAAAACCGCCCACCAGCCTCGGCCGCCATCTGATGCGCCACAAGCGCAGAATAGGCGTGCCCTAGGTGTAGTGGACCGGTGGGTGATGGGGCAAATCGAGTAGTGAAAGTCACAGCTTTTCAAGGACATATACGTTTGACTTCAAGTTCGCACCGGGCAGGTGATCACCATAATTGCAGGCCAGCAAACGTGCCAAACCGTTGGCTGTATAGTGATCAACTTTTGCAGGAAAGCTTGGATCAGCAAGTGCATGATCATTAAATGAAAACACAAACAGTCCGCCTGTTTCCAAGAGGTTCATAACCGTGTCAAAAACCGGTAGTGGCGCAGCGCCGACACCAATGACGCCAATGGCTGCAATGATGTGATACTGGCCCTTTATAACAGGCGGCGCGTGGTCGGGATTGAAAATGAGAAGGTCACGATAAATGTTTTTTTTCTTTGCGATTTCAAGCATTTCAGAGGAAACGTCTAGCCCGTCTATATGGCTGAAACCTTCGAGTTTAAGCGCCAGTCCCGACAGTCCTGTCCCGCATCCATAATCCAGAATAGGCTGGTTTAGATCGGTGACATATTGCGCAAGGGTTTTGGCCGCGCGTCCAGGGGTGGCATAGCCATTTTGGCTCACCTCTTGGTCGTAGGTATCGGACCACTGGGCATAAAGCGCGCGCGAGTCGCCCGTTCCACCATCATAAGCTTTGTCTAAATAGGTTTTTGCCATAGGGATACTAAAGCAAATAAAGCCCTATCCGTCCAGCGGGGTTTTTTGTAGCCAATCTGTCCAAGCGGCTTTCGCACGGTCGGTATAGGCTTTATAACGATCTTTGCGGCCCCTGCGACCTGATTTTAGGCCCTCAATAGGGCGGAAAAGGCCAAAGTTGACATTCATCGGCTGAAATGTTTTCGCGTCTGCCCCGCCTGTTATGTGGTGTATCAACGCCCCCATGGCCGTATCCTGAGGCACTGTAGCCATTTCTTTGCCCTTTAATTCAGCAGCGGCCATCCGCCCCGCCAAAAGGCCCATAGCAGCGCTTTCAACATACCCTTCGACCCCGGTAATTTGCCCCGCAAAGCGCAGGTTTGGCTTTGATTTAAGCCGCATTTGAGCGTCTAGCAGCGTCGGGGAATTGATAAATGTGTTGCGATGAATACCGCCCAGTCTGGCAAAGCGTGCCTTTTCCAACCCTGGGATCATCCGCAAAATATCGGCTTGCGGCCCGTACTTCATTTTAGTTTGAAAGCCTACGATATTATACAATGTTCCCAGTGCATTATCTCGGCGAAGTTGAACCACTGCATAAGGTTTTTCACTGCTGTGGGGGTTGGTTAATCCAACTGGCTTCATGGGTCCAAAACGAAGCGTTTCTGCGCCTCTTTCCGCCATAATTTCGATGGGCAGGCAAGCTTCAAAATACTCTGCTGTCTCGTCGTGGTGGAACTCGGTTTTTTCCGCCTCTAAAAGGGCTTTGATGAAGGCCTCATACTGGGCTTTGTCCATCGGGCAATTCAGGTATGCGGTGCGCTCGGCTTCTGTGTCGCCTTTGTCATAGCGCGATTGCATCCATGCTTTGCCCATATCAATGCTGTCGAAATAGATGATCGGTGCGATGGCGTCGAAAAAAGCCAGTGCCTCTGCCCCGGTTTCTTGCGCGATGGCATCCCCAAGCGATGAGGAGGTCAAAGGCCCGGTGGCTATGATCCAATTCCCATCAGTGGGTAGCGTTTTTATTTCGCCGCCATCGACAGTGATATTTGGATGGTCTTTCAATGCGGATGTTACGCTTTGGGCAAAGGGGTCACGGTCAACTGCCAATGCGCCGCCTGCTGGCAAACGGTGTGCATAGGCTGTTTTTATAATCAAGCTATCAGCCTGTGACATTTCCCAATGCAGCAAACCCACGGCATTTTGCTCGTGATCATTTGAGCGAAACGAATTTGAGCAGACCATTTCGCCCAAGTCGCCGGTTTTATGGGCAAAAGTGCCGACTTTTGGGCGCATTTCGTGTATGATTACCCGAATGCCCATATTTGCCGCTTGCCATGCAGCCTCGGCGCCTGCCATTCCCCCGCCAATAATATGCAATACTTGATTTTCCATGGCCTGTGGATACGGCAAATGCCGCAAGAGTGACAACCCTGAAAGGGGCCATTGGGTAAATTTTCGCAGGGCCATTTGGTTAGGGCATAAACCCATCCTGTCAGAAGTTTTGGCGGGGGTTCGAGTTTGGCGCGAAATATGACGCAAACAGACCTTTAGATACCGGCCTAAAGTGCGAAATAGGGTTCACATCAAGGCTATTTGGCCGCGAAAAGGAAAAGATAATATGCCCTATCTTTTAGGCATAGATACCGGCGGTACTTATACAGACGCGGTTATTTTACGCGATGAAGTTGAGGTGATCTCCTCAGCCAAATCGTTAACAACGCGTCGAGATTTGGCGATCGGTATCGGAAAAGCAGCCCAGTCTGCGTTATCTGAAGCGGCTATTAACCCTGCCGAGGTGTCGCTTGCGGCCTTATCAACAACTTTGGCGACAAATGCCCTGGTTGAGGGGCAAGGCGAAGGCGTTGCGCTTATTTTTATCGGATTCAGCCAAGGCGATCTTGACAAACACGGATTGAGAGACGCGCTTGGAAATGATCCGGTGTTGGAATTACCCGGTGGGCATAATTATGCAGGCAACGAAGTCTGTGCCCTGGATACACACAGTATTGAAAACTGGCTGCAGGAATTGGACGGGGTTTCTGCATTTGCCGTAGCCTCTAAGTTTGCAACGCGAAATCCGGCGCATGAAACCCAGGCCATGAAGCTTATTGGCGAGGTGACTGGTCGGCCCGTCAGCGCATCCTACCAGTTATCAAGTAAGCTCAATGGTCCAAAACGTGCCCTAACGGCAGTGCTGAATGCCCGGCTTATCGGGATGATTGCGCGTTTGATAAATCGGGCGAGCCATATTCTTGCGGACATTGGCGTTCAGGCGCCGCTGATGGTGGTGCGGGGAGATGGCGCACTCATTTCTGCCAACCACGCGCTTGAAAAACCAATTGAGACAATTCTTAGCGGTCCGGCAGCATCAATTGTCGGAGCGCGCTGGTTGACCAATATCGACCATGCGTTGGTCTCTGATATCGGCGGGACAACAACCGATGTGGCTGTGCTGCGGGACGGTCGCCCAGAAATTGATTCTGCTGGCGCTCAAGTTGGACCATTTCGAACGATGGTCGAAGCGGTTGCGATGCGAACAAGTGGCTTGGGTGGAGATAGCGAAGTTCACTTTGTAAGCGAGGGCTTGGCCGGCGGCATAACGCTCGGACCCAAGCGGGTACTGCCCCTGAGTTTAGCAGCGCAAGAATTTCCCGCAGAAGTACATGACGCGCTGGATGCACAATTGCGCAATTCTGTGCCGGGCGATCACGATGGGCGATTTGTTCGGTGTATTGGAACGAATTCCCCAAGTGGCCTGCCGGCGCGTGATCAGGCGCTTCTTGCGCGTATACCGAAGAATATTGTGCCAATTGCCGATGTAATCAAAGCCCGAATTGAACTGCAGGCCTTATCGCGCCTTGTCTCCCGTGGGGTGGTGCAAATGGCCGCTCTGACCCCTTCGGACGCCAGTCATGTTCTAGGTAAAGCCTGTTTTTGGGATCGCGAGGCGGCCGAAAAAGGTATGATTTTATTTGGTAGGCGGCGGGCTGGATCTGGCGAGAAATTGGCTCAAGATCCACCGACCATGGCCAAAATAATTGTCGACCAGTTGACCCATCAAACCGTACTTGCCTTGCTTGAGGTGGCCTTTGTGGAAGATCCGTTGGATTTTGGGCAAGGACCGGAACAATTGGCGCGCCATATTCTGACCCAGCAGGGCTTAAATCAGCACAATGGTTTGCTGAGATTGAGTATGGGGTTGAATGTGCCCGTCATTGGCCTTGGGGCCTCTGCATCAAGTTATTATCCTGATGTCGGTGCGCGCCTTTCTTGTGATATGATTTTACCGAAGTATGCAGAAGTTGCTAATGCGATCGGGGCTGTCGTTGGCCGCGTAACCATGCGGGAAAGTGGGTCTGTTACAGCTCCAAGCGAAGGTCTTTATCGTGTTCACTTGGACCAAGGGCCTCAGGATTATAACTCTGAGGAAATGGCTTTGGATGTATTAGAGCAAAGGTTGCGCGAAAAGGCGCTTTGCAAAGCACAAGCGACAGGGGCCGAAGATATTCAAACGCATGTTGCAAAAGACATCCGTAAAGCAATGGCAGAAAACCGGGAAATTTTTGTTGAAGCAACGCTGACGGTTGAAGCCTCGGGGCGACCCAGAATAGCCCATTCTTAAGGAGTGTCTCTATTCCGTAAGATCATGTTTTAACCCTTGAATGTCGAGCCAAGCCGTTAAAAGCCCCTGAAATAAGTGTGAATTAACTTGCTAAAAAATCAGGCATGGCAGTGTGACCTCTGGCCAAAAGATCTCCATAGGTTTGCGCGTCAATATTTGCACCGCAAATAACAATGCCGACACGCATATTTTTCATTTTGTCCCGCAAGGGCCCCAAGAAGCCTGCCATAGCAGCCCCTGCCGCTGGCTCGACGGCCAGTTTTGCTTCCTCTTGCAAAATGGCCATTCCTGCGCAGATTTCATCGTCCGTGACGGTCACAATCTGATCTACATAGGCGCGGCAAAGCGCATAACCAAATGGCAAAGCCATTGGCGGCGCAAGACTGTCCGCGATAGTAGAGGTACTATCTAAGGTGACGGGTTCACCCTTTATTAGGCTTTGGGACATGCTCGCGGCGCCAACTGGCTCGACACCATAGACTTTGCAGTCCGGCTTTATCAGCTTTGCTGCAGCAGCCACGCCGCTGATCAACCCGCCGCCGCCGACAGCAATCACAAGCGCGTCGAGATCGGGAACATCTGTTAAAAACTCCAGCCCGACACCTGCGGTGCCAAGCGTTGTGTCGAGGCCTTCAAAGGGGTGAATGAATGTGCGCCCCTCTTCTTGAACCAATCGTTCGGCTTCGCCAAAAGTTGCAGCGCCAGCTGGCTTGAGAATAACCTCGGCTTGATGCGCGCGCGCGCGCGCGATGCGAAACGGATTGGCCGAAGATTGCATGACGACCTTGGCAGAAAGGCCCAACTGCTGTGCAGCCCAAGCCGCGGCAATCGCATGATTTCCCGCACTGGCAGCGGTAATGCCCAAATGGCGTTTATGCTGCGGGATTTGATGGGCAACCGATAAAGCGCCCCGTGCTTTGAATGTGCCTGTATGTTGCAGGCACTCTAATTTAAGATGGACACGACAACCCTTTATCTTCTGAAATATCAAAGGTGATTGTAGTGGTACGGTAGGGGTATGAAGGATAGCCGTCGACAATTCTGAAGACCTAGCTTCAATGGAACTATTTGAAACAGATCTGATATCAATTTGGGTCACTGGTTACACTCTTTTCCCGAAAAACATGGCGCCGCCTTAACTCGGCGCGATCACTTTGAATGGTGGTTTTTCCCATTGTAAAAGTCAATAAGATCACAATGGATTGGTAAAAGGAAAAGGCAAAATGCCAATACTTTTTTCAAACTTGAACAGATAAAAATTGCAAGGTCAGTATATTTCTCAATCTAAGGTCATTATTGCTCTGGACGAGCGGATCAGCCGCACCTAATGTCCAGATTGGTAAGCTGCCGTGGAAAAACCTGGAGATTGGAATGAATGATATGAGCGAGGCAAACTATCGGGTTACTGCCGATGAATTGAGACAGTTTATCGAGCGGTTTGAACGGCTGGAAATGGAAAAAAAAGACATTTCCGATCAGCAAAAAGAGGTTATGGCCGAAGCGAAAGGTCGCGGGTATGATACTAAAGTTATGCGCAAAATAGTATCACTTCGCAAACGTGACCAAAACGATATAGCCGAAGAAGAAGCTGTTTTAGATATGTATAAAGAAGCTTTGGGAATGTGAGTATTTCTAGGGCAATATGAACTGGACGCTCGGAATTTGGTGAACATATCGCACGTCATCATCGTAAAGCTCTGTTAAGTCTTGGATGAGTGTCTCATCCCACCCCGGTGCTTCAAGCTCCTCGATAATTATATCAGTTCGGCAAAATTTTTCTGCGAATGCCCCCATAACGATGCGCAGTTGACGCAGGGTCAAAACCGGATGCTTGCCGATATATGCTTTAAAACGATCAAAGCCTTCTTTTGATATGATGTCAGAGAATAAATCAAAATCTCCGGCTATATTTTTAGGGGCTGGCAACTGCCCCATTTGCCTTAGGATTTGACCCCATATAAATGGGCTGTCTTCGTTACACCACATATGTATAGGAAGCTCTGGAAAGGCTTGGCTCAGCCTTGAGGCAAACTCAGACCATTGAATTTCAAGCGGATTGGTCGTCTTCAGAATGTCGCTAAATTCCGATAGTTGCGAAGTTTTGAAAAGGGCAGGTAAAAAAGATGCAGGATTTCGAATAGAGAAATATAGTTGCACGTCATCCTTGGGAAAAAGCAGCAAAAATTGCTCTAATACCTTAACAGCTTTTGGATATAACTGCCCCGACTCCAACACTTCTTTGGGGATTCCAAAAAACATTGGATTTGATAAAATTACAGTGTGCGCTTCTGCAAATGTATCCTCAAGAATGATTTCTAATAAATGATCGCGAGCCTCGGGGTAAATTTGTTTTTTAACCCGTTAATGAGCGCCTTGCGCAGCAAATTCCTGTACGACTTTGGATGGGGAACCGCCACCCCTGCTTGTGCAAGGGTATCTTTGTTGCGCAACAAGGTTTTGAGAAGGCGTTCGTCATCAGTGCATTGTGCACCAGCATGGAGAATAATGCGCATGGCAATAGCTTTCAAAATATAATCAGCCGATACCCTCTAGCATAAAAAATGCGTCAATTTTATGGCGGTTAGTGAAAGGGTTTGTTGCAGAGCATTTGAAGTTATTTATCGCGCATTTGGTTTTTTTTAATTTTGCCCCTTGTCAGATGACGCGCGTTGTTTTATTCGGCGTTCGTTCGCCCCTATAGCTCAGCTGGTAGAGCAACTGATTTGTAATCAGTAGGTCCGCGGTTCGAGTCCGTGTGGGGGCACCATAATCCAAGCCAAAGCATTGTAATACCTCACTATTTTGAATTTAATAGTGAGCCGTAGACCATGCTGGCAACCAAATCTAATAGTTACACATTCCAAAAAGACGGCATCTGGTATTTCTCCCGTCGAGTACCCGCAGATTTACGGCGGCATTACAGAACAGGCAGAATTGCTTATTCTTTAAGAACCAAATCCATCAGGGATGCCCGTGTTAGGGCCATGAGCGATGCTGCTAAATTGGATCGGCATTGGCATATTTTACGCATTTCTTGCGATGATCTACCAGGCAAGCATTTACT
>ERZ1047985.1034-NODE-1034-length-19818-cov-7.710520_pt1 | contig 19818 bp, 22 predicted proteins | sample MGYA00383097_ERZ1047985 | MGnify/ENA primary metagenome ERZ1047985 (study PRJEB29581, sample SAMEA5548367) | metagenome | biome: marine; feature: coastal; material: water | depth 50 m | study: Short-term variability in the microbial, nano- and picoplankton...
ACCGCCTGAGCCGCCGCCGGATTTACCGCCTCGGCCGCCCATTAGGACGCGCAATTGCTCTTGGCCCTTTTTGACCAACTCATCGATTTCGGGAATTTGTGGTTCCCCACCGGGCTTGCGTCCGCCGCCACCGTTATTTCGGTTACCGCCGTCGCCCCCGTTATCTCCACCGCCACCCCATGGGCCGCCGTTATTTCCAGCCATTAAGACCATCCCTTTTTGATACGCCCTTTAGACGTCATTCATTAACTGTGCAGGATTTACAGAAATTCAAGCTGTCCTGACAGGTGTTTTCATTGTGACCAATTCTTCTGCCATCGTTGGGTGAACTGCAACCGTCCGATCGAAATCTTCTTTGGTTGCCCCCATTTTAACGGCAATTCCGACCATTTGGATCATTTCGCCCGCACCTTCGGCGACAATATGGCATCCCAAAACCTTGCGGGTTGCTTTACTGACGATCAGTTTCATCAACACGCGATCACTGCGCCCCGCAAAGGATTGCTTCATTGGCTTGAAGCTTGTGCAGTAAACCTCAATCGGTTCCTGCTCAGCCGCATCTTCTTCTGACAGGCCAACCGTCCCCATTTCAGGCTGTGTAAATATCGCTGTTGGGATCAACTCGTGATCCGGTGCTGTTGGGTTGTCGCGAAATATCGTTTCGACAAACGCCATGCCTTCACGGATGGCAACCGGGGTCAAGTTCACGCGGTCCGTAACATCACCAATTGCGTAGACCGAGTCCACTGCGGTCTTAGAATACTCATCGACCAGAATTTGCCCACTTCGACCCAGTTCAATGCCAAGATCCTCTAGCCCTAAACCATCCGAATTTGGTGAGCGGCCCGTGGCGAACATCACTTGGTCAAAAACCTGCTCATCACCGTTGGTCGCTCTTGTCCAAATGCCACCCTCAACCTGTTTCAGCTCAAGGATGTTGGTACCCGTGTGCAAATCTACACCATTTTGCTTCATTTCTTCCGCAACAAGTCCACGAGCCTCATCATCAAAGCCTCGGAGAATTTGTGCGCCACGATAGTACTGAGTGGTCTGAACGCCCAAGCCGTTCATGATGCCCGCAAATTCACATGCGATGTATCCACCACCGATGATCAGAATCGATTTAGGCAGGGTCTCAAGGTGGAAAACGTCGTTAGAAGTAATCCCGAGTTCCGCACCCGGAATTTCTGGCATGACAGGGCGCCCGCCGGTGGCGATCAATATTGTCTTTGCAGACTTTCGCGACCCATCCGACAACTCTACAGTATTTGCGTCAACCAATTTGGCGCGCAGATCAAAGGTTTCGACACCCGAATTTGCAAGAAGCTTTCGATATATCCCTTCAAGACGATCTAACTCAGCGTTCATTTCGTCACGAAATACGGCCCAGTCAAATATTGCGTCTTTGATGTTCCACCCATACGATTTGGCATCCTCAAAGGCTGAGGAAAACTCGGACGCGAACACCATCAACTTTTTGGGCACACAGCCGCGGATCACACAGGTGCCGCCGTAGCGGTCTTCTTCTGCCAATGCCACGCGGACACCGTCACCCGCCGCAACGCGGGCAGCACGCACGCCACCAGAGCCACCGCCAATAACAAACAGATCATAGTCAAAGGGCATTCGTTTTCCTATTCGTCGTCGAGATCGCGAAACAGATTATCAGTCTCTAAAAACTGAATCTGATCTTCGCTGGATACACTCTCATGTATGTCGCGCACCTCGACTTTTCCATCCCCAAAGCCGATCACAACTTTGTCACAAATATCGATAAACAGACCGTTCTCAACAACACCTGGAACTTGGTTCAAAACCAGCGCCAAATCCCGCGGTTTTCCGATACGTTTGAGGTGGAGATCAAGGATATGATTGCCCTCATCGGTAATGAACGGTGCATCACCATCCATCCGCAAACTGGCCTGTTGGCCAAGAACGTCCATCGAAATCAGCATTTCTTCAACCAAGGCCTTTGAGGTTTGCCAACCGAACGGAATAACCTCAATCGGAAGTGGGAAGGCCCCGAGGTTTTCGACCTCTTTCGCGGCATCTGTGATGACAATCATTTGGTCGCTTGCCGTAGCAACTATTTTTTCCTGCAACAGCGCGCCGCCACCACCTTTTATCAGGCTAAATTCATCGTCGAATTCGTCAGCGCCGTCGATTGTAAGATCCAACCATTTCGCTTCGTCCAACGAGACAATCTTAATTCCCACGTCTCGCGCAAGTTCGGCCGTGCGCGTTGATGTGGGAACCCCGACAATCCGCAATCCGTGATCGCGAACAAGCTCACCTACACATCGCACCATCCACGCAGCAGTAGAGCCTGTGCCAAGTCCGACACGCATGCCGTCCTCGACAAATTCCGAGGCCTTTTTTGCGGCGACAAACTTGGCCCGATCAATGGGCGACAATTCAACAACCATGGGCGCGTCTCCGTTTGTTTGCGCTGGTTATAGAAAGAATGACCGCAGGGTGCGAGACCCAATTTCGGGATGCGACGTGCAACGTCGTTTTCAGCGCAATTTTTTGGCGTTTCCTATGGGAAACTCTATAAGGTTGGGAATCACGTACATGCGTTGCTAGGGAATTACCGTCAGATGTTTCTATCTGTATTTGAAATGTTCAAAGTTGGGATTGGGCCGTCCTCGTCACACACGATGGGACCAATGGTTGCCGCTGCCAATTTTCTTGATCGCATCCGCAATGCTCCGTTTGAAGTGCACGGCCTTAAGGGTTCACTTCACGGTAGCCTAGCGTTCACTGGCGTCGGCCATGCCACGGATCGGGCCACGATACTGGGATTGGCTGGCTTCACACCCGACAATTATGACCATGAACAAGCTGAAGACGCATTGAACCAAATTCGCGAGTCTGGGGTTATTCATCCCCGGGATTTGCCGCCCCTAAATTTCGACATCAAAGAAGACTTGAGGTTCGACTTCGGACCCGCCCTCGCCGGCCACGCCAATGGAATGGTACTGATGGCGACCGACAAGCAGGGCGATGTCATCCTTGAAGAAACCTATTATTCCATCGGAGGTGGCTTTGTTCTGACCGAAGCCGAACTTGCAAACGGCAAGGACACTGATGAAGGCGAACCGGTTCCCTACCCGTTCAAAACTGCTGTTGAGATGCTGGATATGGCCCAGCGCTCGGGCAAGACGATCGCGACGATGAAGAAAGAAAACGAAATAGCCCGCGGAGGGTCGGTTAAACTGAACGAAGGTGTGGCCCGCGTTTGGGAAGTGATGAACAATTGCATCGAACGAGGGTTGGTGACCGATGGTATTCTTCCAGGTGGCTTGAATGTCCGCCGTCGCGCGAAGGGCATCTATGATGCGTTGATTGCTGAGCGTGGTATGAACTTGACCGCCCCGCACACGATCAACGACTGGATGATCACCTATGCCATGGCCGTTAATGAGGAAAACGCAGCGGGCGGACAGGTCGTTACCGCGCCAACGAACGGCGCCGCTGGCGTTATGCCTGCGACCATTCGCTATTGGCTTGATCACGTTCCCGGTGCCTCTAAATCCAAAATTCCTGACTTTCTTCTAACTGCAGCCGCGATTGGTGGTCTTGTGAAATTTAATGCATCAATCAGCGGCGCAGAAGCCGGTTGCCAAGCTGAGGTCGGCAGCGCGTCGGCTATGGCTGCGGCTGGGCTTTGCGCCGTAATGGGTGGCACACCTGAGCAGGTCGAAAACGCCGCCGAAATTGCGCTTGAGCATCACTTGGGTATGACCTGTGATCCGGTCAAAGGGCTTGTTCAAGTTCCATGCATTGAACGAAATGGCCTTGGCGCGATCAAGGCAGTCTCGGCGGCCTCATTGGCCTTGCGTGGTGACGGGCAGCATTTGGTGCCATTGGATTCAGTTATTGAAACGATGCGCCAAACGGGTCACGACATGCATGAAAAGTATAAAGAAACGTCGCTCGGTGGATTGGCCGTTAACGTTCCAAACTGCTAAACAGGGGGCTTCATGGATCGCGCCACACAAGGCATTTTTCTCATGGTCGGCTTTTGCATTTTGGCACCGCTTATGGATGCCCTTGCAAAGGCGACGCCGCATGAAATCCCTGTCGCTGAAATCCTTGCTGCGCGGTTTGGCATTCAAGCGATCCTGTTACTGCCCATAGCGATGCTGCTCGGCAAGGCACACCACATAAATCTAAAGGAAGCTGCGTTTCACTTGTTGCGCGGCGCCATGCTGATCCTTGCTACGTTTTGCTTTTTCTCTGCGATCCGCCACATGCCCATCGCAAACGCGATGGCAATCTTCTTTGTGGAGCCGTTCATTCTGACAATCCTAAGCGCTGTGATCCTGAACGAAACGATTGGCAAAAGACGCGTGGTTGCCTGTGTCGTTGGGTTCATTGGCGCGATGTTTGTTATAAAGCCAAGCTTCTCAACATTGGGCGGGGTCGCTCTCTATCCTTTGGGGACTGCCTTTACCTTTGCGATCTATATGATCCTGACGCGCAGCATGGCGCAAAGGCAGCATCCCGTTGCGTTGCAGGCCTACACTGGGATCGCGGCGTCATTTTTGCTAATCCCGTTGCTATTCATCTTCGACGGTACAGGAAATATCCTCTTTGATCCGGTCCGCCCTACCGGATACGCGATCTGGACATTGTTCGGCGTTGGCTTGATTGCAGGCATTTCACACTTACTGCTTTCCACGGCCTTAAGATTGACCCCTGCAGGCACCATCGCCCCTTTGCAGTATCTTGAGATCGCGGCCTCAGTCGCCATTGGTTATCTTGCGTTCAACGACTTTCCTGATGGTTGGACGTGGCTGGGCATCACCATTGTTGTCGCCTCGGGCGTTTATGTCTTCACCCGAGAACGCGCCGCGAATATCGCGAGGCAACCTGCCCCACCGGTGTAAGATTGTCATCAAGGCGAAGCGAGACTAGCGTTCCACCATGAACAACGACCGCCCCATGCTCGGCATACTACTGATGTTGGGATTTTGCTTCGTCGCACCGCTGGCTGATGGGACGTCTAAGTTCTTAGGCGCAAGTGTTCCTGTCGGCATCATCGTATTGGCAAGGTTCGCCATACAGGGCGCACTCCTTCTGCCCTACGCTTGGCTAACGGGACGACCGGTTTTAGCCTCAGGCCGCATACTTGGGTTGATCGTCACTAGAACGTTGCTGCATCTTTGCGGCACATTCCTGATGATAACCTCTCTTTTGTACCTGCCATTGGCGGATGCCTTCGCGATCGTGTTCGTCATGCCGTTCTTCATGTTGTTTCTGGGCTGGGCATTTTTAGGGGAACACGTTGGGCTACACCGTTTCACCGCCGTCTGTGTTGGATTCATCGGCACGATCCTCGTGTTTCAACCTAGCTTCATTGCCGTTGGATGGCTTGCAGTCTTACCCGTGATCGTTGCGATACTGTTTGCACTCTTCATCCTGGTGACACGCCAGATATCGGACAAAACAGACCCAGTGGGCGTTCAGGCACTTAGCGGAGTTATTGCCGTGCCGATCCTTATCCCCATACTCATCCTAGGCGACAACGTTGGCATTGGTTCTCTCACGCTGATACTTCCCTCAAGCAATGAGGTTATCCTGTTATGCTGTGTCGGCTGTCTAGGCACCCTCGCGCAGTTGTTGATGGCTTGGTCAATCAAATACGCCCCCACCGCAACGCTCGCCCCCATTCAATACGCTGAGATACCGATGGCGACGCTGATCGGTTGGCTTATGTTTAGGGATTTTCCAAACGGCTTGGCGGCTATTGGCATCTGCCTGACCATTGGTGCAGGCCTATATGTTATCTACCGCGAGCAGGCCAATGCGCGTCGCTTACAGAAAGAGCGGCCATAACCTGATCCAAAGCCGCTATCGGCAATATGATCAACATGTTTGGGGCATCAAATTCCAGCTGCATTGGTCCCGATACTTCATTTGAGGTGCCAATGCGGTCGGCAGGTGAGAGGGCAATACCGTCAATGGGCCATTTTAATCCAGCTGAACAACCTGTGACCGGCCCCATCGGAAACAGCGACGCTATGGTTCCTACCGGCAGATCCAGCTGCAACTTTGGCGGCGCTAGGAACACCAAATCCATAGGCCCCAAAATTAGACAACGTTTATCAGGGTGACAGGCCAGCGTATTCAACGCGGCAAGCTGGTGATCCAGCCGTGCGCCCGTGAACCCGACCGCCAGAATGACAGGGGCAAAAATTGACCGGAGCGCTTTATCGAAATCTGTGCTATCCTGTTCGTCTATTTTGAAAAGCACATCGTCCGGCAGTTTCGCCAGCGTTTCTGCACTAATTGAATCAAAGTCGCCAATGACCGCTTTTGGCTGGATCTTGTTTGAAATCGCCAAATTTGCGCCACCATCGGCAGCTACAACAGTCGGAGCAATTTCTAATGCACGCGCAATCGTATTCTGATCCGCGTCGCCCCCACCAAAAAGAGTGATTGGTTCTGAACTATGAACAATATGAGATTTCATACCCCGTAGATGCCCATTTTGGAAACAGATCACAATCTCGTCATGAAATGATACGGCAAAAAACATGGTTTTGTGCTCATTCTGGAACCAGTAACGAGTAATTCATCGATGCAACAAACATCGTTAATGTAGATAAGAAGTGAGTATTGGTATGGTTGGCAAACAGAATGGCACTATCCTGACAGTGTCCTACGGCACTTTCTCGTGCACTTTGGAAGGGTTTGATGACTCTTTCGGGATGATGAAAGCCATCGCCGAATACTTCCGAGACCTGGCATCAGACGATCGCTACTTCGGTGCCGAACCTCCGACACCTGATGCGGACATGCTTGCTAAGATTGCCGAACAAGAAGTTTCGCGCCGTGTTGAAGCGCGTACTGAAAATGGCGGCGTAACTCTCCGTCCTTATCAAATCGAAGACGCCGCAGAAGTCGAAGCCGCCCCTTCAGAGCCGTCGCCTGTTACCGAACAACCAATCGAAGAGCCAGTTGCCAAGACGACCCCAGCCTTTGTGCCTCAGCAAGCTTTTGTCGAGGAAGCCGACGCCTTTTTTGGCGGCGATACCCAAGGCGCGATGCTGAACGAAGAAAGCGTCGCCGCCCGTCTAAAACGCATCCGTGAAGCAGCTAAGCAAGCTGTCGACGACGTTGAGCCTGTTTACGAGATCGAAGAACACGTCGAGGTCGTTTCAGAAGCTGAGCCTATTGTCGAAGCCGAGGAACCCGTCGCTGAAGAACCAATCGAAGAGATTGAAGAAGAGATAGCATTCGAGGAGCCTTCGGAAGAAACCAGCGATTTGGATATTGCAGATTTGTTGGCTCTTGATGGTGCTGACGCTGATGAGACCATTGAAGAGGTCGCTGAGGAAGCACAACAAACTGATGAGCCTGACGCAGAGCTAGAGGCCCTACTCGGCGCATTGGAAACCGACGACGAAGACGAAGACGACGCCCAACCAGAAGAGGTTGAAGAAGCGGCCGAGAACGTTTTTGGCGACATTGCAGAATTAGATGAGCAATCCTTTGAGGCCGAGGAAGAAGACGAGGCAGAAGCGGAACCTATTCAGGCACGCATCCTTCACGTCAAGGGCGCGGCTTTGCAGGACATGGAAAACCTGTCCGAAGACGATCTAATCGGGTTTGACGACGACGCCTACGAAGCCCCAGAAAATGAGGTGGCTGCAGAATCTCTCAACGCGATATTTGACGGCGATGACGAGCCCGCAGCAGAATCAAGCCTTAGCCCAGAGGCTGAAGCTGACCTGATGCGTGAGCTTGCAGAAGCCGAAGCCGACGATGCCCAAGACGACGAAGGTGATTGGGATGGCTTGCTAGACGCAGATACTGAGGCCGTTCTTGCTGATGAAGAGAACCTATTAACATCGAGCCCTGAAACGGCATTGGCGAACGCCCAGGATCTATCTTCTTTGCTGATTGACCGCGAAGCCGATGATGAAATGGGCCGCTTGATGGCTGAAACCGAGACCCAATTGTCTGAGCCAGAGCATACCCGCCGCAAGACCACAATTCAGCATCTAAAAGCCGCGTTTGCAGCAAAGCGGGCTGACGGCGACAGCATTGACGAGACCAAAGGCAACGACTCGGTCGCATATCGCGAAGACCTAGAGCAAGCAGTTAAACCACGTCGTCCTGTTCTTGGTGGGTCGCGCAAAACGGCGCGCTTAGAGTCCGCAGATTCAGCGCCACTGAAATTGGTTGCCGAGCAGCGTATCGTTCCTGACGAGAAAAAGTCCGAGCCTTCAATGCGCCCGACTTTGGTTAAGCCAGTTCGCCCACGTCGCATTCGCAATTCCAGCGCTGCTGTGGCTGAAGAGTTTGAAATGGACACAGATGCCATTGCTTCGACAGAAGCGCCGGAGCCAAAGGTGGATTTCGGAGTATTCGCTCAGCAAATGGGTGTCGACAAACTGCCCGAGCTTCTTGAAGCCGCCGCATCCTTCATGACCTTTGTAGAAGAATACGAAAAATTCTCTCGCCCACAGGTGATGACACTTGTTCGCGAAGTCATGGGTGACAACTATACCCGTGAAGACGGGCTGCGCGCATTCGGCCAATTGCTACGTGAAGGCAAACTGATCCGGCTTTCCGGTGGCCGGTTCACAGTTTCGGATGGCATTGGCTTTCAGCCAAATTGATCCGACCCACATATTAAATGAAACAGGGCGCCTTAGTGGGCGCCCTTTTCCTTAGTCTTGATCTGCGTCCGGGTCCGCTTTGCCGATCCCTTTGAAGATTGCCTTCAACGGAAACGCCCAAGCAATGCCCAGCGTCACATAAATCACCATTTCCAACCAAAACGGAGGGCGATCAAACATGCCGATAATTCCCCACGCCATCAATGCGTAAATCGGCAAGCCAAACACCAAAACGAAAAGCGACCAACGACGACGGGCTTTGTAACTAAGCGCCATCAGTCTGAAAACGGGTCAGTGACTAGGATCGTATCGTCACGCTCGGGACTGGTGGACAATAAGGCAACCGGACAATCGATCAGCTCTTCAACGCGTTTGACGTACTTAATCGCATTGGCGGGCAAGTCGTTCCAGCTACGTGCACCTTCGGTCGACTCGCTCCAACCGGCGATTTCTTCGTAGATTGGTTTGCATCGGGCCTGTTGATCCGCGGCCGTCGGAAGATAGTCCAAAGTTGTTCCATCCAAGTCGTAGCCAACGCAGATTTTCAACGTTTCAAAGCCGTCGAGAACGTCAAGTTTTGTCAGCGAAATGCCTGTAACACCGGATGTCGCACAGGTCTGACGCACCAACGCCGCATCAAACCAACCACAGCGGCGCTTGCGGCCAGTGGTTGTGCCAAACTCATGCCCACGTTCACCAAGGCGCTGACCATCAGCGTCTTCAAGCTCGGTTGGGAAGGGCCCCTCGCCCACACGCGTTGTGTAAGCTTTCACAATGCCAAGTACGTAGTCGATCGAGCCTGGTCCAATGCCTGTACCTGTCGATGCTTGACCAGCGATCACGTTGGAAGATGTCACAAACGGATAGGTTCCAAAGTCGATATCAAGCAACGCGCCTTGTGCGCCTTCAAACAAAATGCGCTTTCCAGCTTTGCGCATGTCATTCATGACTTTCCAAACCGGTCCAGCGAATTTCAAAATCTTTGGCGCGACTTCTTTCAACTGTGCAATCAACGCATCGCGATCAATCGGCTCTACCCCAAGGCCTTTGCGCAGCGGGTCGTGGTGCTGCAACGCACGATCAACGCGCGCTTCCAAAGTTGCATCATCTGCAAGATCAGCGACACGGATAGCGCGACGGCCAACTTTATCTTCATAGCAAGGGCCAATGCCACGGCCAGTAGTGCCGATCTTGGTGCCTTTAGAAGCAGCTTCTTCACGGGCGCGATCCAATTCACCGTGAAACGGCAGAATCAGAGGCGCGTTTTCTGCAATCATCAAAGTCTCTGGCGAGATATCAACGCCTTGCTCGGTGATTGTTTGAATCTCTTTCAGCAGGTTCCACGGGTCCAGAACCACTCCGTTGCCAATAACTGACAACTTACCGCCGCGAACAACGCCTGATGGCAGTGCATGAAGCTTATAAACTTCGCCTTCGATGACCAATGTATGGCCCGCGTTGTGACCGCCTTGGAAGCGTGCGATGACGTCTGCACGCTCGCTCAACCAGTCTACGATCTTGCCTTTACCTTCGTCACCCCATTGGGCGCCGACTACGACAACATTGGCCATTATGTACCTCTTAGGAAAGTCTTACCGCGCGCTCGTATATCTGGCCCTTGCGTCACATGGAACTACAAATTCGCCGCAGGGCTGGACAGATGGGCAATTGCTCACATAATCAGGGGCAATTGTTACAAATGGATTGAGCAGATGTTTGAATTCGTCTGGAAGTGGGCATTCGCATTCGCGCTTTTGGCGCTTACGTACAATCCAACACCGTACAATTACGTGAATTGGCTGTCCGGTGCTGGCTTTGCTCCGGTTTCACTTATGGTTCTATCGGGTCTTTTGTTGACGATCGGCTACATCATCTATCTACGCGCCACACTCCGCTCAATTGGCTATTTTGGCATTAGTCTTGTCCTAGCCCTCGTCTGCGCGCTTGTTTGGGTACTCTACGACCTCGAAGTTCTGGCGCTGGATGATGCAGAGCGAAACACATGGATCAGCCTGATCGCTTTGTCGTTTGTCCTTGGGATAGGTCTCAGCTGGAGCCACGTTCGCCGCAAACTGGCAGGTCAACACGATGTTGACGACGTTGACGACGTTGACGAATAGCTAGGTTTTCAGTTTCACTGGTTGACCATGCGGAGTGCTAAGATACGCCTCGCGCCAATTCTCAATCATTTGGGAGATCGCAGACGTTTCTGTTAACTGCGCGTCGATCAGCACAGTTTCAAGCGTCTCAATCCAAGCGTTGTAATAGTCTTCGCCCCCGTCCAGTTCACGGCTAACGCCATGCGTCGCAAGCGTCGCGCCAAACCTCTCAGTCCAATCCGGCCAAGAAAACACACCCTGTTTACTAAGGTGGACCGTCATCGCAAACACCTGCGCGTGCCACGGTTCGCTAAAAGCCGGCTCATCCATTGGGCATCACCAAATAAGGTTCCCACAGGTCCAAAATGACTTCGTCCATGGGGTGTTCGGCGTGTCCCCACAGATCAATCGCGTTGAATGACACTGAATAGAGCGGTTGTGGGTTCTCACCCAAGCGGTGCGCATTGGAATCCGGAAACACGTGGCATCCGTGAACTGCAATGATCTTACCCTGCACCCCTGCAGAGTATGCGGGCAATCTAGTGTGCCCACCTTGCACTATTGCATTGCCTGCAGGTCGCACGGTCTTAACGAGTTGCCCGATGTGATATTTAGGTTCCGGCCCATCGCGATCGACAGGTCCCCCCGATGCAATCGCCGACGCCACCGTTTCAGGCCTAAAACGCTTTTCGGTCAAAGGCGACACACCGCTTGATCGACCCGAGGCCAATTCGTCCACTGTCACCACGCCGTTTTCAACCATCAAGTCGGCAAGCGCAGACATCCATTTCTCATAATAAGAAAACCGAGTGTAATCTTTGGGAGCCAGCCGTTCGCGCGAATGCCGCGATATATCGAGGTTCCACTGTCCCAAAGCGCCAACCGCCAAAGTCACTGCCAAGGTTTTAGCGTGCCACTCTTCGCTGAAAGTCGGAGCACTTTCATCGTCTGGGAAAACAGGCCCGTCTCCAAACCTTCCCCCCATGTCATGAACGCGGGTCACGGTGTGACCACCAATCCGGTGCCAACCATCGAATCCCTCGTCACTAATGCTGCCAGCTCTATTTCAGACATGCCTTCAGTTCCCTCAGGACGCATCGGTATAACAAGATAGCGCATCTCAGCCGTTGAATCCCAAACCTTAACGGCCTGTGAACCCGGCAAAACGACGCCAAAATCTGCCAGAACTTTACGCGGCTCACGTACAGCCCGCGCCCGATATGCATCGGATTTGTACCATGCGGGTGGAATCCCCAGCAAAGGCCACGGGTAACAACTGCATAACGTACAAACGATCATGTTGTGAGTTTCGGGCGTATTCTCAACAGCGGTCACGTGCTCGCCCTGACGACCGTAGTAGCCAAGATCTGACACAGCCTTGGTCGCGTCAGCCATCAAAGCTGCGTGAAAAACAGCGTCAGTCCAAGCTTTCGCAACAACCGCAGCCCCATTTTGTGGGCCAATTTTGTTTTCATAGGTATCTATGATCTCATTCAGTGTCGCAGGATCAATCAGGCCCTTTTCGATCAACAGTGTTTCAAGCGCCTTAACGCGTAACGCTGGATCAGATGGTAACAATGTGTGCGGGTGGTCGTGATCATGAGGCATTTTTCAACTTTGCCGCTGACTGATTGCGGTGTCCAGCACGATCGTCCCTTGCCCCAGCAAAGAAACTTGCCTAGATAGCACGCTGTCGAACAAGAAAGCGGTTTTTCATGGAAAACGTCGTCCTCATCATTCACCTGCTTCTCGCATTGTCGCTAATTGCGGTCGTGCTTCTTCAACGTTCCGAGGGTGGTCTCGGTTCGATGGGCGGAGGCGGCGGAGGCGGCGCAATATCAGGACGGTCTGCAGCTACGGCGATGGGCAAAGTGACTTGGGTCGTTGCAATCGCGTTTATCTGCACCTCAATCGCTTTAACTGTGATTTCGGCACAAAAATCAGCATCTGGTTCAGTTGTTGATCGTTTGGGCGATGTTCCGGCGGTCGAAGTTACGGTACCGCTGCCATCGGGTGACGACCTATTGCCACCATCGAGCGGCGATCTGCCACTGGTTCCAAGCGCGAACTAACACCACAATACTTTGAGACTAATATTCGGATCGCAACATCATGTTGCGGTTCGGTTGCACAGGGTTTGCGAATCTGGTACTCGTTAAACCCCGTGATGGTACGGTTTTTTGCCGTGTCGATTCGCATGAAAAAGAACATAATAATCACGGGGGCGCGCGCCGCATGGCACGTTACATTTTCATTACTGGCGGTGTTGTTTCTTCTCTTGGCAAGGGCCTTGCGTCTGCTGCTTTGGGCGCATTGTTGCAGGCACGCGGCTATAGCGTACGTCTAAGAAAACTTGATCCATACTTGAACGTCGACCCGGGTACGATGTCTCCGTTTGAACACGGTGAAGTATTCGTGACCGACGACGGAGCCGAGACTGATCTTGATCTTGGCCACTACGAACGCTTCACGGGCGTCCCTGCCCGTCTGACCGATTCAGTATCCTCGGGCCGCATCTACACCAACGTTCTCGAAAAAGAGCGTCGAGGGGATTATCTTGGGAAAACCATTCAAGTTGTGCCCCATGTGACAAACGAGATCAAAAAATTCATCGAGATCGGCGACGACGAAGTTGATTTCATGCTTTGTGAAATTGGCGGCACCGTTGGAGACATTGAAGGCCTGCCGTTCTTTGAAGCCATCCGCCAGTTTACCCATGATCGACCACGCGGTGAGTGTATGTTCATGCACCTGACCCTGCTGCCTTATCTAGCGGCCAGTGGAGAACTGAAGACCAAACCGACCCAACACAGCGTAAAAGAGTTGCAGTCCATTGGTATCGCGCCCGACGTCCTTGTTTGCCGTTCTGAGCATCCGATCCCCGAAAAAGAACGCGAGAAGATCGCGCTTTTCTGTAACGTCCGAAAAGAATCGGTTGTTGCGGCATACGACTTAAAGTCAATCTACGAAGCCCCACTTGCCTATCACCGCGAAGGTCTCGACCAGGCTGTTTTGGATGCTTTCCAAATTGCACCGGCCCCTAGGCCCGACTTGCGGGTTTGGAACGACGTCGCGGATCGCATCTACAACACTGATGGCGAAGTCAAAGTCGCAATTGTTGGCAAATACATTCAACTTGAAGACGCCTACAAATCCATCAAAGAGGCCCTCACCCATGGTGGTATGGCCAACCGCGTTAAGGTCAAGGTCGAATGGGTCGACGCCGAAATTTTCGACACCGAAGACGCGGCCCCGCATCTTGAAGGCTTTCACGCGATCCTTGTTCCTGGTGGATTCGGCGAACGCGGCACCGAAGGTAAAATTAAGGCTGCCGAATTCGCCCGCACGCGCAATGTGCCGTATCTGGGCATCTGTTTAGGCATGCAAATGGCGGTCATCGAAGGCGCGCGCAACGTTGCCGGCATTAAAACGGCAGGGTCCGAAGAATTCGATCACGAAGCCGGTGCAAAACGCTTTGAACCTGTTGTTTATCACCTGAAAGAATGGGTGCAGGGCAACCACAAGGTTGAACGCAAAGTTGGCGATGACAAAGGCGGAACCATGCGCCTTGGCGCCTATGATGCAGCGCTTAAAGATGGCTCGAAGGTCGCTGAAATCTATGAGGGCGTGGCCATCGAAGAACGCCATCGTCATCGCTATGAAGTCGACATGCGCTACCGTGAAAAGCTTGAGGCATGCGGCTTGCAATTCTCAGGCGTTTCGCCGGATGGTCGTCTGCCTGAAATCGTTGAATGGAAAGATCACCCATGGTTCATCGGTGTTCAATTCCATCCAGAGCTGAAGTCTAAACCGTTTGATCCACATCCGTTGTTCAAGGACTTTGTGCGCGCGGCTGTCGAAAATTCTCGGCTTGTTTAATATTTTGAAAGGAAGCGGGGGCGCTGCCCCCCTTGCGCCTACGGCTCAATTCCCCCCGAGATATTTTTGGACACAAAAAGCCTGATGCTGTCTTACCAGCACATTTACCACGCAGGAAATCTGGCCGACGTGCAAAAGCATGCGCTTTTGTGCTGGATGCTTGAGTATCTGTGCCGCAAGAAAAAGCCGCTTTCGTATTTTGAAAGTCACGCTGGGCGCGGTCTCTATGATCTGAACTCACAAGAGGCGCACAAAACCGGCGAGGCCGCCAAAGGTGTTCAGGTCGTGTTAGACGACTGGTTTGATGCTGAACACCCCTATCGGCGCGCACTTGATGCGATCAAAACAAAACATGGTCCACAGGCCTACGGCGGATCACCTGCACTAGCTGCGCAGTTCAAGCGACAGGGCGATAGTCTGATGTTGTGCGAGTTGCATCCACAAGAATGTGACGCCCTGCGTGTGGCCATGCGTGGCACCGGTGCTCGGATCCTCAAGCAGGACGGCCTTGAGGTCGCGCAGAGTTTTGCGCCCCCTACGCCTAGAAGGGGGCTGATGCTGATTGACCCCAGTTACGAGGTCAAAAGCGACTACGACTCAATCGCCACTGCCCTGCCCCAGCTGCATCGCAAGTGGAACGTCGGTGTGATTGCACTTTGGTATCCGATTCTGAAGAGCGGCATTCAGGCCCCGATGGTTGGACGACTGAAGACAGCACTGCCCGACGCCCTATGCCATGAGGTGCGCTTTCCACCAGTCAGAGAGGGCCACAAAATGATCGGTTCGGGCATGTTTATCGTAAACCCACCATTTGGAATTGACGCAGAAGTGAAGCGGTTAAACGGCCTCTATGATGCTTTGAGTGCTTGACCTTTCGCGCCCAAGACCAATCTAATCAGTACTGAGATTGATAGGAGAGTATGCATGCCAAAAGGTTACTGGGTCGCCAACAATTTGGTTCACGACGCTGCTAAATATGAAGAATACAAATCACTTAATGCGGCTGCGTTTAAGAAATACGGGGCGAAATTTCTCGTCCGCGCAGGTCAACAACAGGATCGTGAGGGCGACGTTCATCCCCGCACAGTCATCCTAGAGTTTCCAAGCTATCAGGCGGCAATCGAGTGCTACGAGTCCCCCGAATATGAACAAGCGCTACAATTGCGCTTGGGCATCGCCGACAGCAACATAATCATAGTTGAAGGGTACGACGGCTAATCATGTTCTCAAAATTTCTAAATTCGGTCCTGAGTGGCGAACCTGCGGTCCTACCGGACTCCGACGCCCGCCTCGCCCTTACAGCCCTAATGGTGCGTATCGCGCGCGCAGACGAGTTTTATGACGACGCCGAGGCCGATCACATCGACCGGATCACTATGCAACGCTACGGCCTGTCCCCATTTGAAGCTGCGGACCTTCGGCGCGAGGCTGAAGAGGCCGAGGCCAAAGCCGCTGACACCGTTCAATTCACCCGCGCGATCAAGGACGCCATCCCGCTAGACGACCGTATGGCCGTGGTTGAGGCTTTGTGGACCGTTGCCCTTGCAGACGAAGAACGCGACCCCGAGGAAGACAGCCTATTGCGTTTGGTTTCAAACCTTCTTGGGATCAATGATCGCGACAGCGCGCTTGCCAGACAAAGGATTGCCAGAAAATGATCGCCTCGCTTGGTATGTATGACCGCCTAGAAGTGGCACATGCCAACGATGCGCTTTGGCACCTTATTCGCGACAATCTAGGGTACGGTCCTGACCAGCTGACACGAGATTTGCCGTTTTGGGATATTTGGCGATCGCCTGATTTGCTGTTTTCGCAAACATGCGGATTGCCATTTAGATCTAGCTTACACCAACAGGTCCAATTGGTAGGAACCCCTGACTATGGCGTCGCCGACTGCCCTCCCGGGTACTACAATAGCGTCATCGTTACGCGTAAAACCTCGGGCACAAGTCTTGGTGACATTTCGGCGCTAAAGTTTGCTTTCAACGAACGCCTCTCACAATCAGGTTGGGCAGCGTTTTGGGGTCACATTCCTGCAGGTGACGCACCAAAGGAACTTATTGAAACTGGCGGTCATGCAGCATCTGCAAAGACCGTCGCGAACGGTACCGCCGATATTGCATCGTTGGATGCCCTAACTTGGGAACTGATCAACCGCTTTGATGCGTTTTCAGACCAGCTAGAGGTTATTGCAACAACCCAACCGACCCCAGGATTGCCCTATATTACGGCTCTGGGAAACAATGCCTCAGCCATTCGCCTAGCGGTCCAGGCAGCGATTGGCGCACTGGACACCACATCGAGAGATGCGCTTCATCTAAAGTCGGTTGTCGAAATATCTGCCGACAAATACCTCGCCATCCCTATGCCGCCTTCCTAAGAGGATAGTTACCGCTACGGTAACTTTTCCATATTTCCTTGCAATTACTGCAATTTGACAGTTGCATGTGCTTCAGCGCTGATGCCTGCTCGCATCGGTCACCCAGATTTGCATGAGGTCTTAATGACGGACACAACGCCCGTTATCGAAATTCGAAATCTCCACAAAAGCTATGGCGCTTTGGAGGTTTTAAAAGGTGTCGACATCTCTGCGATGAAGGGCGACGTCGTATCGCTAATTGGCTCGTCCGGCTCTGGTAAATCCACTTTATTACGATGTGCCAACCTGCTTGAAGATAGTCAGCAAGGCGACATCCTGTTTAAAAGTGAACCCGTTGAATGGAAGGGTGACGGCCTGCACCGACGCCCGGCCGACGCCAAGCAAATCCTGCGCATCCGCACCAATCTTTCTATGGTCTTCCAACAATTTAATCTGTGGGCCCATATGAGCATTCTGCAAAACGTCATGGAGGCTCCGGTGACTGTCCTTGGGCGCGACCGTGATGAAGCCGAAGCTTCGGCGCGCAAGTATCTGGATAAGGTCGGCATCGGCGACAAGTGCGATGTCTGGCCCGCACAGCTTTCTGGTGGTCAACAGCAGCGCGCCGCAATTGCGCGCGCACTGTGCATGGAACCGGAAGCTTTGCTATTTGATGAACCCACCTCGGCTCTCGATCCCGAGTTGGAACAGGAAGTGGTCAAAGTTATCAAAGACTTGGCCGCAGAAGGGCGCACCATGTTATTGGTGACGCACGATATGAAAATGGCCAAAGATGTGTCGGATCACGTTGTGTTCCTGCACCAAGGCCGGATCGAGGAACAAGGGCCACCGGACAGTTTGTTCGGATCGCCCCAAACTGAACGACTGCGTGGTTTCTTGTCTGCAACTACGCATGACTAAAAACTCAATACTAAGGGAGAAAACAATGAAAAAACTAATCCTATCAACGGCTGTACTGGCAATTTCTGCTGGCATGGCAATGGCTGGCAGCCACTCGGTTGTCCGCATGGGAACTGAGGGCGCGTACGCTCCTTGGAACTTTATCAACGACGCTGGCGAAGTTGACGGCTTTGAGCGCGAATTGGGCGACGAGCTATGTGAACGTGCGGCTCTGACATGCGAGTGGGTGACAAACGAGTGGGATTCAATCATTCCTAACCTCGTTTCTGGCAACTACGACACAATCATCGCCGGCATGTCCGTCACTGATGAGCGCGACGAAGTGATCGACTTCACAATGGCTTACACGCCACCAGATCCATCTGTGTTCCTTGCTACATCCATGGATGTAGACGTCACAAGCGGTGTAATCGCAGCGCAGACAGCAACCATCCAAGCGGCATTTATTGCCAACGCTGGTTGGTCACTGGTTGAGTTCGCAACACCAGAAGAAACTGTAGCTGCTGTTCGCAATGGCGAAGCAGACGCTGTTCTGGCTGACCAGAGCTATCTAGCCTCGTTCGCGGGTCAAGACGGTCTGATGCTGCTTGACAGACAAGAGCAGATCGGCGGCGGCGTTGGCATGGGTATCCGTGAAAGCGACGGCGAACTGCGCGAGAAGTTCAACGCAGCGATCCAGTCTATGAAAGACGATGGCACACTCAACACTCTCATTGAAAAATGGGAAGTTGCGTCAACGTTCCAATAAACACAATTCAGCCCGCGCAGTTTAACTGTGCGGGCTAATTATCTGATATGTTTAGTTATTGCACTGATCCCGAAATATTAGGCCAACTTCAATGGCTGTCCTGCTACCTGACAACAGGCAAGCACTTTTCGTTCTATGGATCATTCGTAACCGTCCTCATTCTATTGGCGATCACAGCCCCTACCGCCCTAGCATTTGGCTTTGGCGGCGCGTCTATCGCACGCTCTCGGATCGGGCCAATCAGTTGGATTGGTAAAGGCTACATCGCAATCGTTCGCGGCGTCCCTGACATCGCGTTTTTCCTATTCTTCGTTATCGCACTGGATCAGGCGTTTGAATTCGCACGCCACAAAGTGCTGTGCCCAGAATGGAACGAACCCATTCGCCAAGGCAGCGATTTCATTGTGTGTAAGGCGGCAAAACTGCCCCTTGGCAACGCGCCACAGTGGATACACGAAACCTATGGATTCTTCCTTGCGGTACTGACATTCGCGATTGTTTTTGGTGCTTTTGCGGCCAACGTGATTTTTGGTGCGATGCGCGCTGTCCCGAAAGACCAGCTTGAAACAGCCGAGGCGTATGGCATGAGCCGCCGCCAAACCTTCTGGCGCATTCTTGTCCCGCAAATGTGGGTCTTTGCACTGCCCGGCCTGTCGAATCTTTGGATGGTTCTGATCAAGGCAACCCCGCTTTTGTTCCTGCTCGGCGTCGAGGACATCGTTTATTGGGCCCGCGAACTTGGCAGCACCAAAAACGCCAAATTCACCTCATACCCGCATGGTGATTGGCGGATGCAGTACTTCTTCTTCCTGCTGGTGTTTTATCTGGCCTTCACCAAGGTTTCGGAATTCGTTCTCGACCGCATCATGAAACGCCTAACCCACGGGCAAGCCACCGCTGGTGGTGAAGCCCAAAGAAAGGCCGCAGTATGAGTTGCTGGGAAACCGTTGCGGATTACGCCTTTCGCTCAATCGGCTTTGGAGAGCGGTTGTTACCACGTTCGGATTTTACAATCTGCCAACAGGCCACGCTGATCGGCTCTGGCATGATCTGGAACGTCTATTTCGGGATCGTTGCGCTATTCTCAGGCTTCGTGATGGCAACGGCGCTAGCGCTTGGAAAGGCCTCACAGTCGATCTGGGTACGAAAACCGTCCGAATGGTTCATCTTCCTGTT